>Ga0194120_10001156_pt1 | contig 49058 bp, 37 predicted proteins | sample TA2MahCa65mmetaG_FD_148642 | JGI IMG/M metagenome (GOLD analysis project Ga0194120, IMG submission 148642) | Freshwater microbial communities from Lake Tanganyika, Tanzania - TA2015019 Mahale Deep Cast 65m | ecosystem: Environmental > Aquatic > Freshwater > Lake | place: Tanzania: Lake... | reverse complement strand
CTCGTCAGGCTCTCGTCATCACTGCATCGAGCGCACGCTGCGCCGCGAGCAGGTCTGCCTGCGCCTCCGCAAGCATGCGCCGCGTCTGATCGACAACCTCTGGCTTGGCCTTCGCGAGGTAACCGGCGTTGGAAAGCTTCCCCTCAAACCCTGCGATCGCGCGCTGTCGGTCGCGCACCACCTGCTCGAGCCGCGTTCGTTCGCTGCCGACATCCACGCTGTCCACGAGCGACGAAAGCAGCAGTTCCTCCCCTTCAAAGGGGAATGCCACCGCATCGGCGGGTCGTGTCTGCGCCGAAGGTTCCACGCTGCCGATTCCCGCGAGCGTTTCGACCGTACCGCCCGCCTGTGCGATGAGCGCCGCGATCGCCGGCGTGACATGCAGGTTGATGCGGCGCCGATCGAGCACCTTGCGTTCGCCTCGGAGGTTTCGGATCGCCTCCACGAGCGACTGCACACGCGCGAACTCGCGCGCGGCGCGCTCATCGGTGAGCGCATCTCCACAGCGCGGCCACCGCGCCGTTGCCGCAAGCGGCGATGGCGGCAAGTCGAGCGCCCCCACATGGGAAGCGCGCGCCCCTGCGACTGGTTGCCAGAGCGCCTCGGTGACGAACGGCATCACCGGATGCAGCACACGGAGTGTTCCATCGAGCACGCCGCGGAGCACCGCCTGCTGCGCCGCGTCATTCTTGACCGTCGGCTTGATGCCCTCGAGATACCAATCGCAGAAGTCCCGCCAGATGAAGTCGTACAGCGCCTCCGCGACGGGATTGAACTGGTACGCATCGATGGCGCCATCGACTGTCCGCACCAGATGTGCAAATCGGTGCAGAATCCAGCGGTCGATGAGGCGCGTTGGCACGACCGTCGTTGCCTGCGCCGCCTCGGCGTGCTTCCCGTCGCTGCCATCGCCGCACTGCGCGAGGGCGAAGCGGGACGCGTTCCAAACTTTCGTCGCGAAGTTTCTGCCGATGTCGAAACGGCTCGACGTGTTGCGCGCAAGCGGCATCGCATCGGTCGGCTGCGCCAGCCCAGACGCCACGCCATAGGCCGTCACCATCTCGCGCGATGGATCGGTCGGGCAGGACTGCGTTGGCGCGGCAACCACATGTCCCGAAGCGGTCGTCACCGTCTTCGGTGTGAACGCCTTGCCCGTGTGCGGGCAGAGCACATCCACAGGCAGCCGCACGTCCTGCGTACCCGTCGACATCTGCACGAGAACGAAACGCATCGCATCCGCGCCGTGCGTCGCGATGATGTCGCGTGGGTCGACCCCATTGGCGAGCGACTTGGACATCTTCTGCCCGAACCCATCCTGCACGATGGTGTGGATGAACACGTCGCGAAACGGGAGACGTCCGCCGAGAAAGTGACGATTGAACATCACCATGCGGCTGACCCACAGCGTGATGATCTCGCGGGCCGTCGACAGCACTGCACTTGGGTTGAACGCATCGAGCAGTCCCTGCATCTGGAAGTGCGCAGGGTCTGGCCACCCGAGCGTGCTGAGCGGCCAGAGCGCGCTCGAAAACCAAGTATCAAGCACATCGGGATCCTGACGGAATCCAGCACGTTCCAACTCGGGCGCCAACTCGCCGTCGAGCCGCTCGGGGAGGCACACGAACACCTCGGTGGCGCCATCGGCGAGCGTGCGCCGCATCTCCGCAGCGCCGCGCGCACTCCACGGCTGCGGCGGCGGCGGCGAATCGGCGCTGAAGATCCGCGACCACACGGGGATTCGATGACCCCACCACAGTTGCCGCGAGATGCACCAGTCGCGGATGCCCACATGCCACTGCTCGAACGTTCGCGCGTAGCGCGCGGGATAGAAGGTGAGTTCGCCGTCCCCCGCCCGCGCAGGTGCGGCCGACGGCGCTGGCGACTGCCGCTGATCCGCTCGCATGGCTCGGAGCGCGCTTCCCGCAAGACGCGGATCGGTGACACGCACGAACCACTGGTCGGAGAGATACGGCTCGACGGGCACATGACTGCGCGAAGCGTGCCCGATACTGTGGCGGTAGGGTCGAACACCCTCGAGGAGCCCGGCCGACCGGAAGTGCTGCACGATGCGCTCGCGCGCTTCCTCACGGCTGAGACCAACCAAGGGTCGCGCCTCGTCCGACACATCACTCCAGCCGTGGCGATCACTGATCGATCCGTCGGGTGCCATCACATTGATCGCAGGCAACTGATGGCGCATCCCGATTTCCCAGTCGTTGGGATCGTGGGCAGGCGTGACCTTCAGGAAACCTGACGCAAACTGCGCCTTCACATCGGCCGGGTCGCCACCCTGCGCGACCGCCATCACCACGTACTCATCTTCGACGATGGGAATGATGCGTCCGACAATCGGCAGTCGGATGCGTTTGCCGCGCAGTGCGGCGGCGCGCGGATCACGCGGATGAACGGCAACCGCGGTGTCACCGAGCATGGTCTCGGGTCTCGTGGTCGCCACGGTGATGTGCCCCGAGCCATCCTCGAGCGGGTAGCGCAGGTACCAGAATGACCCGTCGACCTCCTCCATCTCGACCTCGTCGTCGGAGAGTGCCGTCTGCGTCGCTGGGTCCCAGTTCACGAGACGCTTGCCGCGTTCAATCAAGCCCTCCTGGAAGAGCCGGAAGAACGCCTCTCGCACCGCTGCGGTGCAGACAGGGTCCATCGTGAAGCGCGTGCGCGCTTCGTCGCAGGATGCGCCCATCGAGCGAAGCTGACTGAGGATGACCGATTCGTATTCATCTTTCCACGCCTGCACCTTCGCCACGAACTCCTCGCGTGTGAAGTCTGTGCGGCGTTTGCCTTGCATCTGCAGGCGGCGTTCCACCACGGCTTGGGTGGCGATGCCCGCATGGTCGGTCCCTGGCATCCACAGCGTATTGCGCCCGCGCATTCGCGCCGTGCGCGCGAGCACATCCTGCAGCGTGTTGTTCAGCGCATGACCGAGATGCAGCGCAGCGGTCACATTCGGCGGCGGGATGAAGATCGAGTAGGGTTCCCCCGCAGCGTCTGGCTCCGCGTGAAAGCAGCGCGCGTCAGCCCAGCGCTGCAGGATCGCGGGCTCGTGTTCCGCGGGAACATACGATTTCGCGAGCGGAACCTCACCCATGACGGCCCGAGTCTACAGATTGGAACACGGCAACAGTCAGGGCGCTGGCAGCGCGGGGACTTCGCGAGGGCGGTCGCGGATCCGCCTCGTGCGGTGGAGCGCGGCGTGGTGTGCCGCGCTGTGCATGCTGATCGCAGGCGCGCACTGCAGCAAGCAGGACGATCCGATCGCACGCGCCGAGGATCCCGCCGCCCGCCGCGCTGCACTCGACGCGGTCGAAGCATCGCTGCGTTCGGCGCGGCTCGATGATGCGCTTCGCATTGCGCGCCGACTTGCCGAGGCGCTGCCGGACGATGCGGATGCGCAGGAGATCCTCGCACGCACGCATCTTGCCCGCTCGCTCGCGACCGTTCATCCAGCGCTGCAGTCCGCCGAGCGCGCGGCGGCGGCGCAGGCGTACCTGCGCGCCGCGCAGCTGCAGCCCACGCACGCAGGCTTCCAGTCTGCCGCTGGCGTGGCTGCGCAGCAGGCGGGCATGCTCAACGAAGCGATCGCATGTTTCGAGCGTGCGCACTCCACCGATCCGGCGAACGCGCAGCATCCGCTCTATCTCGGACAGGTTCTGCTGCAATCGGGGGATGTGGCGCGCGCACGCGTGTGCCTCGAACGAGCGAGAGCTTTGGCGCCTGAATCACCCTGGCCACTCAGCGGACTTTCAGGGCTCGAACTGCAAGCGGGGAACGCGCCCCTCGCGCTCGAACTGGCGCAGCGCGCGCGCACGCTCGATCCGCTGTCGGATCCGCTCCGGGTTGCCGAAGCGAAGGCGCTTCGCAAGCTCGGACGACATGCCGATGTGCTGACATTGCTGCTCGCGTTGCCGCCAAAGTCGCGGGCGAGCGAGGCGTTCGCCTGGGAGATCGCGAGCGCACATGAGTCGCTTGGCGACCGCGTTGCCGCAGCCGCCGCGTGGGGCGAGTGGGCAGAGCAGTGCGCATCCGCAGAGGCCGCCGCCGATGCAGCGCGGCGCTGGGAGGACGCGGGCGATCCCATCCAAGCCGCATCCTGGCGGCGCGTCGCGATGCAGCGCGGTTGGGTTCCCCCGCAACTTCCTACTTCAGCCACCGACCCCCGTCGAGGCGGATGATCTCGCCGCAGAGGTATGTCGCCTCGAGCGCGAGCCATGCCGCGCAGCGCGCGGCCTCTTCCGGCGTGCCCGCCCGCCCGAGCGGTGTGCGCTCGATGTAACGCGCAGTCATCGCAGGATCGGCGTTTGCCGGCCATGCGACGACGCCGGGCGCGATGCCGTTCACTCGGATGCGCGGGGCGAGTTCCACGGCGAGCGCACCGATGAGCGCGTCGAGCGCGCCCTTCGATGCGAAGTACGCCGCGTGATTCCTGTAGAGACGGCCGGCCGCGTGCATGTCGCTGAAGCACACCACAGCGCCACCCGATGGAATGGATGACTGGGACAGCTGCGGTGCGACTGCCTGTGTCAGCAGCAGCGGCGCGAGGGCGTTCACCCGCATGTGTGAAAGCGCATGCTCGGGAGTGATCGAGCCGAACGCCTGCGGGTCGTAACGGCTCGCGCAGTGAACGATCACATCGGCACTCCGCGCTGCGAGGCGTTCGCCCATGGCCTGCACGGCGGCAAGGTCATCGAGTTCCGCGCACTCGATCGCCACCTCAGGCTCCGCCTGCCCTGCCTCCCGCGCCGCCGCTCGGCAAAGCGCCGCACTTTCGCGCGCTGCACTGTTGTCCGCCCGAACGGCGAGCGTGATGTCGAGCCCGCGCCGCGCGAACTCCACCGCAGTCGCCCGCCCGACCCGCGCCGCGCTGCCCGTGATGATGGCTCGTTGTCTCTGTTCTGGCATGGTGAGCAGCTTCGGCGTGACCGGTCGCGTCAACGAGCGTACTACCATCGCGCGCACCGCATGCAGCCGAGCAGATTCTCATTTCAGGGTGCCGACCAGCACTCGCTCAGCGAATCGTGGCGGACGCTGTGCCGCGGAGCGCGGCGCCTGCTGTGGGTGGGGATCGCAGGCGCCGCCGCGCTGCTGGTTCTCGCCGTTGTTCTCGCGCTGACGCCGTCGTGGGTCGGGTCTCTTGTGGCAGCACAGGTGGGACGCACTGTCGGCGGCGACGCGACCATCGACCGTTTTGCGTGGCAGGGCTGGGGAAAGGCACGACTGGAAGGTCTCGTTGTTCGGGTACCCGGATGGGAGGGTGTCGGGCGTGATCTGATCACGGTGCAGGACATGGAAGTGGAACTCGAACCGTGGACGTTGCTGTGGGGCCCGCTGCACATTCATTCGCTGCATGTTGGGAAGCTCGACATTCAAGTGGTGGAACGCGCCACCGCAGATGGTGGCTACAACTTTCAGGCGCTGCGCCGATCACTCGCGAGTCCCGCCGAGGGAAACGCGCTGCGTTTGGACCGCGCTTCCATCGATGAGGTCCGAGTGACATCTGGTCGGCTCCGCGGAGGCACGCTTCGAAGTCCATTCGAGTTCACCGCATCGGCCAGCCTCGTCCCCGACTCGTCGGACGCTGCGCGCTCACGAGTTGAACTGCAGGAGCGCGGGGGTGAGCTTCGTGTCAGTGGTTGGTGGGAGCAGTCGTCGCTCGCCTTTGACCTCAGTGCAACCGGGCTGAAGATCACCGATCGTTTGGCGTTCATGATGCCGCGCCAAGTTGGATCGGCGGTGTTGGCGTCCGAGGCGGCGGGCGATGTGGTGCGAGCGACGCTCTCTTCGAGCGCAACCACGCCCGTGCGCGGAACGCTTGAGGTTCGCAGTCTCTCCGCGAAACTTCCCGCCAATCTGTTCGGCTCGTGGGTTCGGTATGAGGGCATGAAGATCTTCACTGCAAAGGGCAAGCCTGAGGTCTTTGTGCGCAGCGGGAAACTGGAGATCGAAGGCGAGCGCGTGGCCTTGAAGGATCTCGACTTCGATGTGCTGAGCGACTCCGCGGACGGAAAGGTGGCACGGCTCCCCTTCTTTGCCTCACTGGAGGTGGATCTTTCTTGTGTGCCGTGGGATGACTTCGACTGGGAGCGCCGTGCGGATTGGCTCGAACGCGTCCGTCTGGTCGTACCGTTTGCCGCGAGCGTGCAAGTCCCGGCACTTGCACTCGGCACACAGCGCGAGACAAGCGCACTCGAGGTGCCGCAGGCCGTTGCCGAGTTTCTGAAGTCATTTATGGTTCGCGAACTTCGCGCGACGGCGGAGTGGTCTGCACAGCGCGGCACACCCACGACTGCCCCAGACGGCACGCTCGTCGCCGCCCACACAGAGCATCGGGCGCTGCTCACCATCCTCGACGGTCGCGGCGCGTTCGAGAATTTCCCCTATCCGCTCACCCAGGTCAAATCGACGATTCGGATCACTGGACGCGATGCGCACATCGATTCGCTCGAGGGCGTTGGGTCCGATGGCGCACTCATCCGCATCAGCGGCGACATCCGCGGCCTGGGCGTGGACCCTGGCGTCGATCTGAAGATCACGTCCGATCGCGCGCCGATCGATGGCGCACTCATCCAAAGCTTCCCCGACAGTGAGCGCAGAATCTTCGAAAGTATCTTCTGGTACGGCGGTTTCCTGTCACTGCAGCGCGCAGGACTTGTGCGCGATCCGACGCAGGTCGACTCGTCCCGTGATGAACTCGTGCAGGTGGAACGCGCACTCGCTGCACTCTCAGAGTCGTCGAACGCAGATCCTGCCGAGATCGCAACCTTGTCCGCGCGCGCGGGCGACCTGACCCGCATCATCCAAGAGGGGCCATTCAAGCCAGGTGGGCTTCTCCGCCTCGACCTCGCGGTGAAGCAGGCGCAGGGTTCGAGCGGGTCGCCCTCCATCAGCGGCAGAATCGACCTGATCGAGGCGGATTTGCTGCCGGAACAGTTCCCCTACCCGGTACGCGCCCACGACGGCACGATCCTGCTCACCGATACCGGTATTGACTTCGGCGACAAGGTGCCCTTCACCACCCTTGCGGGGGGCAGCGGCAGTTTCAGTGGTGGCGTCCGACTCAGGACCGCAGCGGATGGAACGCTGCTCTTCGACCCAGAGATCCGATTTGAACTGCCCGATGAACGGATCAATCCGCGGATGTTCACGGCGATCCCGCCAGAGCCTGATGAGTTCGTGGTGGGTTGGCCTGGGCTCACGCTTGCGCAAGGCGGATTGATCGTGCAGCAGATCAATCCTGCAGGTCGTCTGCACATCCGCGGAGGATTGCACGGCGACGCCGATGGGAACGTGAAACTCGACTGTCAGGTCGAACTGACACAGGGCAGCATTGATCCGATCACTTCTGCGGGCGAGATCCTGTCCAGTGACGGGATCACTTGGCCCGTTGGATTCGGGCTCGAGGATTGTGTGGGGTCATTCCGAGTCACGGATGAAGCGATGGAAATCAAGGATTTCAGGGGATCCCGTCAGAACGGGAGTATCCACGCCGCGGGCGTCATCGGCCTCGGGCACGCGCGGACATCGGTGCAGGTCCGCCTGCGCGACATCGAACTCGCCGAGTACGCGGTCAATCTGCTGCCATTCCGTGAGCGGTCCGAAAGCGATGCACTTTGGAAGCGCTACGCGCCACGGGGCGTATTCGACGCCGACCTGCGACTCGTGGGCGAAGTCGATGGTGTGCTTCGCAGTTCCGTCACCATCGAACCGCACGATCTGCTCGTGCAGTTGTCGGAGGGCGAGGTGTTCACACGCTTCCATTCGGGCACGCTGACGGTTGAGGGAACGCATCTCAGTTGCAACGGGGTCCATCTGACTGTGGGACCGCCGGGTGGTTACGCGACCCGCATCTGCATTGAGGGCAGTGTCGGCACGGACTTGTCATCGATCGACCTCGAGGCACGTGTGCAGGATGGCATGCTGCAAGGACCGCTGCTGCATGAGATCGCCGACCGCGTCGATGCCAACGGATTCGGAGCCGTGCTGAAGGAACTGGCACCCAAGGGTCGCTACGACGCGTTCGTCAGCGTCTCGGGCGCTCAAGGCATTTCATTCAGCGACTTCGATCTCGAAGTCCGCATCTCCGACCTCAGCGTTGGTCAGGGGGAGTTTGAGACGAGTCTGCGATTGCCGCAGCCACTGCGAGTCACGGCAAGCGACGGGAAACTGCTGCTGCATCCCTTCTCTGCTGAAATCATCGGGGGGTCGATCGAGGGTGGTGGGTGGTTCGACAGCGATTCGAAGGGGCAGCCTGTCGAGGGCGAGTTCTCCGCGCTCGTGACTTCGCAGGCTCCTGTGCAGGGTTTGTTTGGAGTCCTCCCCGAGAATCTTGCGCAGTTGCTTGCCCGCAATGGCTTCGGAGTGCGCGATCTGCTGCGTGCGGATGCATCCATCTCGCTTCTTCGCGAGGCTGGCGAGTTGGTCACGGACATCGGCGTCGACTTGCGTGTCTGGAACGCGGCGCTCGATGTCGGCCCTGGCATCGCAAAGGCAGATGCGGCAGCAATCCTCACAAGCCGCACTGGCAGCAACAGCAAGCCGCTCTTCGAGGCGATCGTCAGCGACACATCCTTGCGGCTCGCAGGTCGTCCGCTTCAGGATGTGTCGATGCGACTCCGCGTCGAACGGGGCAGTGACGTGCTTGAGTTGCTTGACTGCGAGGGACGGGTCGGAAGCGGCAGCCTCTCGGCAACAGGGCAGTTTGGCCTCGTTCCGCCCTACTCCATGTCCGCCGACTGCGCCGTGTCAGGCGCACCAGTCGGGTTGCTCGCGGGGGTTCAGCCAACGGACCCAAGGGATGGAAGTGCGGCACCATCGGATCCTGGGCGAGTCGATGCGCGCGTGACGCTGCAAGGCGACCGACACAGCATGGCGGGTCGGCGCGGACGAGGGGCTGCCGTCATCGAGCGCACCGAGTTGACTCGACTCCCGATCGCCATCGCGCTGCTGCAACTCGGTCAGGCAAGCATCAATCTCGATCCCGTCATTGAACGCGGCGACTTTGACTTCACCATCGATCAGTCCACCGTCACCTTTGAACGCTTCGACCTCGCCTCACGCAACATGGTTCTGGTTGGGAGCGGCAGCCTCGACACGGAAACGCGTGCCATCGCACTGCGGCTTGCGAACAGGGGCACCATTCCGCTCGTCAGCGATCTGCTCGGCGGCGTTTCCAACCAGATCTTCCAGATCGATGTCCGCGGCACGCTCGACAAGCCAGAGGGCTCACTCGTGCCGCTGCCGCTTCTGCTCCCCGCGCCAGAGCTGCCGTCCACTGCCGCGCCGGTTGCGCCGATCGCCCGAAGGGATCCATGAAGCCGAAGGCTGAACACTTGCGCCTCGCCCCGCATCTGCGTCGGGCAATCGACGAGATGGTCGCGCTCGCACTCGCCGAGCGTGGGAGCGACAATGAGCAGCAGTCGCGCGCACATGTGATCTCCGAGATGGTGGCGACCGCGCTGCACCTCGCGAACGACCGCCTGACGATGGGCGAACTGCGATTGATACGCCAGTCGCTTCGCGAGATGCGAGCTGCGTTCACGATGTTTGAACGCTTCCGTGCGCTGCGCAAGGTGGCGATTTTCGGCAGCGCACGCACACCACGCGACCATCCCGACTACATCGCCGCGCTCGACTTCTCGCGCGCGCTCGCCGAACGCGGTTGGATGGCGATTACTGGTGCGGGACCTGGCATCATGCAGGCGGGCAATGAGGGACCGACACCCGACCAGTCCTTCGGGCTTTCCATCCGACTGCCGTTTGAGGATCGCCCGAACCCCGTCATCGCCGGCGATCCGAAGCTGCTGAAGTTCCGCTACTACTTCACGCGCAAACTCGCGTTCATGGGCAGCGCCGATGCGGTCGCAGCGTTCCCGGGCGGGTACGGCACGCAAGACGAACTCTTCGAGGCACTCACACTGGTGCAGTGTGGGCGCAGTTTGGTGGTGCCCATCGTTCTTGTCGAAGGCGAGGGTGGGCACTACTGGGAACGCTGGCGTTCCTTCGTGAGCGAGTGCATGGAACGCACGCACTGGATCAGCCCCGAGGACACGGATCTCTTCACTCGCGCGACATCCACCGCTCACGCGGTGGAGATCATCAGCACATTTTACCGCCGTTACCGATCGAGCCGATATGTCGATGATCTGCTCGTGCTGCGACTGGATGCACCGCTCTCCCCCACCCAACTTCAGGAACTCGCGCAGGAGTTCTCGCCGCTGATTGAATCTGGCACCATGCACCAAGGCGACTCGTTGGAAGGCGACGATGCGCCCGCCGGAACTGCGCGCATCTGGTTCCGCCACAATCGAAGGCTGTTCGGGCTCATTCGGCGAATGATCGACCGCATCAACACGCTCCCGCACGCTGCCGCATGAACGCCGAGCACACCCCCACCGTCCGCCACATTCTCGCGCGCCTGCCTGCGCTCGCACTCGCCGCATCAGCGCTCGCTCTCTTGTCGTGCAACGCCGCGCCGAGTACGCAGACCGAAGCCACTGCGCGCACCGACGGCAACAACGCCGAAGGCGCGCGCCCCGAGCGTGCCGAGGACGAGCAGCGTGATAGAGCCGACATGACCGCGGCATGGGCGGAGATTGCAGCATCGGTGCCCACCCGCGACGTGTGGCTTCCCTCGGATGACGGATCCACCGACGGCGTGGTCGTGCTCCGCTGGCAAGTGCCGGACAATGCTGATGCGGTCAACACATTCTTCGAGTCGAACAAGCCGCCCATGTTGACCGACAGTGCGCAGGATCGGCTGCTCGGCAACGGCATCCGTGTGGCTGCCGTCCCGATGGCGAACCTCGGCAAATCACTGGACAGTCTTGGCGGCACCGCATCGAGCATTCGCCTGTGGCTCGGTCAGGCGCACGCATGGACCCAAGTGAACGCACTCCCCGTGCGCGGACAATGTGCGGTCCTCATCGATGGGAGTACGCGTCGCCTTGCGGGCGGCACACTTCAGTTGCTGATCCGCGGCTGGACCGTACCGCTCGAGAAAGGGGCGGTGACGGATGTGGAATTGCAGCCCGCATTCCTCGCGGGGGGCGCGGTGCCTGGCGCGCGTGCATCGGCGCGCGAAAGTTTCACGGGTGCGGGCTTTTCCGTTGCGCTTGAACGCGGCACCGTACTGCTCGTGACCAGCGCACCGCCTCGTGCACAAAGTGCTGGGAAAGGCCCCGCGGCTGGTCCGCCGGTTCTGCCGCCGGCGACGCTCGGCGAGCTGCTTCTCGGGCGGCAGGGCGATGATCGGGATCTGCTGCGACTGCGCCCCGTCGTCGTCATCGCCCCACTGATCGCCGATCGTCACTTTGCGGATGTTGCCGCCGTAGAATCACGCACGGAGCCCGCGCAACCATGAGTGCCTCGCCACCCGTACTGCCAGATCAGGTGCAGACCACCCGCCACCGAAGGCGACTGCTCACAGTGGCCGTCTTTCCGACGCTCCTGACGCTCGGCAACCTGATCTGCGGATTCGCTGCGATCCACTATGCGAGCAAGCCGATTGGCCCGAGCAACATCTTTGGTTGGAGCACGCTCACGATCGCGGGCAGTCTTGTCTTCTTCGGGATGCTGTTCGATGCCTTTGACGGCTTTGCCGCGCGAATCACCAACTCGGCGAGCGAGTTCGGCGCGCAACTTGACTCGATGGCCGACATGGTGACCTTCGGTGTCGCGCCGGCGTTCATGGTGTTGCGGCTCGTGAGCTACTACTACGGTGGTCCCGATCATTACACGGGAATCCTTGGGCCCGACGCGGAGGGCGTGTACGGCAAGATCATCTGGGGCGTGACGGCGTTCTACATCTGCTGCACCGCGCTGCGCCTCGCGCGCTTCAACGCGGAAGTTGGCTCGACCGATGAGGCGGATCACCGAGTGTTCCGTGGTTTGCCCTCGCCTGGTTCGGCGGGTGCGATCGCGAGCCTCACGCTGCTGCACCAGCATCTCACGGTCATTCGGTTTCACGAGGTGCCGCCCGATGGATTCGAGAAGACTTCGGCGCTCATCCTGCCGCTCGCGACGGTGCTTTGCTCGTTCGCGATGATCTCCCGCATTCCGTACGGTCACTTCGTGAACCGTTACCTGCGTGGCAGACATTCGTTCGCCTTCGTCGCATGGCTCATGCTGCCGATCGCGTTTGCGGTGTGGTGGTTCCAAGTGGCGCTCGCGGTCGCGTTCTGCGGCTATGCGCTGTCGGGTCCGCTCATGGTGCTGCGCCGGCTTCGCCCATCGCGTGCGGCAATCACGGAGTCGGAGTGACCGCTGCCCCGACACATCCCGCTTCATCGAGCGGACTGCCCGCACGCTTCGGTCCGTACGGCGGACAATTCGTCCCCGAAACGCTCATCGCTGCGCTGCAGGAACTCGAAGGTGCCTACATCGATGCGCGCCGAGATGCGCGCTTCCTCGAAGAACTGCGCGGGCTGCTTCGGCACTTCGTCGGACGACCAACGGCACTGTGCGATGCACCGCGGCTCACCGCGCATGCGGGCGGAGCGCGGATCGTGCTCAAGCGCGAGGATCTGGCGCACACAGGCGCACACAAGATCAACAACACCATGGGGCAGACGCTGCTGGCCCTGCGCATGGGGAAGAAGCGGATCATCGCGGAGACGGGTGCGGGTCAGCATGGTGTCGCGACCGCGACCGCGTGCGCACACTTTGGGCTGCCCTGCGAGGTCTACATGGGCAGCGAGGATGTGCGGCGGCAAGCGCTGAATGTCTTTCGAATGCGATTGCTCGGTGCCACCGTCCATGAAGTCTCCTCTGGCTCCCGCACGCTGAAGGATGCGACGAACGAAGCGATGCGCGACTGGATGGGTTCGGTCGGCAACACGCACTACATCATCGGCAGCGTGGTGGGCCCGCATCCGTTCCCCACCATCGTGCGGGATTTCCAAAGTGTCATCGGTCAGGAGTGCCGCGCGCAGTGTCTCGAGCAGCTTGGGCGACTCCCCGACGCGGTCGTCGCGTGCGTCGGCGGCGGGTCGAACGCGGCAGGCATCTTCGCTCCCTTCGTACAGGACGAGTCGGTTCGTCTCATCGGTGCGGAGGCGGGCGGACGTGGCCTCGGCGCGGGGCAACATGCGGCGCCGCTGTCCCTTGGAACCCCAGGCGTTCTGCATGGTTCGTACTCGTATGTGCTGCAGACTGCCGATGGACAAACCGCCGATGTGCACTCGTGCAGTGCCGGGCTCGACTACCCGGGCGTCGGCCCCGAGCACTCCTACTGGCGTGATGCAGGGCGCGTGCACTACTGCGCGGTCAGCGATGCGGAGGCACTCGAGGCGTTCCAATTGCTGGCGAGGCTCGAGGGGATCATTCCAGCGCTCGAGACCGCGCACGCGGTGCATGCCGCCGTTCACGCCGCACGCACAATGCGCGCGGATCAGATCGTGGTGATCAACGTGTCAGGACGCGGCGACAAGGATGTCACCGAGGCGATCCAACTGATCAGTTCGGGCGGCGCCCCTTCGAGTTCGTCTTCGTCCCCCCATCGCGCGGGATGAAGTCGAGCGCAATCGGATAGTGATCGCTCGCATAACCGCTCGGCGGCGTGTCCTTGCGCCAGTCGTAACTGTCACCGGGGTGCAGCGAAGACAGCACGAAGAAAGATCCGGGAACGATCTCATCTGCGAAGCCGCCTGAGAGGAGGATGTAGTCGATTGCCCGCCCTGACTCGTGCGTCGTGTAACGGTCGTACAGCTGCTGCTTCTGCGCTTCGGGTGCACTCCGATTGCGACCTGCCGCTTGATCGTCGGCGTTTCGGAAGTCGTAGCCGTTCTGGAGCCCCGCCTCCTTGTACATGCGCCGCACATCGCTCAAGGGCGTGGCGTTGAAGTCACCCACCACCACGATGTTCGCCTTCGAATCCCTTTCGAGCCGCTGCTTCACGAACTCGATGATCTTTGCGGCCTCCGCCTCACGGTGGTCGTTGTACTTCTCACCACCCGCCTTGTGATGGATCACGAACGCTGTGAGGACGTAGCCGCCCGGCAACTGCACATCGAATGCGAGCGGGCTGCGCTGGAACTTGGTTGGATCGTCCAGAACGCTGCTCTTTTCCTTCGCATCACCTGCCGATACGGGCTTGTCACTAGCTGGTTTGTCGGCATTGCCGCGCGTCTCAAGCACGGTACCGACGAACACCGTGGGCGAAGAGATCGGGAATCGCGACAACACAGACTGCTCGACACCTCGGTAGTAGCCGGCATCGAGGCTCTCGATGTGGTCGTAGCCAAGGCCCTTCAGATAGGTGTCTCGAAACCATGTGAGTGCTTCCTTCGACTCGATCTCTTCAACGCAGAGGATGTCCGCATCGAGCCGGCGGATCACCTCCGCGAGCGCCTTCGCACGGTCATCGGTCACCGCCAGTTTCAGATCTTCCCACTCTCCCGACAGCGATGGGTCGTCCACATGATCGAAGAGGTTCTGCAGGTTGTAGGAAGCGAGCCGCACAGCACCCTTCGCCTTCGGTGGCGCCTGCTGCAGTCCGTAGTGCAGACCTACCCCCCGCTGCCGCTTCGTCTGTCCGGCACTCTTGTCTTCATTCGCCTTGCTCTGTGCTGCGGGCGCCGTTCCACCGGCGGGTGGCTCCGTGGCCGGAGACTGGGCGAGTGGCGAGGCGGCGATGAGCGCCGCGAGGGCAACGGCCGAGCAGTTCCATGGGTTCATAGGGCGATCGTACCGTGCGGACCTACCATGACTCTCAGTGGCGTTCACATCGAGTCGAAGGCAGTACAGCACATACCGCGAGGAAGCGTCGCAGCGGCGCGTGAGGAGCAAGTCGCAGCGAACGATCGTCACGCGACACGGCACCGAAGTCAGTTCGCGACGGAACCGCTCGCTCGGCGAGCTGCTCCGCTCGTTCGCGGCGACCGTCGGTCGAGACCGCGGCAAGGTGATCGTTGCACTCGCCTGTGCAACAGTCGGTAGTGCCCTTGAACTGCTGCCGCCCGCAGCCACCAAGATCGCCATCGACAATGTCTTCGGCGGTGCGCCTCTGCCTGAAGCACTTCGTCGGTGGCTGCCCGTGGGTGACGCGGCACTCACGGATCCCTCTTCACTGCTCGCGCTGCTCGCCATCACGATCGTTGCACTCTCGTTCGTCGCCGTCCTCTTGAGCATCACGGGCAGACTGCTCGCCACGCGAACGGTGAAGTCCGTGCAGAACCGCATGCGGCGCCGCGTGTTGGGTCATGCGATGAAGCTGCCGCTGTCGCGCATCCACCACATCCGTGCGGGCGGCATGGTGACCGCCCTTCGCGAGGATGCAGCGGGTGTCGGAGACCTTGTCTTCAGCATGCTCTACAACCCATGGCGCGCGGTCATCCAACTGATCGGCAGTCTCGCCGTGCTTGGCGCGACCGATTGGCGGCTGCTTCTGGGTGCACTGATCGTGTTGCCAGTGGTCGTGCTTTCTCACCGCACATGGATCGGGCGCATCCGACCGATCTACCGCGACATCAAGCAGACCCGTGAATCCATCGATGCACACGCCGCGGAAGTCTTTGGCGGCATGCGTGTCGTGCGAGGATTCGACCGCACGCGCTCCGAGGCGGCGCGTGCCGCCCGTTCCTCGCATCTCATGTCACGCCAAGAGATGTTCGTCTGGTGGTGGTCGCGCGGCATTGACCTGGCGTGGGCGCTCTTCATTCCATGTGCGAGCGCGGCGCTGCTCTGGTACGGCGGAACGCAAGTGCTGCGCGGCACGCTCACCGCGGGTGATCTGGTGCTGTTCCTGACCTATGTGATGATGCTGCTGCTGCCGATCCAGATGCTGGCATCGAGCGCGACGGCGTTCCAGACCAATCTGGCTGGGCTCGATCGACTGCTCGACCTGCTCGCGGAACAGCCCGACATGCCCGACCGCCCCAGCGCGATTCGGCTCGCGAAGCCTGCGATCCACGGTCATGTTGAACTCCGTGGCGTCTCCTATCGATATCCGCAGACCGAGCGCACCGTGCTCGATCACATCACGCTGCAGGCGCCGCCGGGAAAGACCGTGGCGCTTGTGGGGCCCTCGGGCAGCGGCAAGACGACGCTGTGCAACCTCATCGCGCGCTTCTTCGATCCGACCGAGGGGTCCGTGCTCATCGACGGCACGGACCTGCGCGACATCCAGCTCCGTTCATGGCATCGTGTCCTCGGCATCGTCGAGCAGGATGTCTTTCTGTTCGATGGCTCCGTCGAGGACAACATCCGCTACGGCACTCGTGAGGCAAGTGCAGCAGCGGTGCGCGAAGCGATCGAGCGCGCCAACGCCGCCGACTTCATCGATGCGATGCCGAACGGTCTGCAGACGCGCATCGGCGAGCGTGGCGTGCGCCTTTCGGGTGGACAGCGGCAGCGGCTTGCGATTGCGAGGGCACTGCTTGCCGATCCGAAGATCCTGATCCTGGATGAGGCGACGAGCAGTCTTGATTCGGAGTCGGAGCGGCTCATTCAGTCAGCCCTTGCGCATCTGCTCCGTGACCGCACGACCTTTGTGATCGCCCATCGGCTCAGCACGATCCAGCACGCCGACCAGATCGTGGTACTCGAGGATGGCCGCATCACCGCGTCGGGAACGCACCAGCACCTGATGGAGACCAGCGACCGCTACCGCCAGATGGTCCTGCTGCAGACGGCGCCGCCACCTGCGCCGAAGGCGATCGGCACGCCCGCCGCTACCCCGCAGCGGGGGCAGGCGCACTCCCCGATGTCCGTCCCTTCCAGCTCCGCCGCCCCGTGATGTGCAGCCACGCGCTGTGCCACTGAATGAGTGTGAGCAGCGTGATGCCGATCGGATGCAGCAGCACGGACCGCAGCGACTGACGAAAGCGCAGCATGAACGCAAGCCGCAGCGCGATGCTGACGGTCAGCGCGGCGCTCGCCAGCCACTCGGGTGCGCCCCACGGCCTCGCCGTGATGAGCGACCACACGATCCACGCCGCCGGCAGCATCTGCCCAAGCGCGTGAACGACCGTGACAAAGACCAGCAAGCCAAACGACCCCAGTCCCTCGAACGCGTTCTTGGCGAAGCCATGCCACACCGCGCCCGCGCCGTGATACATGCGACATGACACGACGGGCGTTCCATCGAACAGATCGGTTCGCAGACCCGCACGGCGCACCGCGCGCGGCAACTTGATGCCGTCGTGCATCGACGCGCGGAATGTCTCATGACCGCCCGCCGCGCGCCACGCGGTGCGTTCCACAAACAGAAACTGCCCGCAGCCTGCGCTCGCCGCGGGGCGAAGTGTGGAGCGCATCTGCCCGAAGGGCAAGTAGCAGAGAAGCACAAAGTGGATGAGCGGAATGACGGCGTCTTCCATCCACGACTCCGTCTCCTGCCGCGGCACGGTCGAGACAAGCGCGCTGCCGCCCGCGCGCGCGGCAAGCCACGCGCTGCGGAGGGCACTCGGCGCGAGCCTGACATCGGCATCGGTGAACAGCAGCCACTGGCCCGTCGCAGCCAAACCCATCCGCTGACAGCCCCACTGCTTCCCGTTCCAACCGTCGGGCAGCGGCTGGCGTTCCACCACTCGCACACGCGCATCCTCTTGACACAGCAGCGCAAGAATCGCAGGCGTCTCGTCCGTCGATGCATCGTCGTGCACGATCACTTCCACATCGACGCCCGTGCTTGCGAGCGCGGAGCGAACGCACGCCTCGATGTTTGCAGCCTCGTTGCGTGCGGGAATGCAGACCGTCACGGAGGGTCGTTCGCCCTCGAGATCACCACTCGCGTCGATGACTCGGTAGCGGCGAAGATTGATCGCACCAAGCAGCGCAGGCAGCGCACTGCACGCGAACGCCAACGACAGCAGCGGCGTCTGCCAACTCATGACGCGCCGCCCCTGCCGCGATGAGCGCGACCAGACTCGTCGATGGCGGTCCCCCGACCCGTCAGGCGAAGCCACGCGTCGTAGAAGGGGTTCACCTGCGCGGCGCCGCCGCCGACGATCGTGTCGAAGCGCATCGGATCGCGCGCGATCGACTCCGCGGCGAGCGCATCGGCGTTCGCCTGCATGGCTGCCGTCAGTGTTCGCTGCCATGCGGCAGTGGACGAAACCTCTGGCGAGTGCACATCACAGAATCGCAGCAGGACTTCGGGCTTCGCATCGAGCCAAAACGGATACTCGAGCGACAGCGATACGGCGCGCACATTCGGCAGCCGGGCCGCGACCGCCGCAGCGCCAGGCCGCAGACGCATCGGTTCCCGCACATCCGTGAATCGACCCTGCGGCGTCAGCATGACCAGGCTCCGCGGTTCGCGCATCACCGTCTGGTGCACATGATCGACCATTGCAGGCAGGCTCGCGGGATCATCCGGATCGATGCCAAAGACCCCCATGCGGCGGAAGATGGTGAATCGCTCGAGTTGCACGCGGTCCATCGCCGCCAGCACGCGGCGATCAGGGCACCACACACCCTGCAGGAACGCCAGCAGGATCGGATCCCACCAGGACGAGTGGTTCAGCAGCAGCAGCAGCGGCCCCTCGTGAGAACGCCACACGTCAGCGCTGGGCAGTCCACTGCGCGAGGTGCGCACTGCGAAGAACCGTTTGCGCAGCAGGCGACGCACATACCACTGGAAGCCTCGCAGGACGCGCGGGTTCCATCGATCTTCGAGGATCAGTTCGTGACCATCGCGGGACGCCATGATTCGTTGCCCGCCTGCACGGAACCTTGCAGCGGGATCGACAGATCCTCACACGCGCTGCGTGCCGCAGTGACCCCGCTCATCAACACCATCGGGACGCCAGGACCAGGATTCGCACTGCCGCCTGCGATGTACAGGTTCTGGAGCACACGGCTTCGGTTGCGAGGCTTGAACCCGCCCCGAAGCCGACCGTGCGAGGCGAGTCCGTAGATCGCTCCGCCCTCCGCGTTGTACATGCGTTCAATCGACTGCGGCGTGAGGTGACGCTCGACGGCGATCTGTTGCTCGAGGTCGGGCATGCCAAAGCGCTTGAGTTTCTCGATGATCACCGGTCGATACTGCTCCGCGATGCCGCCCACACCCTCCCACCGCTGCCCCGCGCGGAGGAACGGCGTGTGGATCAGCGCGTAGAGCGATTCGCAGCCGACAGGTGCCTGCGCGGCATCGGTGCGGCTCGGCACGCACAGGTAGATCGTCGGATCGCGGGCGGGAATGCCCTTGGCGTAGATGTCGTCGAACTCTTGCGCGGAGTTCGCACTGAAGAGGAAGTCGTGATGACGCAGGTGGTCGTACTGACGCTTGAGCCCGAGATACAGCACGAAGCCGCTGCATGCGGGCTGGTACGACGATGCGATCGCCGTCTGCTCGCGCCGCGCTCCGTCGCTGCCCAGCAGGTCGCGGTATGTGCGCTGCACATCGCAGTTCGACACGACGACATCCGCGCGCAGCACCTCCCCCGTGTCGAGTTCGACGCCGCACGCGCGTCCGCCTTCTTCGAGGATCCGACGCACACCAACGCCCGTGCGAATGCGCGCACCCTGCTCGCCAAGAATGCGCTCGAGCGCGCGAGCCACCGAGCGCGTTCCACCCATCGAGTACCAACAGCCGTGATCCACTTGCGCCGCCGCGATCAGCGAGAGGATCGCAGGCGCAAGGAACGGGCTTGAGCCGACGTACTGCAGGAAGTGCTCGCACACCTGCGCGAGGTGCGGCTCATGCACATGCTTGTGCACCGTGCCCGCAACGGTCGCATGCATCCGCATGCCGAGCACGTCACGAAGCAGACCAAGGTCGTTGGTCGGCGGCTTTCGCATGAGATCCGAGACGCCCTGCAAATCCTTGAAGAAGAACACCCGTTCACTCAGGCTGAACATGCGACGGCTGTACGCGAGGAAATCGCGCCACCCTTGACCCACGCCGCGCCCTGGGAACTGTCGGTCCATCGCTGCGGCCATCTCGTCGACGCCATCGCGCAGGTCGATGATCGTGCCGTCCTCGAAGAAACATCGCCACTGCGGATCGAGCCGCACGAGTTCGATGTAATCCTCGACGCGGCGACCCGATCGGGTGATGATCCCGCGGACCACCTGCGGCAGCGTGAGGATCGTCGGCCCCATGTCGAACTGGAACCCCGACTCATCGAGCACATTCATCTTGCCGCCGAGATGCAGGTTGCGTTCCACCACGGTGACCGCGACGCCGTGGGTCGACAGTTCAACGGCGGACGAGAGTCCGCCGAGTCCACCTCCGATGACGATGGCGGATGGCTGTGTCGACGATGGCGCGCGTTGGATCATGGCAGCGAACCGTGCGTACAGAACCACTCGGTCAACGAAGCATAGCCCTCAGCAGCCGCCGCGTAAGCCCCTGTGGCTCCCCTGCTGGAATCCGCCGAGAGACGCTCGTTTGCGACACGGTCACCGTCCGCGTCATCGCGATCAGCCCGTCTTCGCCGCGCGAGGCACCCCATCCGCTGAGACCTCTTCCACGGATCGAGGTTCCCGGATGAACGGTCGGCAGAACCGCATCGTTGAAGGTCACGAACCCTGCGCCGAGCGATGCCACGAGTGCGCGGTCGCGTGCGATCGCGTGCACCTGCTGAGGCGCCGCAAAGATCGACACCGCCAGGTGCTGCGGGAACGAGCGGTGCAGTGCCACGAGCGCATCGAGTCCGCTCGCCGCAAGCACAGCCGCGGCTGGACCGAAGTGATCGCCGCGTGCGAGCTTGCACTGCGGCGAACAGCCGCTCACGACCGCCGGGCGCATCCGACGCCCGACGGGCGCTTCCACGACGCCGCTGAGTGAGTGTCCACCCGAAGCGACCGCTTCCCGAACGCAAGCATCCACCTGACGCGCGGCGCCCTCCGAGATCAGCGCACACGCCGAGGCACCCGCCACGAATGGCGCCAATGCAGCGAGGAACGCCCGCTGCACGGCCGCATCAACGAGGATGCGGCGCGGCGCCATGCAGGTCTGACCCGCGTTCATCGAAAGCGCCTGCCAAATCGTGCGCGCGGCAAGCGCAAGATCAGCACCTCGGAGCACGATGGCGCTGTCGCAACCGGAGAGTTCGAGCGTGGTTGGCGTGAGCGACGCCGCACAACTGGCCGCAATCTGCCGCCCGACTTCCGTGGACCCCGTGAAGACGATGTGATCGAAGGACTCGCGCGCGAGCAGATGCGCGCCTGCCTCGCGAGTGGCTGGCGTACGCCGAAGCACATTCGGCGGCAACCCATCCGCCGCGAGTCGCAGCAGCAGTCCCTGTGAACGCGGCGAATGTTCCGATGGCTTGACGGTCACCCGATTGCCCGCGACGATTGCCTGCACCAGTTGGATGCCAAGAAGCTGCACGGGGTAGTTCCACGTCGCGATCAGCGCGACCGAACCAAGCGGCACGCGATCCGTCCAGTGCCGCTGCCCCACCAACCACCACGGCTTCCCGCGCACAGGTCGGCTTGCGAGAACGCGCCGCGCGTTGGACGCCGTCCAGCGCGCGCACGCGAGCAACGGCAAGATGTCCGCCGCAAATGCCTCCCATGAACTCTTGCCGCAGTCCGCACACACAGCGTCGACGAGTTCGTCCGCATGCGCCTCGACCGCGGCGGAAAACCCGGCAAGCCACCCCAGCCGATCGTCCAACTCCCAACCGCCCGTCGGGACTGCCCACTCCGCGCCCCTCGGCTGCTCGAATGCGCGCAGTGGGACGTGAGTCCCGTGTGCCGCACGGTTGGGAGAGCCATTTTCGAGAACACCTTCCATCATGTCGCCTACCGTTCATGATAGAACCCGCACCCGAGAAACGTTCAGAGCAAGCAGCATTCATGATTCAACACTCCTCACATGCAGGAAGCGGCAGCAAGTCGATCGGCGTCATTGGCGCAGGACCGGGTGGTCTCGCGGCGGCGATGCAACTTGCAGCCGCGGGATTCGAAGTCACCGTGTACGAAGCGCAAGCCGTTGTGGGCGGACGCTCGAGGCGCCTGACCGCCGGCCCGTACTCCTTCGACTGCGGTCCCACATTCTTCCTCATGCCCTATGTGCTCGAGGAGATCTTCGCGGCATGCGGTTTTCGGCTCGGGGATTTCGCATCGCTGCGGCGGCTCGACCCGATGTACCGCCTCATCATCGGCAATCGTGATGGCGCACCGACGGTGCTCGACACCACACAAGATGTCGGGACCATGGCGGAGAGACTCTCGCGCATCGACCCACGCGACGGTGCCGCGTTCCAACGTTTCATGGATGAGAACCGCCGAAAGCTCGCGCGCCTCACGCCCGTCCTGAAGCAGCGCGTTCAATCGCTGCTTGATCTCATGTCGCCCGAGGGGATCGCCGCTGCGCCCTATGTGCGCCCGTGGGAGTCGATCCATCAATGCCTCAGCAAGACTTTCCATGATCGCCGGACTCGTCTGGCGCTCTGCTTCCAAGCGAAGTACCTCGGCATGAGCCCCTACGAGTGCCCAAGCCTCTTCAGCATTCTGCCCTTCATCGAATACGAGTACGGCATTTGGCATCCCGAAGGCGGCTGCAACCGCCTCATGAGTGCGATGGCGGATGCGTGCACGCGGATGGGAGTGCGCATCGAAACGAATTCCCCTGTGGACGCCATCGCGTTCGATGGTCAAACCGTCGTCGGCGTGCAGATCGGTGGAACGCTGCGCCGCCACGACCGAGTGGTCGTCAATGCGGACGGCACATGGGCAATGAAGAACCTGATTCCGCAGGAACTGCGCGGACGCGAAACCGATGCGGCGATCGATGCGCGCCGCTACTCCTGCTCGACCTTCATGATGTATCTCGGCGTGCGCGGGGCGATCGACCTGCCCCACCACACCATCTACATGTCGGGGCGTTACGAGGAGACCTTCCGAGACATCTCGCAACTCGGGCGGCTCAGTGAAGATCCTTCGACGTATGTCCACAATCCCTCCGCGCTCGATCCGACGCTCGCGCCCGCTGGAAACAGTGCCCTCTATGTGCTGCTGCCCGTGACCAACAACGATCCGCGCCAGTGCAGCATCGACTGGGATCGTGAGCGCCCGCGCCTGCGTGAGGATGCGCTGCGGCAACTCGAGGGTCCGTGTGGAATCCGCGATATCCGAAGCCGCATCGAGCAGGAGATCCTCATCACCCCGCTCGATTGGCAACGCGAGCGGATCAACCACGGCGCCACCTTCAACCTCGCGCACAACTTCGGACAGATGCTCCACAAGCGCATACCTCACACCCATCCGAAGTTGCCTGGATTGCACTTCGTGGGCGGCGCCACGCACCCCGGGTCGGGTCTGCCCGTGATCTTCCTTTCGTCGACGATCACATCGCGTCACATCTGCCAACTCGATGGGCGGGTGCATCCCTTCGATGCGCCAGTTCCTGAAGCGCTGCCCTCGTTGTCGCCCCTCGCGGCAGACAGGACCGACCGTGCTCGCGGCGGCGTTCCCCCACTCGCGGCAGCCCGCTGACCTATCCTCGGCGGCGTGACGCTGACCTACGGCCAATACCTGCGCGTTCCTGAACTCCTGTCGCTGCAGCATCCGCTCTCCGGTGGACGCGAGCACGACGAGACGCTCTTCATCATCATCCACCAGGTCTACGAACTCTGGTTCAAGCAGCAGATCCACGAAGTCCTCCATCTCCAGCAGGCACTCGAGCGGAACGACGATCCCGCCGCGCATGCCACGCTGCGCCGCATGCTCACCATCCTCAAGACGATGGTCGGCCAGATCGATGTGCTCGAGACGATGAGCCCGATCGGATTCGAATCGTTCCGTTCTCTCCTCGCCAACGCGAGCGGCTTTCAATCGGTGCAGTTCCGCGAGTTCGAGTTCATTCTGGGAAACCGAAATCCGGCGGCGCTTGCTCGCTACCCCGAAGGCGGTCCCGAGCGCACGGCGCTCGCCTCGCGGCTCGAGGGGCGCACACTCTGGCAGTCCTTTCTCATGCGTCTGCGCGCCGATGGGCACGCAGTTCCACCGGAACTGATCGATGCGAAGCTGACCGCGCTTCCAGAACCAAACGAGGCGCTTCAGGGCGTGCTGCTCGAGGTCTACCACCACCACCCCGATGACCGCGTGATCTGCGAACTCCTGGTGGACTTCGATGAGGGCATTCAAGAGTGGCGCTATCGCCACGTGAAGATGGTCGAACGAACCATCGGCACCAAAGTCGGCACGGGCGGTTCAAGCGGGGTTGCGTACCTTCGGTCCACGCTCTTCCGCCCGCTCTTCCCCGACCTTTGGACAATCCGCGACCGCATCTGAACGCGTCGCGTTCACAGACCAGCGCCGCCGGATCCTGCGCGCACTCGGATCCGCCCCGACTGCATGTCCCAGAGCATCGATGCCGCCTTGAGCGGCTCGCCCTGTCCCTTCGGCAGCACCTGCACCAGACGACCTGCGCGACTGCGCAGTTCCGCCACCTGCGTGACGACGTTGTAATCGAACTCCTCGCACTCAATGTCGTACTCGGGGGTGCGGATGAAGCAGCGCCCGATGCCGCGTATGCGCTGCACTTCGATGCTGCCGCCGAGTGAGAATGTCTCCGCCGTACCGGAGGTCTGTTCGCCACGCAGCACCGATGCTTCCAGTCGGTCGCATGTCATCGTCAGCGCCTGATCAGGACGGTCGCCAGCGCGTACCAGTTCGACGGACGCCTGCATCGTCATCAGATACCGCTGATCCACCACACGCTTGAGATCCATCGAACCGCCCCAGCGAAAACGGCTTGTTCCCTCAACGCCGCCGCCAGCGATGCCCTTGTCGCGCTGCTGCCGAGCTTGTGCCGCAGCATCGCCTGCATGTTCTGCCGGCACATGCACCAGCACAGTGCCAGCGCCCGGCACGGACAGTTCGCTGCTGCGCGCCTCGTACTCCACTCGCTGTGAACGCAGCTGGAAGAGCCGCGGTGCACCCGCGCGAGCGGCGTTCGCCCAGACCTGATTCTCCAAACGCGCATCACCCACCGTCACCAACCTGCGCACACGCATGTCTGCGCCCGCAGGAGTTTCGCCATCGCCGCTTCGAACACCGCTCACCACCGGCTCGAATTCCAGCAGGACCGACTGCCCGTCCAGCGCATCGAACTCCTCGGCACGCGGCTCCGCGCGAACCCGCACATCACCCGTCAGTTCGAGTTGCGCGCCATCGGCGGCGCGATCTCGATAGGACATCCCGCCACTCCACTTCGCATCCAGTTCAGGTCGCTGCGTTGGCGCGGCCGGCGGCTCCAACTTCCCGCGGGCATCCGCGGGGAACACCGACTGCTTCCAATTCCGCGCGCGTCCGCCACCAAGTGCCTTCACCTCGCGCTCACGCTCCGCGACCTGCACCTGCGGCATGCCCTCAAGCAGCATGCCCGCTCGCACCACGCTGAGTCCGGGGCCCTGCAGTTGCGCCGTGGCAGCGGGCGGCTGCGCCGAGAGCGTCTGCGCGAAGATCCGTGCGCCATCCTTCAACTGCACCTGAACGCCACCCACCGCATCGACCTGCGACGCCTCCACTGCGCCCAACACAGGATCTTGCGCAGCGGCTCCTTGCGGCGCCGCGGGCATGTCCGTGAACGCGACATCGAGCGAATCGCACCAAAGCGTCTGCAGCGCATCGGTCGCCTCCACGCCGCCCTCGGCCTTCAACTGGCGCGGCGCGCTCTGCCCGCCTGCAGTCTTGCGGACATCCATGTCCACGGAACGCGCACGCAGCGCGAGCCCCGCCTGATTCGCGAGTTCCACGCGCTGTCCATCGATCTCCACGATCATCGCATCCGCCGCTGGCGGTCGAGGGGCATCCGCAGCGAGCGGTCGCATTTCGAGTCGACCCTTGAATCGCACAATGACCAGATCGTCCTCTCGCGCACGCGGCATCGCCGCCGCCATCGCCCACTGCGCCAGTTGACCGCGCCATCCGATGGGCTGCGCGCGCACGGTCCGAAGCGAATCGTCCCGCTGCATCACGCGAGGCGCACGACCGCCGCGCGCATCCACCACGCTGCCGCTGACGAGATCGTTCTCGAGCGCAAACACCGCAACGAGCAGATCGCCGCGCGTCCACGCGCGGTCGTTGGGCGACTGCCGCAGCACCTCCACAGCATCGTGCAGTTCCAACCTGTAGAACGACGGCACCTCCGCGGCGCCCTGCGCGGACGACGAAGGCTGCGGGAAGCGTGCAGGCAGTCCGTGGAGCGGTGCCCAGCGCGCGCGGCGAAGCAGCGGTGCAGCCGCGCGCTGCAGGCGAGGCGCATCGCCGCGCCGCGACGACGCAGCACCATCACCCAAAGCCTGTGATGCAGGGAGCCGTTGTCGGTCGATCACGATCGGACCGAGCGGACGCTCCACCACGAGACGCTCAATGGTGCGCCGATCACTGCTGAGGAGCAGGTCAAGCCCTTCACCATCGAACGTCAGCACATCGGTCGTCAGACGAAACGCCGTCGGGCAGCGAATCGTCCCGAGTGTCTGGTCAAAGTCCAGTTCCTCCGACTCGAGAATCAGCGAGGGGTGATCCTTCGCCAGGTCGACCTGCTTTCCCGCCGCGGGTCGGAACATGCGAATCACAACATCGCCGCGGAACACGCCCGACTCCAGCGCGCGGTTGGGCACACGAACCCGCCCGGAGTCCGCGCGCAGTGTGGCGACGCGACCATCATCGAGGAAAAAGACCGTCTGCGGTCCATCCATCGAGAGAAACGCGCCCGGCTCCGGATCCAGTTTCCGCGCGCTGTACTGCTGTGCAAGGCGCCCATCTGGCCCCGCGACCTGCACCCACGCGCCCTGCTCAAGTTGAACGCTGCTGCTTGGCGTGGTGCGTTCACGCGCCGCCTCGCGCTCTTCTGCGGTGAGCGGCGATGGCGCCACCAGATCCTCCACGGGTACGCCACGCGACGAACGCGTGGGCGCCACATTGCGGTCCATGAACCACGCGCCGACGGCGAGCGTCGCCGCGAGCGCGACTGCCACTGCGATGATCATCTTGCGCCGAGTCCGCTCTTCCATGACGGAGCACGAGTGTAGACGCGATGCGGATCGCGCCCGCGCCCCTCACGCCTCGGGCGGTGCGAGGAGGACGACGACCGCGATGTCGTACCACGCGTGCGTTCCCACGGCGATGCCGAAGCCGCGCACGACATAGAGAACACCAAAGGCACTGCCTGCCGCGAGGAAGAAGATGACACGGCGAAGATCGACCGCACCGCTCGGCAACTGCAGCGGGTGGTACAGCGTGAAGAGCACTGCAGCGACGACCACCGCCACGCCGAGCGCCCACGACTCCTTCCAGCGCAGCAAGTCCACAAACAGCGTGTGCAGCAGTGCGATCAGGACCATGCGAAACACGAGTTCTTCGTAGACGCCCGCGCCAACGCTCATCGCCACCTTCCCGAATGTGCCAAGACCGTCCATCTCCCCCGCAGCCGCGGGCGGAAACATGCGCGTGATGACCTGCGCCGCGACAAGCAGTGGCAGTGAAAAGAGCACGCACTCCATGATCATGCCCCCCACCGTCGGAAGGTGAACCGTCCACGCACGGCGCGAGAGCACCTGCCACACCAGCAGCACCACGATCACACCAACACCAGGCAAAGCGAGCGCAGGAAGACTGAAGCGCCCCGCATCGATGCCGAGGCTGGCGAACATGCGAAGCAGTCCCTCATGCGCGGAGTTGGTGAGCGTTCCGCCATGGGTACGCAGCGCGAAGATCAGCCCCACCTCGTAGAGCACGATCAGCGGCACGACGAGCGCCAGAATCTCGAGTGGCTGCTTGGAACGCTCGAAGTATCCGCTCGATGCGATCGGCGAATGTCCGCCAACCTTCCCCCCGTTCGGTTGGGCAGAACCTCGTCGCGCAGCCTTGCGCTGGCTCATGGAGTCTTCGGTCGACTTCGAATCGATCAGCTCTTCGCAGCGCTCATCGCGTTCAGGCGCCGTGCGAGACGGCTCTTGCGACGCGCTGCGGTGTTGCGGTGCATGGTCGGCGTCAGCGCGAAGCGGTCCAGCATGCCCGAGAGAGAGCGCAGCGACTTCTCCGCTGCGGCCTTGTCGCCATCGTGCACTGCCTTCAGGAAGACCTTCGTCTCATCCTTGACTTTCGTGCGGCGCCAACGGTTGCGCGCGCTGCGCTCGACGCCTTGACGGACTCGCTTCTTCGCTGATTCGGTATTGGGCACTGGAATGATCCTCGTCTGCCGCCTGCATCCGCCTGCACGCGCAGGCAGATCAGCGGGACCGCGCAGTATCGCACATCGCGCCCGCTTGTGCAAGTGCAACCGAATCGACCACTTGACGCAACCCCGCTCGCGAAGCGACACTACAGGGTTCTATGGCGATGCCCTCGAAAACGACCGGACCTCTGATCGGTTTGGTGGTGTTTGTGATCCTCTTTGTGCTGACCGCTGCCGCTTCGGTCTACTTCCTCACCGAGTGGAACAAGTCCGCTGCGACCGAGGCGAAAGCGAAGCGCGACCTCGCGGCGATCGTCCCCCCCGGCTATCTCGATCAGGAGGCGGGAATGCAGGCGCAGCAGGCTGCGCAGGGCGAGGGGAAGAGCCTTGTCGAGTTCCTCGTTGCGCGAAATGCGAATGTGATGTCCGCGGTGACGGGCGAGACATCGGGCGATGCCACGGCACTCCGCAGCGCGCTCAATCTCAAGCCTGACGAGACAGTGAAGCAGAAAGTGCAATCGCTCGAGCGGGCACGAACGGAGGCGGTCAACAAGGCCGCGGAACTCGAACGTGCAGTCGAAGATGCGGCGGCACAGGTCAGGCAGATTCAGGCACAAGCGGACGAGGCGAAGCGGGCGAGCGAAGAGCAGGTGCGTGAACTGCAGGCGACGATCGCTCCGTACGCCGAACAGACGGAGCGCACGCTCGCCTCGCTCGAAGAGCTGAAGGCCGAACTGGCGACTGCGCGCGAGAATGCGAAGACCGAGTACGCCACGGAGATCGAGGAAGAACGCGCGAAGCAAACGAGCCTTGTTGCGGCCAATCAGGCGTTGACGGCGCGCGTGCAGGAACTTCAGAAGCAGGTCGACCAATTCCGCATCAGACCCGCAGATCCCGCCCTGCTCGTGGATGGTCGCGTCATCGACGTCTCGCAGACGGCGAAGGATCAGGTCTTCATCTCACTCGGCAACAAGGATCGAGTCCGCGCGGGAATGACCTTCGAGGTCTATCCCGATTCGTCGGCGATTCTGTACGACCCCAAGACCGATCGACAAGCTCCGGGGATCGCCAGCATCGAGATCATCAAGGTGGGCGACACCACGAGCACGGCCCGCGTGACCCGCAAGTCCCCTCGGACCACCGTGGCGAAGGGCAACGTGCTTGCGAATGCCGTGTACAGCCCGAACTATCAGTACAAGTTCCTCGTCCATGGAAAGTTCGATGTGGACAACGATGGCAAGGTCACCGATTCCGAAGGCGACTACATCCGCGCCAAGATCCGCGAGTGGGGCGGCGTCGTGGTGGATGGAACGGAGATCACGCCCGACATCGACTTCATCGTGCTCGGCACTGTTCCCGTGCGTCCGCAGCTTCGTTCCATCGGCGCGGATGACGCCGCCTACACGGCGCAACTCGAAGCGAGCCGCGCCTACGACTCCTATCAGGCGCTCGTTGCCGCAGCGAACGCTGCGCAAGTGCCCATCCTCAACTGGAATCGTTTCCAGATCCTGACAGGTTCAGCGGAGCGCTGAACGGCGCGTGCGACCACAGGGTTTCATCGATCACGCAGCGGCGTTCGCGCAGTATGCGGCGCTTCGGGGGCTCTTCGGTGCGTTTCACATGTTTCCTCCGGCGCAGAACATGCGCACGGCGGCGCAGTTTGGAAGCCTCTACGGACGGCTGGTGAAGCGTCACCGTGACCGAGCCCGCGGCCACATACGCCGCAGCTTTCCAGAACTCGACGAGCCCGCGGTGGCCACACTCGCGGATGATTCGCTGCGCAGCATGTTCCAAATGTTCCTGGTGGAAGCAACTGCAGTCCCCCGCCTCCTCACGCCCACATCGTGGTCACAGCATGTGCGCACGGGCAGGATCGAATCATCGCTGCGGCTCCTCGTCGGCAACGATCCCGTCATCTTCGTGACGGGTCACTGCGGAAACTGGGAACTGCTCGGATTCACGCTGGCGTTGCTCGGCTTTCGCCTTCATGCGCTCGCGCGCCCGCTCGACAATCCATGGCTTGACCGTTGGGTGCGCGGTGTTCGGGAAGCGCGCGGACTGACCGTGCTCACGAAGTGGGGTGCAACGACTGAAGTGCAGCGGATCATCGAATCGGGCGGGCGCATCGGATTCATCGCCGATCAGAATGCGGGCGAGGACGGCATGTTCGTGCCATTCTTCGGCAGGCTCGCTTCGAGTTACAAGTCGATCGGACTGCTTGCCATGCGCTACGAAGTGCCGATCGTGGTCGGCGCCGCGCGGCGCATCGGCGGACGATTCGACTATGAACTCGACGGCGTCGATGTGATCCGCCCAAGCGACTGGCGCGATCAGCCCGATCCGCTCTTCTACATCACCGCCCGCTTCAACCATGCCATGGAACTGGCGGTTCGCCGCGCACCCGACCAGTATCTGTGGGTGCATCGCCGCTGGAAGAGTCGCCCGGCGCATGAACGCGCTGGCAAGCCGATGCCCGAGCGGCTTCGCGAGAAACTGCGCAGCCTTCCCTGGATGAGTGGAACGGAACTCGAACGCCTCGAGCAGCGCATCGAACCGCTCGTCTGCGCCTGAACACACCACCCCGCCCTGCCGTATTCTTTCGCCGATCGTCATGCGTTCTCTTGTCGTCCTTGCCAATGGAACCAGTCCCGCTCCGAACCTCGGATCGCGGAAGTCACTTGAAGAGCGGCTCTCCCATCTCAACACGGGACCCGACCGCACAGGTGGCGATGTGCTGTTCGGTCCAGGCGTGGAACTCCAGTTGCCGCCACAGCAGGATCCAGTGACACAAATGATCCTCACCGTCAGCGATGAGGACATCGGTTGGCTTGTCGTCGAGCGCATGGGCAAGACCCTTCACTGGAAGTTCGTGGACCTCAGCACGGGTGACGAACTCAGCTTCGCAGCACGCTGAACGCATCCAATGATTGCCGCATGGGTTGCGACCGTTGCTCTCGCCTGCACGACACCCACTGTCGTGCAGCAGTCGCAGCGCGAATCCGCGTTGTCTTGGCCGCGAGTCCGCCAGACGCCAAGCGCCATCGTCAGCATCAGCCAGCCGCATGTCGATGACTTCACGGGCGCCTCCGTTCGCGGCAAACTGGCAATCGAGGTGAGCAGCCTCCGCGGCGTACCTGACTTTCGAGGTACAGCGAACTTTGTGGGCGATGCCGTTCTCGACAGAGCGCAGCGCACCGTACGAGTCGGTCCGATCAAGGTCCCTGCACTGCGAGTCGAGACGGCGCCTGAGCATGCGGATGCTGCGACGAGTGCGCTCACAAGCGCGCTCGCGGGCGTCACCCTGACGGTCGCCTTCGACGACCTCATCGCGGTCATGCGCACCACGTCATTCCCCGATCCGCGTCCGCTGCCCGACTGCAGCGGGACGCGCTCGGTCGTCATGCTGCAAGTGAACGACCCCCCGCCGCCCGACGGCACCATCGCCGTTCGCTGGCTCGGCACGCCCGCGTTCGAGAGCGTCATCGAAGGGCGACTCGAAGGCGCGGTCAACTGCTCGTCCACGCTCTTGCGTGAACCCAACGGCCGACATCTGCTTCTGCACGCAGGTCGCTGGCTCGATGCACGCTCACTGACTGCCCCGCAGTGGACATGGATCGCATCCGATGCCGTGCCCGCCGTCCTCATGGATGTCAGCGAGACTTCCAGATTTGGCAGCGCGCTCTCCGCCGTACCGGGCACGCTGCACAGTCGAATCGCGGAACTCGCCCGACACATTGCATCGCCTGTTCCCGCACCGAGCGACCCGCCCTGCAACGGCAATGATTGGTGGTGGAACCCATGGAGTCTTCGCTGGGTCGCCGCGTGCACTGCGCCAACGCCGACACTTCCCTCCGATTTACCCGTGGATCACAAGATCGAGCCGCGTACGCCTGCTGATTCGGATGCGTTCCAACCTGATGCGGTGCGCGACAACCTTCTCGTTGGTCTCGATGGTCGCGTGTACCGGCGCCGCGGAGAATCGTTTGAGCAGTCAACGCCGACAGGCGGGTGGCGTCCCTTCACGACCGAACGCTCGGTGCTACGCATTCTCCGCGTGGAGGCGACCGCGCGCGATGCCGCGCAGGCGGTCCGGCGGACATGGAAGAACTGGTGCATGCACGATGCGGAGATGAAGCCCGCAACACGCTGCGACAGCACAGCGTCGCTCGGCAGTCGCCCCCTGCGAACGAACCAGTTCCTTGCCGCTGCGGCATCGCCCGTGCGCGGGGGCGAGGACGAGATGATGGACGAGCGGAATCCACCGACAGACAGTGAAGCGCTCCCAAGAAGCCCTGCAGACTCTCCCGCGCCACAGAACCCGTGATGCGCACGGGGTCTGATGCCCCGCACACCCAAGTCAGAGCGGACTCTTCTGCGGCTCGCCCGCAGGGCGCGGATAGCGGCGCGGCGTCTTCCCAACCTTTTCAATCACCACAACGGTTCCCGTCGGCGTGCGGATGCAGTCGGTGACTGCGCCGCGCAGCGTGCCGAGGGCGCGCACGCTTTCGGTCACCTCTGCGGCTGCCTTCTCCCCCTTGATCGTCACCATGTGTCCATGCTCACGCACAAGCGGCAGGCAGAGTTCGAGCAGGATCGGAAGGCGCGCGACGGCGCGTGATGTCACGACATCCATGCTCTCGCGCAGCGGCCCGCGCGCGAGCGACTCCGCGCGCTCACTGCGAACCTCCACCGATCGCAGCGAGAGCGCATCCGCGGTACTCCGCAGAAATGCAGCCTTCTTCCCCGTGGACTCGATGAGCAGATGCGTCGCCTGAGGCCACACGATCGCAAGCACCATTCCTGGCACGCCTCCACCGCTTCCCACATCCGCGACACGACGCGCATCAGCCTGCTGCAGGATCGGAAGCAGCGTGAGCGCATCGAACACATGCCGCATCCACGCGGCATCCACATCGCGGACAGCCGTGAGATTCATGCGCGTGTTGGCATCGAGAAGCAAATCGAGAAAGCGCGCAAGTCGGTTCAGCTCGTCCGCTGAAATCTCGATGCCGAAATCGGCAAGCGCACGAACGCATGCCTCGCGCCCACCGCCGCGCGGCAGCGCAACTTCTTCCGCCATCAAGCACCCACCCGCGCTGCGCTACCGCCCATCATCCCGCCGGTGCCGCGCGCATCGCGCGCAGCCACGGCGAACAGCAGCCCCGCCGCGACCCAACACGCCACAAGGCTCGTTCCTCCCGAAGAGACGAACGGCAGCGTCAGCCCCGTGATCGGCAGGATGCCGATCGTCATCCCAATGTTCACGAACGACTGGAATCCGATCATCGATCCGATGCCTGTGGCGACGAGGCGCCCGAAGGGGCTTCGTGTCATCACCGCAATCGCAAGCGCCGAACCCACGAGCGTGACTTCGAGCGCAATCAGCAGCAGCCCGCCGAGCAAACCCCACCGACATGCGGTCACCGCAAAGATCATGTCGTTGTGCTCCTCCGGCAGCGCGTTGTAGCGAACGAGATCGCGCGCGTCAGTCTTGCCGTTCCCTGCCAGACCACCGGCGCCCACGAGCATCCGCGCGCGGTCTGCCTGGAAGCCGATGGAGCGCGTGTATCGATCATCGCCCGTCAACTGCGCGACGAGCGCATCGATACGCGCACGCTGGTGCGGCTTCAGCACGGGATAGGTGGCGGGCGCGAGCAGCGCGGCACTGACGATCACCGCCACCAAGTGCGTCCGCCGCGCACCTTGCATGAAGAGCATCGCAAGCAGCGTCGGAAAGAACAGCAGTGCGGTACCAAGATCGGGCTGCAGCAAGATCAGCACCACTGGAACGGCTGTCAGCACGATCGGGAGCAGCAGCCCTGCACGCGTTCGCAGATCCGCCGCTCTCCGCAGCCACCACGCGGATGCCAGAATCCACGCGACCTTCGCAAACTCCGCGGGCTGGAAGTCGATCGGACCAAGGTCGATCCAGCAGCGACTGCCGTTTCGCGGACGAACGAGCGATTGCGGGACGCCAGGCAACACCAACAGGATCAACAGGAGCAGCATCACCACGAACACATGCGGACTCCACCGTTCCACCACCGCTGGGGCTGGGATCACGATGAGCGCAGCGGCGAGAACACCGACAAACGCATACGCGGCCTGCCGCGCAGCCATGCTCGGTTCCGTCGTTGCGATCGCGGCGATGCCGATCACCGTGAGAAGCGCGGCGCAGACAATGGGCACCCACCCGATGGTGCGCCACGAAATGCCGAGTATCCGCGACACCACGGGGCGGTTGGGGGCTGACTTGACCGCACGCGCCGGCGCACGAACGAACACGCTCATCGACTCGCCTCCAGCCGTGGAGGGCGTGGGGCGCGAGCCGCGCCAACATATCCCTCCTCCACGAGTGCGCGGATCACAGCAGCCATGACTGGTCCCGCCGTTCGTCCACCGCCACCACCATGCTCGACGAGCACGGCAATGGCGTAGCGCGGCAAACCATCGATCGCGCTGCCGACCACACCCGCACACCACGCATGATCCGCATCCGTCACAATCTTTTCGACGGCACCATCACCGTCGCGGTCGAGTCGAAGCGGCGGCGCCTCAGCCGTTGCAGTCTTGATCCACCAGCGCGCACCGGGTGCGTCGATGATCGACTCACGAACACCACCGCCGTGGTCCATATGGTTGCCCGTTCCATAGGACTCGCTCGTCACATGCTCGAGCCCGCGCAACACTCGCGCGACTGCCGTGGAAGAGAATGGCTGCACCGCTGCGACCCGACCACCTCCCTTGTGCCAGGTCGGCTCGATCCACGATCCGCCGCGCGCCACCATCGCATAGGCCGCCGCCATTTCAAGCGGCGTCACGGCCATCGCGCCCTGACCAATGCCGAGCGAAACCGTCGAGAAGCGATCACCGCGACCCTCGAGTGCCCGCGCCACTTCGGCGGACGGCACATCGCCACCAAGCCGACCGAGCCCGAAGCGCCCGTACCAATCGCACAATCGCTCGGCGCCGAGCCGATCCGCGAGCGTGTAGAAGTAGATGTTGCACGAGCGCGCCATCGCCTGTTCGATGCCGAGCGCACCACCGATTGCCTTGGTGTGGGTGGTGAACTTGTACCGCTCGCGGAAGATCCAGCAGCGTGCCGCATCGGTGCGCTCCTTGAAGTAGTGACCATTGCACTCGATGGTCTCGTCCTCGGCGGCGACTCCCTCGGCGACCGCCGCGAGATACACCAGCGGCTTCACAAGCGAACCCGGCGGATACTTCGCTTCGAATGCACGGTGGATGCCCGCAGTCTCCATCGCCATCGGAGGGCGTCCGCCGCGCGCCGCATCACCGACACGGGGTGTCGTTGCAGCAGCGAGAATCTCGCCTGTCGCGATGTCGATCACGACCGCCGCCGCGGGAAGAGCGTCTCCGATCACGAGCGCATCACTGCTTGTGTGCCACGGCTGCACGAGCGTAAGTCCCGTGCGCGGATCGAGCGCCGCCTGCACACGCAACTGCAGCGCCGCATCGATGGACGACTGCACGTGCGCCCCTGGAATCGGCTCGATGCGTTCTTCCTGATCCGTCGCCAATCGACGGATCACGCGCCCGCGGAGCCCACGCAGCCGATCCTCAAAGCGCCGCTCCAAACCGCGGGAACCGACCGCTTCGGCACCGATGCGGTAGCCACCAAGATCGATCTCGATGGAACCATCCTCGGTCACGCGCTCGAAGGGTCGCCGCTCGATGTCCTCCCTCCACGCCTCGGGGCGAACAGAGCCAACGATCGCATCCAGTGCGCCATCGAGCCGCATCACGAGCGGCACCGAAGTGCGGATGGTGCGCGGCAGATGATCGCGCGGGACTTCCACCTCTGCGCTGTCCCACGGCGTGCGTCGCCGCGCGGCATCGAGCACTTCGAGCGAACCTGGATTGGCATCACCCACCTTGCGCAGTTCGAAGGCAGTCGTCGCCGGAATGTCCCGCGCCACCACATGCATCTCACGCATCTCGCGGATCGGCTCCGGCGCCACATCAAGCGACTGCCCGCGTTGCTTGCGCAGTTCGATCGTGCGCGCATGAACCGCGGCACGCTGACGGTCGACCCGCGCGGCGATCACCGAGAGACGTTCACGCAGTTCCGACTCCGCCATGCCGCTCCGTGCCGCAAGCAGTTTCATCAGTGAACGCTCCTGTCGCTGCCACTCGGGCAGCAGTGCGTTCACCTCCTCTGCACGCCGAGTCGCATCCATCTTGCGCCACGATGCGCCTGATTCGCGCTTCGCCTGCTCTTGCGCGCGGTCGTTCGCCCAAGTCCCGCACGCAAACGGGTAACTGACCGCGATGTCATAGCTCGCGACATCCTCTGCCAGCACACGCCCCGTTCGGTCGAGGATGCTGCCGCGCCATGTCGGCAGCAGCGCTTCGGCGTCCAGCCGCTCCTCGGCGGCACGCGCAAGACGGCTGCCCTGCCAGAGTGTCAGGTGTCCGAGTCTGATGATCAGCACCGTTGCGGCAACCACCAGCAGCGCAGCGAGGGTGATGATCCTCTTGCGCAAGTCGCTCTGGATGCTTTCATAGCCCATGCGATCCTCCGTGACGGCGGGCGCGCAAGCGATCCATGCCGCGCGTGTCGTGATGCTACCACTGCACGCGCGGTGGCGCACCATGGTTCGGCGCGAGGCGCAGAAATCTCCCTACCATCCCCTCCCCCATGGAATGCGGCATCGTCGGACTTCCCAATGTCGGCAAGAGCACGCTGTTCAACGCGCTCACATCGGCCGGCGCGGCTGCGGCGAACTATCCCTTCTGCACCATCGAGCCGAATGTCGGCATCGTGAGCGTGCCAGATGCGCGCCTGCAGACGATCGCCAACTTCATCAAGACCGAGCGAATCTTGCCTGCGAGCGTGCGGGTCGTAGACATTGCTGGACTCGTTCGGGGCGCAAGCGAGGGTGAGGGACTCGGAAACAAGTTCCTCAGCCATATCCGAGAGGTGGACGCGGTCCTTCATGTCGTGCGATGCTTCGAGGACGCGGATGTGATGCATGTGGATGGCAACCCCGACCCGATCCGCGACATCGAGACGATCGACACGGAACTGGCGCTGGCGGATCTGCAGGGTGTGGAGTCCAATCTCGACAAGCAGCAGCGCATCGCGCGCAGCGGCGACAAGGAAGCGATCGCGAAGGTTGCCTGCTTGGAAAAGGCGTTCGCGCTGCTCCGCGAGGGCACGGCGCTTCGGAGCGCGAAGTGGACCCCCGAAGAACGCATGCTCGCCCGCGGGCTCGGTCTCATCACGGCAAAGCCCGTGCTGTACATCGCAAACGTGGATGAGGGCGATCTCGAAGGCAAGGGCGCGATGGTGCAGCGGGTTCGCGAGCGCGCACAGAAGGAAGAAGGCGGCGTGGTCGTCGTCTGCGCGAAGATCGAGAGCGAACTGTCCGAGTTGCCAGAGTCGGACCGCGCCGAAATGCTCGCGAGCCTCGGCATGCGAGAACCCGCGCTCGCTTCCGTCGCGCGCGCGGCGTACGACCTGCTTGGGTTGCAGAGCTACTTCACCGCGGGACCGAAGGAGATTCGCGCGTGGACGATCCGCAAGGGTGACACCGCGCCGCAAGCTGCGGGAGTGATCCACACGGATTTCGAGAAGGGCTTCATCCGCGCCGAGTGCTTCCGCGTGAAGGACCTCGTAGACCACGGCAGCGAAAAGGCCATTCGCGAGGCTGGAAAGCTTCGAAGTGAAGGCCGCGCCTACGTCATGCAGGACGGCGATGTCGTCCACTTCCTGTTCAACGTCTGACCGCGCCACTCGTGCATGGCGTGCGGGGCAGATTCCGGCGGGAGCGTGCGCGCGTTCAGAACGAAACCCGCATCGCGATCGCCCGCTCAAGCCGAGCTGCATAGGTTTCGATGGGCATTTCGACGGCGCCAAGCGAGCGCGTGTGCGCGTTCGCGTACTGGCAGTCGAGCAGAATGAACCCATGCGCGCGCAGGCGTTCCACCAGATGCACGAAGCACACCTTGCTCGCATCGGTGCCTCCCTCGCTGGGCACACTGAACATGCTCTCACCGAAGAACGCACCGCCGATGGCAACGCCGTACAGACCGCCCACGAGCCTTCCATCTCGCCACGCTTCGAGAGAGTGCGCGTACCCATCGCGGTGCAGCAGCACGTATGTCTTCTGAAGCAGCGGCGTGATCCAGGTGCGATTCTCCGCGCTTCGGTCACGGGCGCACCGATCGATCACATCGCTGAAGTGGGTATCGACGGTGATTCGGAAGCGTCCACTGCGCACGCGCCGCCGCAGCGAGTCGCTGATGTGAAGCGCGCCCGCCTCGAGCGGCATCACCGCGCGTGGATCGCAGGTGTAGAACCCAAGCGAGCCGTCCTCCGGATCGCCCATCGGAAACGCGCCGTGGCGATAACCATCGAGAATGATCGGGACCAAATCCTCGGCGGTCACGCGTTTCATGCGGACTCTGTGGTCCTTGCGTGAGCGTCATCGCACTCGAGTGCCGCACAGGAACACGCGAGAACCGCTTGCAATGGTGGCGCGATTCGGTAGGATTCCTGTCCCTCTTTGATGGGCCGTCGGTGACGGATGATGCGGGATTTTCCCCCTGCAACAGCGGCGCCGCACGGGGTGTCTTGGCGCGGCCAAGGGACACTCCAGCCTTGAGGAAGCCGCGGACAGGGTCCCTTCGACGGGCACCCGACCCCGCGTCGCGCGTGTCCGTCGCCGGTTGATCCGGCGCGGTGCCCCCCCTGAACGTAGGGCGGCACCGACCAACCCTGCGTTCCCGCTGCCTTCGGGCGGCGTGGGTGAGAGACAACTCGGCAATCCACCACCGTTTGATCGACGCCTGTATCCGCTCGTCGACCGCCCAACAGCGTCACGGGTAAGATGCGTAAGAGGGTCTGTGATTCACAGCCCAACTGGCCCATGGTGTAACGGTAGCACAGGAGATTTTGGTTCTCTTTGTCCTTGTTCAAATCAAGGTGGGCCAATTTGACTGCTCGTGCGCGGCACGGATGCGCGCACCTCGGATCGCCGAACAGTCCGCCGCGTCAAACAAGACGCACATCCAACAGCCGTGCCACACGCTTCTGCACATCACAACGATGCGCCCACCGCCGTGATTCTCGCCGCGGGCAAGGGAACGCGCATGGACAGTGACCTGCCGAAGGTCATGCATCCTGCGTTTGGAAAGCCGCTCGTCGAGTGGGTGGTCGATGCCGTCGTCGGCGCGGGTGCGGGGCGGGTGATCCTGGTGGTCGGTCACCAGCAGGAAGTCGTTCGCGAGCACTTCGCTGCCCGCAGTGAAGTCGAGTTCGTCGCGCAGTCGCCGCAACTTGGCACGGGACACGCGGTCGATCAGGCGCGACCGCTGCTGCAGGGCGTGGATCGTTCCGCACCGCTGCTCGTGCTGTGCGGAGATGGTCCGCTGCTGACGACCGCAACCGTACAGCGCCTCCTCGATGCGCACCAGAATGCCCACGCATCGGCGACGCTCGCCACCAGCGTTATCCCCGATGCGTCGGGCTACGGTCGCATCTGGCGGAACACCCGCGGCGAGTTCGAAGCGATCGTCGAGCAGAAGGACTGCACACCTGAACAATTGAAGATCCGCGAAGTGAACCCCTCCTACTACTGCTTCGCGTCGGGCGATCTCTTCGACTGCCTCGCGCGGGTCGACAACCGCAACGCGGCGGGCGAGTACTACATCACCGATGTGTTCACGCTGCTGAAGGCCGCCGGCAAGGTCGTGCATGTCGTGGACGCCGTTCCTGCGGACGAAGTGCTGTCGGTAAACACACCTGCTCAATTGCAGGAGGTCAGCGATATCCTGAAAGCGCGGCGCGCGGCCGGCTCGGCGCAAGGCGCGCACCGCAACCAGGAGGCAACGCCATGAGCGCAACGGACCGCGAACAACTGAAGATCTTCGCCGGCACCACGGGACGCGCACTCGCGCAGTCGATGTGCGATCATCTGGAACTGCCCCTCGGGCAGGCGCAGCTGACCACGTTCCCCGACGGCGAGCTGCTCGTGAAACTCGATGAGGATGTGCGCGGCCGCGACTGCTATGTGGTGCAGAGTTGCAGCGACCCGGTCAACCAGAACATCATGGAGCTGTTGGTGTTCATCGATTGCCTGCGCCGCGCGAGCGCACGCCGCATCACCGCCGTGATCCCCTACCTCGGCTACGCGCGGCAGGACCGCAAGGACGAAGGTCGTGTGCCGATCACCGCGAAACTCGTCGCGAACCTGATCGTCACCGCGGGCGCGCAGCGCGTGCTTTGCATGGACCTGCACGCCGCGCAGATTCAGGGCTTCTTCGATATTCCCGTCGATCATCTGACCGCTGCGCCCGTCATCAGCGATCACTTCCGCCGCATCCGCGGCGAACTCGGCGAACTCACGATCGTCTCGCCCGATGTGGGCAATGTGAAGGTCGCGAACATGTACGCGAACCTGCTTGGCGCCGACCTCGCGATCATCGACAAGCGGCGTCACAGCGGCTCCAAGGTGTCGGTGAAGAACCTGATCGGCTCCGTGGAAGGCACGACGGTGCTGATGTTCGACGACATGATCTCGACCGCAGGAACCGTGTGCGAAGCGGCTGCAGTCGTGCGCGAGCATGGCGCAAAGGAAGTGCATGTCGCATGCACGCACGGACTGTTTGTCGGCATGGCGGTGGAACGCCTGCTCGAGAGCGGCATCCGCAGCGTCATCACCACCGACACCGTTCCTGTCGGCATTCGGCAGAAAGCGCTCGAGTCGAAGCTTGTGGTGTTGTCCGTCGCCTCGCTGCTTGGCGAAGCGGTGCACCGTATCCACCACGACCAGTCCATTTCGGCGCTCTTCACGCACGGCGCGGGGACGAAGCGCTGATGCACGAACCAACCAATCAGAGAGAACCAACCAAAGGAGATTTGCCATGAGCCATGAAGTTCCCATTCTCGACGCACAGCCCCGTGACCGCATGGGCACCAAGTACGCCAAGCGCCTCCGCGCTTCAGGTCGCTTGCCTGCGGTGATCTACGGGCACGGGTCCCAGCCCACACATGTGAGCATCGAGGAGAAGCCCGTGGTCTCCGCGCTCAAGCGTGGACTGCACGTGTTCAACCTGAAAGTCGGCGGCACCAGCGAGACCTGTCTCGTGAAGGACCTGCAGTTCGGCTGGCTCGGCGACAACGTGGTGCATGTGGATTTCACGCGCGTGAATCTCGATGAAGAGGTGACCGTCAGCGTGTCGCTGCATTTCGTCGGCACGCCCGAGGCGGCGCGGCGCGTCGGTGCCGTGCTCACGCACGACATCACGGAACTGCAGGTGCGCTGCAAGGTGCGCGATATCCCCGAATCGATCCGTGTCGATCTCACGCCGATGGAAGGCGAGTTGATGACCGTCTCGCAGCTGAAGTTGGCTGCGGGGCTTGTTGCCGTCAGCAATCCGCACGCGGCGCTCGCCCGCATCCAGACAGTGCTCGAAGAGGTCGTTGGCGAAGCAGCGGCAACCACGGCTGTCGCGGAGCCCGAAGTGCTCACCGCAAAGAAGGAAGATGCGCCTGCCGCTGCGGTTGGCGACAAGGACAAGAAGGCGGACAAGAAGCCGGACAAGAAGTGATCCTCGGTGCAGGGCGCGGCGTCTGCCGCGTCCCTGGCACCCTCGGCACACTCGAGGCACCATGAAACTCATCGTCGGACTCGGCAATCCAGGCAGTCAGTACACCGGAACACGACACAATGTCGGGTTCGAGGTGGTGGACCGCCTTGCCCGTCGCTGGGCGGATCGACCTGCAGAGGGTGCGCGCAATCGCTTTGGCGGACTGGTCGTGGAAGCGACCGTCGCCGGCGAGCGCACATTGCTGCTGAAGCCGCAGACCTTCATGAACCGCAGCGGGCGTTCCGTTGCGGAGGCGATCGGCTTCTACAAGATCGACTCCACACGCGATCTGCTCGTCGTGGCCGACGATCTCGATCTCGCGTGCGGCGTCATCCGTCTGCGCGCCGAGGGCGGATCCGGCGGTCACAACGGTCTGCAGGACATTCTTGGTGCGCTCGGTCGACCCGATTGGGCGCGCTGCCGCGTGGGCATCGGGCGTTCCACGACGATGCCATCCACGGACTTTGTGCTTGGGCGTTTCACACCCGAGCAGCAACCCGTGGCGGAGGAGTCTTTCGATCAGGCTGCCGCCGCATGCGAGGCATGGTGCCGCGATGGCATCGCATCAAGCATGAACCTCTTCAACAGGAGATCCGCCCCCGCTTCGGAGACGCTCGACCAAGCCTGAAGAGCCACTTTTCACACAACGCACCGCGCCACCGAGCGCGTTCACGGACACGCATCATTCACAGATCAACATCTCTCACTGGCCAACGCCATCCAAAGACCAACACTTTTTCTGAAGGAGTATCCATGTCTGCCACCACCACATCGTCCACAACCCGTCAGTACGAGGGGCTTTTCCTCTTTCCGCAAGCAGTCACCGCCGATCTTGAGGCGGCTGCAGAGCATGTCCGCGAGTCCATCACCCGCCACGGCGGCGAAGTTGTCAGCCTCGTGAAGTGGGATGAGCGCAAGCTTGCCTACGACGTCCGCGGCAACAAGCGCGGCGTCTACTTTCTCGCGTACTTCAACGCCCAGCCGTCGATCGTGGCCGGGATCGAGCGCGACTGCACTTTGTCGGAGCGCATGCTCCGAGCGCTCATCGTTCGCGCAGATCACCTCTCGCCCGAGCAAATGAAGGATGCCGAGGGGCAGGCGAAGCTTGCTCTCGAGGCGAAGCTGCGGCGGCAGGCGCCAGAGGGTGCCGAGGGTGAGGGCGAGCAGGCCCCTGCCCCAGTGATCGACTGACTTCGGGCTTCTCGAGAGGGTGGCGACTGGCTCAAGTGCCGTGCTCGCGGGCTTCGCCCGTGGCATGGAGGACAACCCGCTTCCAGAAATTCTTCCCTGTTTCTTGGTGTGGGACGGGAAGGCGCTAGGATCGAACGCAGGAGGACAGAACGATGGCGAATTACAACAAAGTGTTTTTGATGGGCAACCTGACGCGTGATGTGGAGCTTCGGAGCATCACGGGCGGTCAGCAGGTTGCGGAGATCGGGCTGGCGGTGAACCGCCGCTACCGCACCAAGGAAGGCGAGGACCGTGAAGAAACGACCTTCGTTGACTGCGAAGCGTGGGGGCGCACGGCGGAAGTGATGAAGCAGTACCTCTCCAAGGGGCGTCCAGTGTTCATCGAAGGTCGGCTCAAGCTCGACCAGTGGACGGACAAGGACGGCGCCAAGCGCTCCAAGATGCGAGTGGTCATCGAGAACTTCCAGTTCATCGGGGGTCCCGCAGGCGAAGGTGGAGCGCGGGGTGCCGGCGCTGCCAAGACGACGTCAGTCGCCCACGACAGCCACACGCCAACGGGCGACGAGGACATTCCGTTCTGATGCGGATCGGTGGAAGCGCTTCGTGGAAGTGCTTCCCGTGCGGCATGTGAGTCGGCGGCGCGGTCGCATGGTCCTGAGTTTGCGCGGAGGGGTACCCTGTCCGCATGACATCCCATGATCGTTCGTCAAGCGCACACGGTCACCCGAAGCTTGGTCTTGAGAGCCGCTGCATCCATGGGGGGCAGTCGCCGGACCCGACCACGGGAGCCGTCATGCCGCCGATCTACACCTCGTCGACTTTCATTCAGGAGTCGCCGGGTGTGCACAAGGGCTATGAGTATTCCAGAAGCCACAACGCCACACGCTTCGCGTTCGAGCGCTGCATTGCGGATCTCGAATCCAGCGGGCTGACCGAGGCACAGGACCGCACCTGCGGGGGCTTTGCCTTCGCGAGCGGTCTTGCTGCGATCGGCACCTGTCTTGAACTGCTCGATGCGGGTGCCACCGTGCTCTGCATGGATGATGTCTACGGCGGCACAAACCGTCTGCTGCAGCGTGTCCGCAAGCGATCACAGGGACTGCAGGTGACTTTCGCGGATCTCGGCAGTGCCGAAAGTCTCGAGCGCGCGGTCGCGGCGGCGCGTCCTGCGATGATCTGGGCTGAGACGCCATCCAATCCGACCCTCAAGATCGTGGATGTGCAGGCGCTCGCCCGCCTTGGACACGCGTGTGGTGCGATCACGGTCGTCGACAACACCTTCGCATCCCCGATGCTGCAGCGCCCACTCGAACATGGCATTGACATCGTCATGCACTCCGCCACCAAGTACCTCGGCGGGCACAGCGATGTGGTCGGCGGTTGCCTCGTGACATCCCGCCCGCAACTGGCGGAGCGACTTCGTTTCATGCAGAACGCCATCGGAAGTGTGCTCGGTCCATTCGATGCCTATCTCGCGCTCCGCGGCGTCAAGACGCTCGCGGTACGAATGCATCGGCACTGCACCTCCGCGCTGCAGATTGCACGCCACCTCGAGAGCCACCCGGCTGTGAAGCAAGTCGTCTATCCGGGGCTCCCGTCGCATCCGCACCACGCCCTTGCCGCGCGGCAGATGCGGCTTGCCGGCGAACCAGCGTTCGGCGGCATGATCACGGTCCATTTGCGCGGCGGCATCGCGGAAAGCAGACGCTTTCTCGAGCGCGTTCGCATCTTCGCGCTCGCCGAGAGTCTCGGTGGCGTCGAGAGCCTGATTGAACACCCCGCGATCATGACACACGCGAGCGTTCCGGCGGATGAGCGCGCGAAACTTGGCATCAGCGACTCGCTCGTCAGACTGTCGGTCGGTATCGAAGCGGTGACGGATCTGATCGAGGATCTCGATCAGGCGCTGCGCTGACTGGTCGGTTGCGGGTCATCGGCGCATCATGGACGCGGCGCCGCCTGCGAGGGCTGCGCTGTCCAACCCTGCGCCGGGCTCCACTTGTTTCGCTGCGGATCTGCACCGAACACCTCTGAAGCGCTGCCGAGCGGCGCATCCGAGATGGGCGCATCGCCACCGAGCAAGATCGCGTCAGACCACCGTCGCCGATCCGGCGCCAGAAGCGCAAGTTCGATGCCAAGCAGCGCCTGTTCCACGGACAAATCGAGTGTGGGCGGCGTGGCGTTTACATGCTGCTGCGCCAACGTCTCAACAGCCGCCGGTCCGCCCGGCACACTCAGCATGACGCGGTCAAAGAGTGAACGCACCGCAACACTCTTCAGGCGCTTTATTGCCTCGCGTCCGAGCCCGCGTCGGATGTTGGTGATGACATCGACAACCCCCTGCCGCGCCACAAGACTGGCTGCAGAGGGGTCGGACAACGCGACATCCAGAGCCGCAATCCGCGCGGGACTCCAGCGCCGTGCTGCGGCGCGCCACTCCGCTGCCGCCAATGTGCCCGCTGGAGTCTTGGGCTGCAGCGCAGCAAGCCCGAGCGCACTCGATGCGGCATATGCGGATGGATCAAGCGTCGCCGCGAGCGCATAGAGCTGCGCGGCAAGCCGCAGGGAGTCCGACGAGCCATCCGCATCGGCGACTTCCTCGGCGAGCGAGAAGTATGCGGCAGGTCGCTGCGGATCGAGTTCACCAAGTCGTGATGCCCAGCGGTCCTGCACGGCAGACTCCATCGGCCGATCCCACGCATAGTCCATGAGTGGCGGCGTTGGATCTGTTCGTTCGCCACGAAGTTGCGCAACGCCAAGTTGGAGCGCATCAAGTTCGAGCAGCGCACGTGCATTCACGAGCGCTTGCCCGAGCGCACTGTCACTCTCTCGGCGGTCGGACTGCGCACGACCGACCAGCTTTCGGATCCGCTCTCGGTCCGCGGGACGCCGCGTCTCCAGAAGGTCGGCCTGTTCATCCAGCAGTGCCGTGCCAGTCTGCACCAGCGCCGCGAGAACCCGCTGCGTCTGCACACGGACAGTGGTCTTCGTGCTTCTTCCTCCCGTCCCGAGCATGCGGAGCGCATCGACAGGATCGGTCCTTTCCGCACTCGAAAGCCCGCGCGTCTTCACAAGACGGATCGTCACTTCGCGGACCGCATCATCGAGTTGAGCCAGTCGAGACCCCCGCATCTCCAGAATGCGCCGAACGAGCGCCGAACGAGCGGCAACCGCCCCGCCCGCGCCCGCAGGATCCACTCCGCTGAGCACGCGGATCATCGGCTGCAGCGAGAGATCCGTGACACACTCATGGAAGCGTTCGTCCACCGCCTCAAGCACATCGAGCGCATCAGAGCCGCGGTCCACAAGGATCGCTTGAGCAAGCGTCCGACTCCCACGCGATGGTCCCCGCAGTGCCTCCTGCACCAAGACACGCGCATCCAGAGGCCCCGCCAGCTCCGGGCGCGTTCGGTAGGAACGCAGCAGCGCCAAGCGCGCATCGTTCCCTCCGCGCTGCTGCTCAAGCGCCTTCTTCAGTTGTCCATCATCCGCACCGCTCCTTCTCAGACGCGGCGTCGGCATCGCAGGAACCTTGATGACCGCATCGGTGGGCAGCGTGTCGAGCAACGATTGCGCACTGCGGTCCTGTCCCGCCTCCAACTGCACAGCCACCTGATGGACGGCAAGCATGCGTTCAAGCGCGATCAGTTGCCGAAGCGGCTCGGCGAGCGGATCATGATCGCTCGGAAGCGCATCGACATCGATGTCGAACGCCACGCGCGCGGTTCGCTGCCATCGGTCGCGAAGCAGGCGACCCGCCTCGTTTGCGCGTGGCACAGGTGGCTCGCTCTTCCCTTGGGGCAGCGGCTCATCACGCATGCCACCCGTTGTCTCCTGCGCCGCGGTTTTCGTCGCGGGCGTGGGCGGAATCGTCGTCCCCTTTGGCGGTGGTCGCTGCGCTTCCATCTCCTGCTCATGTGCACGCTGTGCATCCGCCGCAGATGCCCGCAGTGCTGCCGCCTCTTCCGAAGCATCTCGCTGCGCATCCAGCAGTTTGCCGCGCAGCACGGTCACCTCGGCAACGAGCCCAATGAGCGATCCAACCACGAGCAGAGGAAGCAGCCATTTCGCGTGGCGAACACGCGGCGCATCCACTTCACCAACGCTGAGCGGTTGGTGACTGAACGCCTCGACTTGGGCCTCGACAGCGCGGGCGCTGCCCGACCGCAGCACGCCGATGGATGGTCGCTTCGCAAGCAGCCGCGCCACGTGCAGATGTGCACGGCGGCGATCGCGGCGCAGCAGAATTGCGGCTGCGATCAGGTCGTGCACAGGCTGATGCGTGGGAGCGGTCGCCCCAGATGCAGGCACTCGCTCGGCTGCGAAAGGCACGAATGCGGCAGGCGATCCAACAGGCGAAGCGGCAGGTACAAGCAGCAGTCGACGCACTGCATCCTGCAGTTCACGGCGGGCGTTTAACACCATGTCGGGCGGAACGCCGATCTCCTGGTCGACAGCGCGCAGACGAGCGCGAAGTGCGTCCATCACGTCTGTGCCGCTCGCACCGACTGGCACACCAAGAAGCGCGTGGTCATCGCACGACAGGGGCAGCCGCAGCAGTCGGCGTGCCGCACTCATGGCGACTTCCCCGCCGTGACACCGAGTTGCTGCGCGACCTGCGCCAAGCGCTGCCCTGCCTTCCCAGGTCCCCAATCGGGAATCAGCACCACATGCTGCCGAAGGATCGCGCGCGCCTCATCCGGGTTCTCACGCGCAAGCAGTTCGCACAAGTCCGCCTTGCGTTCAAACCACTCGTCCGAGCGCGAAGGGAGCGACCCCACCAGCCGACCGAGCGCCTCGAAGGCGACATCGAACTGACCGCAGGCGATCGCAGCATCCGCAAGCATGGCAAAGCCCTGCGCATCATCAGGTCGCTGCTTCAGGATCGCCTTCGCCACATCAAGCGCCTCGCGCGCAAGTGCCGACGCATCGAGACCAGACGGAAGCGTGCTGCCTTCGGCAGCTGCCTCTCGCAGCGAGCGTGAACAGTCCAGCAGTGAAGTGCCGAGTTGCACCTCGGCACTCTGGATTCGCGCAGGATCCTTCGATGCAAGTGCGAGCGTCATGAGTTGCTTTCGGGCAGCGACGATGCTCCCACGCAACTCCACCGCGTCGGCGGATCGGATGGCGGGAGCAAGCAGCAGCGCCTCCGCACCGCGAATCAATGTGGTCTCAGCGATGCCCCGCCACGGCGACTCGCCCGCACGCCGAACACTCTCGATCGCGCGCTGCATCCCCACGCGGTCGCGATCTGCGACGGCAAGCGAGAGCCTCCGCAGCGCAAGTTCCGCGCGGATCGCGGTGGGCTCCTTCCCTTCGGCGTACTTCGTCGCCACACGCGCAAGAATCTGGCGCGCCTGCTCGCGGTCAAGCACCACAGGATCGAGGGCAGCCTCGAGCTGCTGTCGCAGAACGAGGTCGACACTCTCGGGCGGCCAGCGCTCGGGCGCGAGCGGTTCGATCGAAAGCAGTCGATGCGCCTCCCGCACACGCCGTACTCCATCCGATCCACGGAAGCGCCGATAGAGCAGCAGCGCCGCAGTCTCGCGGACCTGTGGAGGGACGCCCCCGCGCAGCGTGTCTTGCAGCAACCGCTCCACAAGGACATCGTCTCGCTCGGCGCCATCGGACTCCCCGACAATCGCAGCGGCACTGGACGCATGATTGCCGAGTTGGAAGCGCGCGAGATACTCGCGAGCCAACGCGACACAGCGGGAAGTACCAGCCGATGCCGTCTTGCATGCGGGGCTACAGCCGCTCTGAACCGCCATCCACAGCGCCTCGTCTGCCTTGTTGCCGGATGACTGGCTTGCGGCACGTTCGAAGGACTCGGACGCCTCGCATGGCTTCCCAGCTCCGAGCAGCGACCACGCGAGCAGTTCGCGCACCGCCGCGCTCACCGCCTGCTCCGCACCACCTCCATCAAGCGCCACACGCAGTTCGCGCGCAGCCGCATCGAGCGTTGTTCGCCGTTCCGTCTCACTCGCAGCGGATCGCCCCTTGTCGTAGAGGTCAATGCCGCGCGCAAGGCTCGCCGCGAAGTCGCCGCCACGCGCGAGCGCGGGGATACGCCGCGCCATCCGCCGAATCGCTCCAAAATCGCCGCGCGTTGCAGCAATCTGAATCGCAGACCGCGCGAGCCCCATCGCGTCAGCATCCTCAC
>Ga0194120_10001154_pt1 | contig 49074 bp, 37 predicted proteins | sample TA2MahCa65mmetaG_FD_148642 | JGI IMG/M metagenome (GOLD analysis project Ga0194120, IMG submission 148642) | Freshwater microbial communities from Lake Tanganyika, Tanzania - TA2015019 Mahale Deep Cast 65m | ecosystem: Environmental > Aquatic > Freshwater > Lake | place: Tanzania: Lake... | reverse complement strand
GCGATTTCGCTTTCTGGCTTCGTTGCTCCTCAGTCGAAGATCCAGGGAGGATATTCTCCTTCGTCGCGCCTCGCCATCCGGCCTTTGGCGCGAAAACAGGACCCCGCGGAATTTTCGGACACGCTCTTAACTGGGAAGGGATGCTCGATCTTGTTTTCTCATGGCTTGGGGCTTTCCCCGCCAATCCCGATCAATTCGATCTCGAAGATCAGCGCGGAATGGGGAGGAATCGGGCCTTGACCGCTCTCGCCGTAAGCCAGATCGGACGGGATGAACAACTTCCACTTTGATCCCACGGGCATGAGCTGCAGCGCTTCGGTCCAGCCCGGAATCACGCCTTTAACGGGGAAACTCACCGGCTCGCCGCTTTTGTAGGAACTGTCGAACTCCGTGCCGTCGATCAGAGTGCCGCGATAGTGCGTGGTGACGGTGTCGGCGGCTTTCGGCTTTTGGCCTTTGCCAGACGTGATCACGGAGTACTGCAAGCCGCTGGGCAAGGTTTCGACGCCTTTCTTCTTTTTGTTTTCGGCCAGAAAAGCTTCTCCATCGGATTTGTTTTTCTTGGCTTTCTCCGCCCGCTGGCCGAGCACCTGTTTCTGAAATTCCATGAGCGTAGCCTGGATTTCCTGCTCCGTGAGCAACGGCTTCGTGTTGGAGAGCACGTCGCGAATTCCCGCCGCGACCTTCTCCGGGTTGAGGTCGAGGGATTGTTGTTTCAGGCTGTTGCCGATGTTGATTCCGATGCAGTAACTGGCCTTGTCTTTCTGGTCTTTCAACCCCCCTTTCTCTTCCGCGGCGAAACCCAGGCTGCATACCAAGGCGCACGCGGCCGTCATAACCGCTGATTTCATTGGTTCCTTTGGAATTGATTCGTGAGGACGAAGGCTGTTTTCGCCGCAGAGGAATCGGTTTAATGCGGCGCGCAGACTAGCGGGAATTCCTCCCGCGTCAAGCTCCGCTCGAACTTTGGACTGCGGCGGGAAGCGAAGCTCACCGCTCGATTGGCGGCCACAGCCGCGCGGTGTTCGAGTATTTCATCGGCTACAAGCTTGGTCTCACCGCCACGCCGAAGGACTATCTCAAAAAGGTTGACCCCTCCCGCATCAAAGCCAACGACCCGCGCGCATGGGAGCGCCGCCATCTGCTCGACACCTACAAGACTTTCGGTTGCGCCAGCGAGGCTCCTGGATTTCCGTCGTCCATCTCTCCGTTCAAGGAACACCACAAGAATTCGTCAGGGACGGAGTGGAATCCGTCCCTACCAACGCCATGCACATTCGAACCAACTGCATTGATCCGAGAGGCGAGATTCGTGGCCGCTCTGAATTTGTGGGGATCAAACGGGTGGATGGAAGATGGCGGAACCTCAGACAGGCTCTCAGACCCTTTCTGGTTTGACCCTGGCAAAAAACTTCCAGATGATCCCGCGCATGAAAGCTCCCCAACAACTGTTCCCATTCGTCTTCGCCGGCGTTCTGGCCGCGATTCCTTTTCAATCTCGCGCCGAGATCAACAAGGTCGAAACCGTGGCTCCGGACGTTTATTTCCACGAAGGCGATCTGCTCGCTAAAGGGCACTGCAACAATGGCTGGATCATTTTCGAGGATTATGTCCTGGTGATTGACGGGAATTTTCCTTCGGGCGCGCAGGAGATCATTCCCAAAATCCGCGCGATGACCAGCAAGCCGATCCGTTTCGCGTTCGATACGCATCACCACGGCGATCACGCTTACGGAAACCAGGTCTGGGTCGAGAACGGCGCCACGCCGGTCGCGCACACCGGCGTCGTCGAGGAAATGAAAAAGTATGAGACGGGTTATTACGGCAACAAGCCGGGGCGGTGGGAGGAGGCCGCCAGGGACCGCAAGGACGTGGCCGCGTCGAAACTGAAACCTCCGACGCTGCTCTTTCGCAAGGACATGATCTTCGACGACGGCAAACACCGCGTGGAACTCGTGCACTTCGGCGTCGCGCACACGCACGGCGACGGCTTCGCGTGGCTTCCCAAAGAGAAGATTCTGTTCACCGGCGACGCGTGCGTGAACGGGCCGTTCAACTACATGGGCGACGGGGATTCCGGCCAATGGATCAAGACCCTGGAAGCCGCGAAGAAACTCGGCGCGAACATCGTGTGTCCGGGACACGGCCCGATGGGCGGCGCGAATGTCCTCGACGATCAAATCGCGTTCTTCACCGAGCTGCGCAAGGAGGTCAAGAGATACGCGAAAAAGAAACCCGAAGAAGTGAAAGCGGCGGTGGACAAGATCAAAGCGGCGCTTCAGCAGAACAAGCAGATCGCCCGATACGTCGGGAGCTTTTTCACGGCGCAGGTGGAGAAGGTGTACGTGGAAATGGGCGGGAAGCCGTTTCAACCCGCCGCCGCCCGGCTGGAGCAGCATCGGGAGCACGCGCACGATCACGGCTACGACGTGGCGCGCGACACCACGCCTCCCCCGCTGCGCACTGGCCCCCGCACGAACCGCCCCGACGCAAACTGACAAAGTAGGGCAGGCTTCCAGCCTGCCTCCCTCAAGCGTCAGATTAGCCCAGCGAACGGATGCGCCGGCGATGGAACATCGACCACGAGCCACATGCGGAGGCACGGAGGCGAACGAGATTTCATGTCCATGCTGCACCATCTCTTCTTCGCTGTAGTTGACCTCATACGCTCGGCCGCCTTTTACGACGCAGCCCTTGCGCCTCTGGGTTACTGTGCAGACCGTGGGATTGACGACAGATCGACCGGAGAACCGTAGCGCAGATTTTCAATCTGCCGTATCGCCGACTTGTAGTCGGCGGCGGGACAAACTCGCCCGGCCGCACCGGATTGGCCGCCGTGCCGCAGATTCCAAATCTGCGATACGGCAGAGTGCAACTCTGCGCTACGTGGACGCGATCACTGATACAACTCGCGAAAGGAGCGCGGGCAGCGCATCCACAAGTTTATCAGTGACGTGTAGCGCAACAGATTTTCAATCTGCGGTATCGCCGATTTCCAATCGGCAGGGCGCCGGCAAGTCCCAGCGTGCTCGGACTGGGAGACGCCCGCAGAATACAAATCTGCGATACGGCAGAGTGCAACTCTGCGATACGAGCTTTGTCGTCCATCCCGCGGACCAAGCAGTAATGCTGGAAACGAATAGGCAGGCAGGATGCCTGCCCTACTTTCGATGCCATGCGAGCTGTTGATCTCATTCGCAAGAAGCGCGACGGACTGGCGTTGGACGCGCAGGAAATCGACGCCTTTGTTTCCGGCGCGACGTCCGGCGCGTGGCCCGACTACCAGCTTTCGGCCATGCTCATGGCGATCCGCTGGCGCGGGATGACGCCGGAGGAGACGGCCTGGTTGACCGGCGCCATGGTTCGCTCCGGGGTGCGGCTGGATTGGCCGGAATTGCCCGGGGCGAAAGCGGACAAACACAGCACGGGCGGGGTGGGCGACAAGACTTCGTTGGTCATCGTTCCTCTTGTGGCCGCGTGCGGCGTGCTTGTTCCCATGATTTCCGGACGCGGCCTCGGCCATACCGGGGGCACGCTCGACAAATTGGAGGCGATCCCTGGCTTTCGCGTCGGGTTATCTCTGCCGGAGTTTCGCCAGGCACTGGCCAAAGTTGGCTGCGCCATGATCGGTCAAACGGCCGAAATCGCGCCGGCCGACAAGAAGCTTTATGCCCTGCGTGACGTGACCGCGACCGTGGACAGTATCCCGCTCATCTCCGCTTCCATCATGAGCAAGAAAATCGCGGAAGGGATCAGTGCCCTCGTCCTGGACGTGAAATGCGGCCTCGGAGCGTTCATGAAAAATCGGAGCGAGGCACGCGAGTTGGCCGAGTCCCTGGTCGCCATCGGCCACGCTAACGGCGTGAAGACCGAAGCGCTTCTGACTTCCATGGACGCGCCACTGGGCCGGGCCGTCGGGAATTCGCTGGAAGTGATCGAGGTGTTAGAAACTCTGAAAGGGAGAGGCTCGGCGGATTTGGAAGCGCTCTCGATTTCGCTGGCGGCGCGAATGCTTCGCCAGAGCGGAGCCGCCGCCAGCGACAAGGTGGCAGAGAGGATGATCCGGGACGCTCTGGTGTCAGGACGTGCTTTGGAAAAGTTCCGCCAGATGATCGAACAGCAAGGTGGTGATGGCCGGATTGCTGACGATTCCGCTCGCTTGCCGATTGCCCCGTTTCGAGCGCACCTCAAGGCTGATCGCACCGGGTTCGTGCACGAGCTGGACGCTGAGCGGGTCGGGCGGGCCGCGATGACTCTCGGCGCCGGACGAGAACGCGCGGAAGATGCCATTGATCCGGCTGTGGGGGCCATCGTGCTGCGAAAACCAGGGGACCGCGTAAAGACCGATGAGCCGATTCTGGAATTGCACTATCGCGACGCCTCGCGGCTTGACGCCGCCCTGGCCCTCCTTCGTAATGCCTGCCGGATCGAAGAGGAAGCGCCGCCGCGAAAGGCGCTCATTCTCGAGACGGTCGTTTAAGCTGGGGAGCACACGCGCCCTCGCGTGTTCCGACCGGCGCCCTCGCCGGTCGGAACATCGGAAAGACTGTCTCACCAAACGATTGCTTTTGCGGATCGAAGAGTGTGGTCGGCGGGGGCGCCAATCACGGCACGCGAGGCGCGCGCGCTCCCCCTCGCCAGTCTGGATTGAGGATCGATGAACGACACGTTCGCCAGGTTGCTCGATGCGGCGCGCGCAGCGCGCTTGAAGGCGCACGCGCCGTTTTCTATGTTTCAGGTCGGCGCCGCGCTGGAAACTGCCGATTGCCAGATCATCACCGGCTGCAATGTGGAGAACACAACTTACGGTTTGACGGTGTGCGCGGAGCGCGTGGCCTTGCTCAAAGCCATTTCGGAAGGCCACCGGCATTTCGTCCGCATCGGGATCGTGGCCGACACCGAGCAACCCACGCCGCCGTGCGGAGCGTGCCGGCAATTGCTGTGGGAATTTTGCGGCAACTTGGAAGTCATCCTGGGCAATCTCCAGGCCCAGACCGCGCGGCATTGGCTGAAGGATTTGTTCCCGCATCCCTTCGACGCGGATTCGATCGGAGCCGCCGGACCCGGAGCTGTGTGATGGACCCAAACGTTCATATCAGCCGCCACCCGCTCTTGCTGCACAAGCTGGCGTTGCTGCGGGACCAGGGGACCGATCCCAACTCCTTCCGCGCTTTGGTGCGCGAGATTTCTCGCCTCCTGTTTTACGAGGCGACTCAGGACTTGAAGCTGGCGCCGTTGACCGTGCGAACGCCGCTCGCGGAATGCACGGCTCACCAGATTTCCGGCACGATTGGATTGATTCCTATTCTTCGCGCCGGCCTGGGCATGGCCGAGGCGTTGCTGGATATGGTCCCCAATGCCTGTGTCTGGCACCTCGGACTTTACCGCGACCATGACACCTGCCAGCCCGTGATCTACTACAACAAGCTGCCGTCCCCGGCGCATATCGACCTGGCAATTGTCGTCGATCCCATGCTGGCCACCGGCGGTTCCGCGACGGAGGCGATCTCAATTTTGAAGCGCGTGGGCGTGAGCCGGATCAAGTTCATGGCCCTGATCGCAGCGCCGGAAGGCGTCGCCCGGTTGCAGGGCGTCCATCCCGACGTGCCTATCCACCTGGCCGCACTCGACAGTCACCTGGACGCCAGAAACTACATCGTGCCGGGGCTGGGCGACGCGGGGGATCGGCAGTTCGGGACAATGTGAAGGTGATGAATCAAATTCAAATGAGCGCGGCCAGTATGATGCGAAGATGCTTTCTCATTAACCGGGTCGGGACGGATGCGCTTCCCAAGCCTCGCCATCAGCTTCCCCAGAAGGGAAGTTCGCTTAGCGAAACGCGGACCACTCCGTCCCTGACTTCCATCCTACAGTCGGCAAAGAGATTGGGGACGCAGTGGAACGCGTCCTTACCTGGCTCATGGTTACAACGCGCGATTCGGAAAGCGTGGAGGCTTCCCAAGAATCTGCCGGTAGGACGAGCTTGTCCCCAGCGAGCCGAGTCGGACGTGTGTCAAGCACGTGGAGCGGCCCGCCGGGACGGACTCGCCCTACCGGCGATCGGTTCATGGGCCGAGTGCGTGGGTTTGAAACCAAGGGAGCTTTCCAAGAACCATGGCCGGCTCTTGCTGGTATTGATTGTCCCTGTCGCCGCGTTGGCCTGGGACTATGAAGGGCATCGGTTGGTCAATGAACTGGCGCTGCTGAGCTTGCCCAGAGATTTCCCCCAATTCGTGCATTCGCCCGGCGCCAGGGAACGAATCCTGTTCTTGAGCGGCGAGCCGGACCGCTGGCGCAACAGCCAGGACCTGCCTTTCCGCCACGCCAGTTCCCCGGATCATTACCTCGACATCGAAGAACTGGCGGACTACGGCTTGACGGCTTCAACCCTCAGCCATTTCCGCTACGAATTCACCGAACAACTCGCGGCGGGCCGGGCTGCCAATGCCCGGAAATTTCCCACGATCGATCCGAGCAAAGATCCGGCGCGCACGCGCGCGCTGATCGGTTTTCTCCCGTGGACGATCACGGAGTCCTACAGCAAGCTCAAATCAGCGTTCTCCTACTTGCGGGTTTACGAAGAGTTGGGCACGCCGGAAGAAATCGAGAACGCCCGGCAGAATGTCCTTTATCTTATGGGTGTCATGGGCCATTTCGTCGGCGACGCGGCGCAACCGTTGCACACGACCAAACATTTCAACGGCTGGGTGGGCCGCAACCCGCAGGGTTACACCACGAATCGCACATTCCATTCCTGGATTGACGGCGGTTTTTTTCAGAAGGCCGGGCTGGACCGCGCTTCGGAATTTCAAGGCCGATTGCGTCCGGCACAACTCCTGGGCGCCGACGCCGCCGCCGCGAAGCCCGAAGACATTTTCCCCGACGTGATTCGTTTCATTCAGGGGCAGCATCGCCTGGTGGAGCCGCTGTATCAATTGGAGAAGGAAGGCAAACTGAGCGGCGAAGGAAAGGCCGGCCTGGAAGGCCGCGAGTTCCTGCGCGGTCAGGTGATCAAAGCCGGGCAGATGCTCGGCGACCTGTGGTATTCCGCCTGGAAACAAGCGGGTCCGGACACTTATCTGCGGGAACATTTGCAGCGGCGGAAGCAGGGCAAGAGCAACTGAGCAAATGCGTGGGGAGCACACGCGCCCTCGCGTGTTCCGGCCGGCGCCTCGCCGGTCGGCTCGTCAAGAAACCCGTCTGATCAAACGATGCGCTTTCCAAGGGAAAAGTGCGGTCGGCGAGGGCGCCAACTGCTGCACGCGGGGCGCGTGCGCTCCCCTTACGGTTGGGAACACTGCTACGGGGAGCGAATCCGGTAAAAACGGGTCGAGGACAAGCGGACGTCGGCTTCGGTGTATTGGCCCTCGCTGCCCGCAAAGCTCAGGTTGCCGGCGACTGACGCGTAGGGGCCGGTGACTTGATCGGAACGCCACACGGAGTAAGTCCGGCCGGGTTCAGCCTTCCAACTGAGCTTCAAACCAGACGCGGCGCTCAACAACGCGGTGATGGAAATCGTCGCCGGCGGCGTGGTGGGCGCGGACTCGCTGAAAAGCCGTCCATTCCATTGCGTGCCCGGCGACACGCGATTTGTCGAAACGCTAAGTTGCGAAACAAAATCTCCGTTCAAGTTCGGATAGCGCGTCATCGAGCCATCAGTGGGCAGCGCGGAATAGATGACGCGGCTGAGGAGGTTGCCGTCCGCGTTGCGAATCATGATCGAGTCGCCGCCGGAATTGTTGAGGCCAAAGCCGAAAACGTCCTCACTGGCCGGGACTGAAGGGACGCTCAGGGCAGGCGCGAAGCCGTTCAAGGGCCCGCCGTAAACCACGACGGCGTTGGAAGATTGCAGGAGGAACGTTTCGAAGAACCGGTGCCGCAGCGCCGACGAATCGGAGATGGACCAGCGCAGCAGATTCACGTCGGCGCTTCCCAGGTTCGCCAGTTCCACGTATTCGTCCTGGTAACTGGGATTCGGCGCCGGCTCGGCGCGTTTCAACGGATTGAAATGGGGCGCCGTGTTGGTGGTGGCCGGGTTGGCCAGAAATTCGCTGAGAATGACTTGTTGTTCGGCTACGGTGGGCACGTAGATTTTCCAACTCGTGGTGTTCGTGGCCAGGTCGTTCACGGCTTCCAAGGCAGGCGTGAAAAGTTTTCCGGCTTCGGCGGCCCCAGCCTGGAACGTCAACGTCGCGGTGAGCGGGTTGCCGCTCGACGCGCTGGTTTGCCAGGAGACCGGCAAGCCACTCGCGCTGGGTTTGAGAGAAATCGTTTTGCCGCTGGCGTCCGTGATCTGCGCGGTGATCGTCACTTTTTCGCCGAGCCTCAAAGAAACTTCCTCGAACGTGTTCGTCGGGAGGTCGCCTGGGCGCACCAGGCTTTCCAGCACGTTGGTGAAGCGAACGGTCGGCGCTTTGTTCGGGGTCAGGATATCGGCAAACCGCGTCGGAATGAGCTGGTAAGCTGAAGTGCGCGGATCGCTGGTGTCGAACTGGCCGAGCACGCCCAGGACGGTGACGGGGGTGACGGGTTTCGCCTGGCCGCCGATGTCCGTTTGCGCATTGATGAACAGCGCCAGCGTTTGGCCCTGGGCATCGGCCATCTCGATTGTGCCCGTGCGTGGCAGAGTCGGCTCGGCGACGTTCAACACGACGTTGGACGCGACGACGTAGCTGCCTTCGTGTTTTTCGATCTGGGCCGGGTCGTTTTGCCAGGCGAACTCCAGCGGGAGCGGCGCGGGCAAAGGATTATTCTTGCTCATCAGCGTCACCGAATGGTTCGTCGTTCCGGCTACGGGCAGGAATTCCAGCAGGCCGTTGAAATGTCCCAACGGACCGACGACGCGCACGCGATCCCCGGCCGCGGGCACGAACACGTCTGCGCCGTTGCGCCAAAACACGGCGATCCCCGCGGTCGCGTCCTGCACGTAGAAGAGCGCGCTGGGAACGCCGGTCAAATTGGCGTGGGTGGTCACGATGCCTTCGACGGAATAAAGAGTGGTTGTGTCGGAGGGGAGGTGATTGACCGGGTCCACCAGCGTTCGGAGATGCGCGATGTTGGTGGACACGATCTGGACCGGCGACGGAGGAGGCTGGCTCGATTGGGCGACGATATCGGCGTAGCGCGTCGGCAGCAATTGGTATCCGGTCGTGCGCGGATCGGAGCTGTCGAATTGGATGAGCACGCCGGTGACCGTGACCGGTCCGCTGGGCTTGGGCTTCCCCCCGATGTCGGTGCGGGCATCAATGCGCAGGACAAAAGTTTCGCCCGTGGCGTTTGTCATGGTGACATTGCTTCCGGATGTGAACGATCCGCCGGCCGCGTCCACGACCACGTTGGACACGACCATGAGCTTACCCTCGTGGGGCTCAATGAGCGCCGGATCGGTTTGCCAGCGAAATTCCAAGGGAGTCGGCGAGGGCAACGGATTGGCGCTGGAAATCAGCGTGACGCTATGGGTCGTGGTGGCCGTGGTTGGCGCCATTTCCAGCAGGCCATTGAAATGAGTCAGGGAAGCGGTGACTCGAACTTGATCGCCGGCTTTGGGCACAAACTTCGTCGTGCCGCCGCGCCAGAAAACAGCAATGCCCGCCGTGCTGTCCTGAATGTGGAACAGCACGTTCGTGCCCGAGGTCAGATTCACATGGGTCGTGACGACACCTTCCGCGGTGAACAAAGTCGTCGTGTCGGAGGGAACGTAGTTGACCTTGTCCACGGGAGCGCGGACTTGGGCAATGGGCACGACGGGTTGCGCCAGCGCGGACGGCATCGCCGCTCCGGCGAGAACGAAGAGAATCCGAATCATGAATGAAATAGTTTTCATGCAAGGTCTGGCAATCTAACCCGTTTCACAGCAATTCTCAGTTTGAGTTCGGTAGGGCGAGCCTGTCCCCAGCGAGCCGACTCCAACGTGTTTTCAGCACGTCGGACACGGCTCGCCGGGCGTCGGACTCGTCCTACCGCAGCCGACGCTTACGGCACATCGCGCCGCGGATTCCAGATGACATCCGGGTTGAATTTTTCTTCCCGCGATGACGGCGCGCCGTTCGTGATGTAACGGCGTTTGAAAAACGCGGCGTGGCCGTCCACGAAAACAAGATTCGCGCCCGATCCGTTGTGGCGTTGCGCAAACCGCTCGCTTCGGGCAGCCGGGAAAATGCCGTTCCGATCCGGACTGCTCGTGTACGTTTCCAGCGTCGGGCTGAATGCGGTGTCCACCAGGAGCACCACGGCGGACGGACTTTGCACGGTGCTCAGCTTGGGCATGCCGGGATATTCGTAGCTGTTTCCCTGGACGTTGTTGCGGATCGTGGACAGGAGCTTCAAATCCAGGTTCATCACGTAACTGAAGAAGCCGAACGAACCGCCGCTCTTGAAACGGTCGTCACCCGCCGCTCTGGCCGCTGCGCAGTGCCATCCTTTCCCGTTCCCGCCGGGGAAGGGCAGGCGCGTCTTGAAGTCGCTGGTGACGCCGTTCCAGTAATTGGAGAGCGGCTGGTCGCTGAGGTTCGGCGGCAGCGTGTTGAACCACGCGAAAGGATCGTTGGGGCTGCCCGGTCCCGTTGTGCTCCCTGTGTCCACGCCGTACTGCCCGCCGTTATCCGTGCCGTCGCGGGGCATCTGATCTTCGTTGTCGGTGGCAAACACCTGAAGCCCCAGACCCCACTGGCGCAGCGTGGAGAGGCACTGGATCGTTTTGGCTTTGTCTTTGGCGCGGGACAGCGCGGGGAGAAGCATCCCGGCCAGGATCGCGATGATGGCGATCACGACAAGCAATTCGATCAAAGTGAACGCGGCTCCGCGTCGGCCGAACAAGTGGGGACATGAACCGGGTGAACGCATCGCTTCAATGCCGGCCATGTTAGGCAGGTCCGATCCGTTTCGTCACCGTCAATCTCGTAACAAAGCGCTGGTAAGTTGAGAAGGCACCGGGCCAAAAATGAACACGGATGAACCCAGCGTGGTTTCGCCGCAACCAAAGTAATCAGTACCCAGTAATCGGCTAAGAGGCCGTGAGATACTGCTTGGTCCGCGGGATGGAGGACAAAGCTCGCAGCGCAGAGTTGCACTCTGCCGTATCGCAGAATTGTATTCTGCGGGGCGTCTCCCAGTCCGAGCCCGCTGGGACTTGCCGGCGCCCTGCCGATTGGAAATCGGCGATACAGCAGATTGAAAATCTGCGCTACGGTTCTGCTGTCGATCTGTCGTCAATCCCACGGTCTGATCAGTAACGGTGTAACGATTTGGTTGCGGCGTCAGCCGCGCTTCCCTGGGATTTCCTCGTGCAGCAATTCTCGCAACTGCGGCTCCTCACACGCGGCGAGTTCGGAGCGCGTGCCAATCCTTCGCCAGCCTTTCCCGGCAATCAACGCGAACTGTTGCCCGGACCCAAGCCACGGGCGGAAATCATCCGTGGCCACGACGATCGCTGTGCGGCGCCGGCTCAAGACGGCGTGCCCCGCGCACAGACTGGACAGGAAATCGATCCACCAACGCCGCTGCGCCGGGTCGGAGTCCCGGACGGGATTGTCCAGCAGCAGCAATTCCGGCTGCAAGGCCAGCGCGCGCGCCAGGGCGACCCGGGAGCGAAGACTCCGATTCACGCTGGCGGGTGTTCGGTTGGCCAGCGCGGATAGCCCCGTGTGTTCGAGAATTTCATCGACCCGTTCGCGGACCTCTGGCGCGTCGCAGTTCCCGTGATAGCAGAGCGGCAGCGCGAGATTCTCGCCGACGGTCATCTGGTTGAACAACCGGCCCTCGTTTCCGAACACGAGTCCGGCCCGGCGCCGTTGGCGAAGGAAGCTCTCTTCATCCAGCCGCATCAGTTCTTGTCCGAAGAGCCGGTGCACCCCGCGAACGGGCCGCAGCAGCCCCGCTGCCGTCGCCAGCAAATCGCTTTTGCCCGAACCCGAAGAGCCGCCCACGATCCAAAAATCGCCGATGCCAACCGTCCAATCGATGCCTTCGATCACCGCGGATTCGGGCGCGTGCGAAGCGGCGACGCACACATCCAGCATTTCCAGAGCAGCGGCGGTGGGGACCGGTTCGGAGTTCAAAGTTTAAGGTTCAAAGTTCAGATGGGTGGAACGGGCTACCAGCCCGTTTGCGGCGGCAACCTGCCGCCGAACCAGTGGCCTGTTCCAGCCTAGAGACATTTTCAAAATGCGCTCTCACATCAGCAAATATATGATGATGAACAACGCGTCGAGCAACGTGCACGCGACCAGGCTCTCGACCACCGCGCGCGTAGTTGCTTCGGCCACTTCCTGGATGCGCAACGGCCGCGCCAGCCCGTGAAAGCATGTCACGACCGCGATGATGGTTCCGAACGCGCAAGTCTTAAGCGCAAGCAAGACGAAATCTTCCCAGCGCAACGCCGTCGCAAGCTGGCTGAAGTAATCGCCCGGCATCAGCGGAACGTCCTGCAAAAACGCGAACAGGTAACCGCCTCCCAGCGCCATCAAAATCAAATAGACCGTGAGCGAGAAAATCCCCAGCGCCAGCCCCACCACGCGCGGCATGACGAGGTAATGAATCGGATCGATGCCGAGCGCTTCGAGCGCTTCCACTTCCCCCAGCGCCCGCGCCGTCCCCAACTCGATCACGATGGCTGTGCCGATGCGCGCGAGCACAAGAAGCGCCGTGATCAGCGGCCCCAATTCGCGGACGACCACCGTCACCATGATCGCGCCCGCGTAGGTCGTCGCGCCGACGCGGCTCAATAGCGCGACCGTCTGGCCGATGACAACGAGCCCCAACGCCAGGGCCACGAAGGAAACGATGGGCAACAGTCTCACTCCGGCGCGATGAATCTGAGCGCGGATCAGAGGGTGGATGACGTGCGACGCCGTTTTGAATTTCGTCACGATGACCCCCAGGGTGATCAACCCGAACGCGCCTAGTCCCTGGACAGTGTGAAGCAGCCGCAGGATTCTCCAGCCAATCCAATTGAGGTAACGCCGCGCCCAACGGACCTGGAGCGTGTCACCGCTTGAATCCAGGCCAGCGGTCGGAGTCGGAGCGTCGTGCACGGCGGCAAATTAAGTCGCGGTTGCCGGAGGGTCAAACGGAACAACAAGTGGCAGGATTTGCAGTGCGGCGCAGCCCCAATCGGAGTCGTTCAAGCGTTACAACGTTAAATCGTTAAAACGGTTTAATGGGTTACATGTTTAGAAACCTGCCAGTGCGAAGTGTGACTCCCAAGCCTCTCGCCGCGGATGGAACAGAGGGACAATTTCTTGGTTAGCGAGTCTTGCGGTCAAGTCCCCTTCACGGCACGCGGATCAAATCAATGCGTTTCAGATCACTCACGCCCAGTTCGAGCAGCGAGGCGTTGGTGTAGATTTGGAAGTTCGACGTGACGGGAGGGATCTTGCTCAGTTCCCGCTGCCGGTTCAATTCGTCGATCGACAACACGTCCAGGGCGACCGGGTCCGTGCTGAACCGCAATTGCCGCAGCATGGTGGAATAGTGCAGGTGCATCTTCTCTTCTCCCTGATACTGGCACATCAACGCATCGACGATGTTCAGGACCACGCGATCTCCCAGTTGCGGCAGCGCGAAGATCTCCGGGATCGCTTCCCCCAGATGCTGCAGGCCGGACTCGAACCGAATCGTGTTATCGACGCTTCCGAACGCCAACCCGAACAGATTTCCGGAAACGCCGGTCAAGTTGTGGTTCAGCAGCGGAGTCACATTGATGATTTTGGTGATCCGTTGGGTGAGCAGCTTCGAGACAAAAGATTTGCGCCCGATCCCTTCGCCCTTTTTGCCGAATTCGAAGTCGCCCCAGACCAGCCTGCCGATCAAGGACGCGTCGTAGAAAGCGTTCTCGTCGTAGCCGGCCTCGGCGCTGCCGGCGGCCTGCACGCCGTACCGGTTGGCCAGGTCACAAAAACCGGCCGACCGCAGATCAATCAGGTGTTTGTCCCAAATGACGATTTGTTTGGGAGCGAATCCGGCTTCGAGCAAGCCTTCGATGACGGCGCCGACCACGGCTGGGCGCGTGCCGCTGGTCTTTCCCAACCCCGAATGCACTTTGATGCCGACGACTTCCTGAGTGGACATCAGGCTTTGCCACGCGGCGGCCACATTCCTCCGTCCGGTTATTGCGGTCAGTCCGCGGCGGACCATGTCCTCGATCCGCTCCGGTTGCGGGTCAAAGGCGATCATTGCTTGCGGGTCTTCCACGACCACCACGCGCGCGCGTTTCGCCTGGCCAGGGCCGGGAAAAGCCGGAGGTTCGGCGGCGGCCAGCGTCCAGGCCAGCATCGTTCCGATGTAGAACCTTAGAGCCTGTCTGAAAATTCTGAGGGGCGCTGTTTTCGCGCAAAGGGCCGTATCAGGCGCAACGAAGGAGAATATCCCTGGTGGATCTTCGACTGAGGAGCAACGAAGCCAGAAGGCCCTTTGCGCGAAAACCCTCCGGGCGGCAGGTCTTTTGGCCGTGGCCTTCGTTGGCTCGGTCCTCACAGCCCGTGGCGGGGATGCTCGGACCTCGCCGCCTTGGCCACGGCCAAAATCCCTTGCCGCAGCGCCCCTCATAATTTTCAGACAGGTTCTTAAGGTAGGGACGGATTCCACTCCGTCCCTGACTTTACTGAGCCATCGAAAAGACAATTTCAGGGACGCGGTGGAACGCGTCCTTACCACCAGTGCACGCCCGGGAGTTTGTTCAAGCAGCCTGAATGCCGCGGTCCGTCTCATGATGTTGCTTGCTGCCATGGAACAGCGCGTTTCTTGACGCGCCGAGCGGCGAATGCTACCACCGTGGATGATGCTCGCCACAAAAAATTGGGGCTCGGTCGCAGTGCTGTGCTGCGTGGCGATGGGCGCGATCAGTCTCGTCATCGGGTGCAGCCCGCCCGGCACCCGTGCGTTCCTGGAAGGCGACCGCTTGTTGCGCCAGGGCAAATTCGCTCCCGCGATTGAACAGCTCAAGATCGCGACCGAACTCCTCGCGGAGTCCGCGCAACCGCGCGCCTGGAATCATCTCGGTTTGGCTTATCATCAAGCCGGCCAGCCCAATGAGGCCGTCCAGGCTTATCAGCAAGCGCTGCGGCTCAATCCGAACCTGGCCGTCACGCGCTTCAATCTGGGCTGCCTTCACTTCGATCTGAACAATTTTCCCGCCGCCATCGCGGAACTGAGCGCGTACACCGTGCTCGAACCCAAAACCGCCCCTGCCTGGTTGAAACTGGCTTCAGCGTATCTCCGCACGCGGCAGTTCGATGCGGCGGAGAAATCTTATCAGACCGCGCTGCAGTTGAACCCGGCCTTGCCGGAAGCGCTGAACGGACTGGGACTGATTCAAATTCAACGGAAACGCCTGCGCGAAGCGCTCACCTTCTTCAACACGGCCCTCGAAAAACAACCCAACTACGCGCCGGCGCTCTTGAACCTCGCCGTCACTTATCACCCGCAGAATCGCTTGCTCGCCTTGCGCAAGTATCGCGAATACGTGGAACTCAAACCTCGCCCGCCCGATTCTTTGGCCGTCGAAGAGATCATCCGGCAGATCGAAGCCGAACTGAATCCTCCACCGCGGCTGGTTCACACGAACCCTCCTCCCGCGCTGACGAATCTCGCCCAGGCGAAAGTTGCTTTGAGCAATGCTCCGGCGCCGCCGCGTGCCACCACAAGTCCGCCGCCGACTCTGGTGGCTTCAGCGCTGCCGCAATCGAAAACTTCTCCTCCAAAATCAAACGCATCGCTGGAACGGCCGGCCACAGACGCAAAGCCGGGCACTCCGCCGATCGCGTCCTCCACGCCCATCGCTCCGCCCTCCGGCGAGCTCAGGGAAGAACCGCTTCCGAGAATCGAAGTCGTCACGCTGAGCAACGATTTTGCCCCGAAGTTGCCCCAAGATGTCACCCCGGAACCGCCGCCGACGCCGCCCGCAACCAATACGCTGTTGGCCGCAACGCCGCAAACTGTGCCAGAAGAATCGCCTTCCGCGCCTTTAATCCGGTCCGTCGCGCTCCGGGAAAAACCCAAGAGCGCCGCTCGCCGAGTGCTCGACAAACTGGACCCGCGCGGCTGGTTCGGAAGAAAAAGCGCTGCGGCGACAGCCGCCGAGCGCGAGCCGGCAGCGCAGGAGCGCGCAACTCGCGAGACCGAGAATCGGCCCGTCCGTTACGCGCCCCCGCCCGCGCCGGCCGTGAACCCGCGCCCGCAACCGCCGCCGGTGCCGCGCTACCCGTATCGGTCCCCGGCGAGACCTGCAGCGGGAGATCGCGCACAGGCGGAACCATTTTTCGCGCAAGGTTTGAGAGCGCACCGGGAGCGGAGGTTGACGTCAGCCATCGAGGCCTACCGGGCAGCGATCAAATTCGACCCAAGTTACTTCGATGCTCACTTCAATCTGGGGCTGGCGGCCTTCGATGTGAAGGATTTGGGACAATCGCTTCTGGCTTGCGAGTATGCCCTGGCGCTCGATGCCGGCTCCGCGGACGCGCGTTACAACTTCGCGTTGGCCTTGGAGCGCGCCGGATTCTATCTTGATGCCGCAAATGAGCTCGAAAAGGTGCTCACGGACCACTCAGACAATGACCGGGCTCACTTCGCGCTGGCGAAAGTCCAGGCCGAACGGCTGGCTCAGATCGATTCCGCGCGCGAACATTATCGGCGTGTGCTGCGGCTCAATCCGGCGCATCCCGAAGCGGCCGCGATCCGCTACTGGCTCGCCGCTCATCCTTGATGCTGCCACGGCACGTCGCCTGCTCTAAGGCAGTCGCGTGGACTGCGCAAACTTTTCGTCCAGGCAATTCGCTTGGCGCAATCGAAGATTTAACGCTCTAACGACAATGATTGCGACTCTGCCGGATCGTGGCACTCTATCTTGCGGTCGAAATTGCTTGTAAGCGGCGATCAAATTTTTCGGCCCATTAAGCGATTTAGCGATTTAACTTTCTAACGTTTTGACGAATTCGGTTGCGGTTCTGCCAGGCCCGGCCGGCCCTCGCGTGAACGATGAATCTGCCAAACGTGCCATTCAACTGGGTTGATCTGGTCGTAGTTGCCGCCCTGCTGGTCGGGGCGTTGATCGGCCGGAAGAAGGGGATGTCAGAGGAACTCCTGCCGGTTTTCCAGTGGCTGGCGATCGTGGCGGTGGGCGCGCTGTATTACGAGCCGTTTGGCAAATTCCTCGCCGAGTACACGAACCTGAGCCTGTTGCCGGCCTACCTCATTGTCTATCTGGGCATCCTGCTGGGCCACGTCCTTTTCTTCAGTTGGCTCAAACGAATCGTCGGCGAGAAACTGGTGGCCAGCGACATCTTTGGCCGTCTCGAATTCTACCTGGGCATGGCGGCGGGCGCCGCCCGGTTTGGCTGCATCGTGATGGTGGCTTTCGCGATGCTCCACGCGCGATACATCAGCCCGGACCAATTGGCTGCCGAAGCCAAAATGCAGCGCGAGAATTTCGGCAGCATCACCTTTCCGACCCTCGGCTTGCTCCAGCAATCGGTCTTCGAGAAATCCGCCGTTGGCCGCGCCGTCAAAAAGTATTTGAACGAGCAATTGATCGCCGCCACGCCGCCTAATCGATACCTGGTGAAACGCGAAAGCGTCACCCGCCGCCGCGAACGGGCGGTGGATGAGGTGATGGGAAAATGATTCGGCCATGACAAACGGTTCGAGGTGACTACACTCGACGCCGTGAAACCATACTGGCAAGGCGTCTTCCCCGCCGTCACGACGCAAATGAAGAAGGACGGCTCCCTCGATCTCCACGGCACCGCCCGCCACGTCGAAGTGCTCCTGAAATCCGGCGTCACCGGCGTGATTATGCTGGGATCTCTCGGCGAAAATCAGTCGCTGGATCCCGATGAAAAGCGGCGCGTAGTCGAAGCCACCGTAAAAACCGTCGATGGCCGCGTGCCGGTCCTGAGCGGCGTGGCCGAAACGAGCGCAACCGGCGCGTGCCGTCACGTTCGCGATTGCGAGAAGCTCGGCGCCGACGGTTTCATGCTCATGCCGCCGATGGTCTATAAATCCCCCGACCCGCGCGAGACGCTCGTTTATTTCCGCACCGTGGCCAGAGCGACCGGGCTGCCGATCATGATTTACAACAATCCCATCAGTTACGGGAACGACATTACGCCGGAGATGTTCGCCACCCTCGCGGACCAGAAAAATTTCGTCGCGCTCAAGGAAAGCTCGGCCAACACGCGCCGGATCACCGACCTGCACAACACGGTGGGAGAGCGCTACGCCCTCTTCACCGGAGTCGATGATCTTGCGCTCGAATGCGCCATCATCGGGATCGACGGGTGGGTCGCCGGCGTGGGACTCGCCTTCCCTCGCGAGAATCAGTATTTTTGGGAACTGACCCGCCGCGGCGAATGGGACAAGGCGCGAGAGATCTATCGCTGGTTCACGCCGCTGCTGCATTTGGACACGCATCCGAAGTTCGTTCAATACATCAAGCTCGCGGTGCAGGAGTGCGGCCTGGGAAGCGAGTGGGTGCGCCCGCCGCGCTTGCCGCTGGCGGGAGAGGAACGCAAACAGATTTTGAAGATCATCCGCGACGGCATCGCGCTGCGTCCGAAAATCCCATCGCGCAAATGAAGGCGTTGTTCTGGGGTTGCCATTCGGTCAAGGACCAGGGTGAGACCGCCGAGAAACTTTGGATGCAATCAACTCTGCGGGCCGTCCTGCTCTTCACCGTCGTTTGTCAATTGGCGGGTCTTGCGCGGGCCCAGGCTGCGGCATACCGGCCTCCCAATATCATTCTGATTCTGGTGGACGATCTAGGGTGGGCCGACCTTGGCTGCTATGGAAGCACGTTTCACGAGACGCCGAACATTGATCGCCTCGCGCGCGAAGGCGTCCGGTTCACGCAGGCATATTCCGCTTGCACCGTTTGCTCACCGACGCGCGCGAGTCTTCTCACCGGCAAATCTCCCGCGCGCCTCCACATTACGGACTGGATTCCGGGACACAAACGGCCGGAGGCAAAACTGCGCGTTCCCGACTGGACGCAGCACCTGGCGACGAACGAATGGAATCTTGCCAAAGCGCTCAAGTCGGCTGGCTACGCCACCATCTCCATCGGCAAATGGCATCTTGGCGGACCCAAATTCTATCCGGAGCAGCAAGGTTTCGATGCGAACATCGGCGGCACGGACCGCGGGCAACCGCCCAGCTACGTTTCGCCGTATAAAATTCAGACGCTGCCCGACGGACCGCCGGGCGAATTCCTGACGGATCGCGAAGCTGCCGAAGCTTGCCGGTTCATCGAAGCCAACCGCGCCCGTCCGTTTTTCATTTACCTGCCGCATTACGCGGTTCACCAGCCCATTGCCGGCAAACCCGGCGTCGTCGCGAAATACCGCGCCAAAGCCAAACCCGACGCGCCGCAACGCAACGCCACTTATGCCGCGCTTCTTGAAAGCGTCGATGACGCGCTGGGCCGCATCCGCTCGAAACTGGACGAACTCAAACTGAGCGACCGCACGGTTCTCATTTTTACTTCCGACAATGGCGGGTTGATCTTGGACGGAAAGAACGCGCCGACGAGCAACGCGCCCCTCCGATCCGGCAAAGGCTCGCCCTACGAAGGCGGCGTCCGCGTGCCGTTGCTCATCCACTGGCCGAACCGCGCAAAGGCCGGCGCGATTTGCGAAGCGCCGGTCATGAGCATCGATCTCTTTCCCACGCTCCTCGAAATCGCAGGCGCGAAGAGGCCGCTCGATCACCCATCCGATGGCCGCAGCCTCGTTCCGTTGGTGTCGGGCGCGGCGGCGCTGGAGCGCGAGGCCCTTTACTGGCATTACCCGCATTATCATCCCGGCGGCGCAACGCCCTATGGAGCGATCCGGCAAGGCGATTTCAAGTTGATCGAGTTTTTCGAGGATGGCCGTCTGGAACTTTTCAATCTGAAGCGCGATCCAGGCGAGCAGCAAGAACTGGCTGCCGATCACCCCGAAGTCGCGCAGCGCCTGCAAAATCAACTCGCCGCCTGGCGCAAAGAAATCGGCGCGCAAATGCCGGTGGCAAATCCACACTACAAACCTTGAAGGACTCTCGGCCATGAGCGAACACTGGACTCAAAGTAGGGCAAGCTTCCAGCCTGCCTCCGTCGAGGAGCGAGGCCGTGTCTTTCCAGGTCCGAACAGGAGCACACAGAGGAAACCGAGATCAACCGGGCACAAGTTTTGGCCTCTGTTCCCTTCGTTTGCTCCTGTTCCAAGTCAATTGTCGGCCGGAGGCAGGCAGGATGCCTGCCCTACGTTGGAGACGCGCGTGACGGTTTTTCGTTCTCTTCTGATACTCCTGCTGCTCTCAGTTCTGCGAGCCGAGGTTTCGCTGGCCGCCGTTTCTGATCCTGCCTGGGGCAAGATTGTTTTCGCAACCAACTCGACCGGCCAGATTCAGGCCGAAGCCCGCGGGTGGCCTGCGGACGGGAAACTCTCGCTTCCCACAGCTTTCCCAAACATCACTGCGGCGCGTTTGCTTGACGGTCGCCAGCGCGTGCCCTTGAAGTGGGTTTTCAACGCGGACGCCTCGCAGCTTCATGTGGAGCTTCCCGCGAAACCACCTGCGACTTTGCCAGCGACCATTCTTCTGGAAACGGCGGAGGGCAGCCAACAATTCGCGGACGGCCGAATCGTCTTCTCGGCGCTCGACGCGAAAGTGCACGGAACGCGCGCCCGGCTGGAGTCCCACCCTGGGAATCACCGCATCGGCTTCTGGACGGACACCGGCGAATCGGTGAGTTGGAATTACAAGCCGACGCGCTGGGGAATGTACTCGCTTGAGGTTGCGTTCTCCGCTGACGGCGGCGCCGACACCGAATTGCTGTTTGAAATCGCGGGCCAGAATTTCACCGTGATTCGTCCGGCCACGGGCAGTTGGTATCGCTATCAAACGCTTGGTCTTGGTTCGATTTACCTCGCGAAGCCCGAACCATTCATCGTGCGCGTGAGTTGCAGGAAGATGACCGGCGCTGCGGTCATGAACCTTAAGGCCGTGACGCTTCATCCCGCGCCTGAAGGAAAACCGATCTTCCAGGACGCGTCCGGCGAGATCTCGCTGCACGCGCGAGACGCCATCACGCACAGCGTCATGATGCGCTACGAACCAGCGACGAACAAAAACTGCCTCGGCTATTGGACGAACCCGAAGGACTGGGCGGAGTGGGAATTCGCGGTGACGAAGCCGGGCATGTTCGACGTCGAAGTCTGGCAAGGTTGCGGGAAAGGGCATGGCGGGAGCGACGTGGCAGTCGAAGTCGCGGGCAAATCCTTTGCTTTCGTGGTGGAAGATACCGGCCATTTCCAGAACTTCGTGCCTCGGCGTCTCGGGCGGGTTGAACTGGCAAAAGCAGGAACTTACGACCTGGCTGTAAAGCCGCGGCGGAAACAAGCCGGCGCGGTGATGGATATTCGGCAGGTGCGTCTGGTCCCGGTCAAGGCAGCCGCGGAAGTATCTCCAGCGCTTAAGCGATTTCTGGAAGCGCGCCGAGTGGTTTTTCTAGGCGACAGCATTACTTACGGAGGCGAGTACGTCGAGTGGGTGGAGACTTTCGTGCGGACGCACTATCCGGAGGCGAAGGTTGAGTTCATCAATCTCGGGTTACCGAGCGAAACCGTCTCGGGCCTTTCGGAACCGGGCCACGCGAACGGCGCATTCCCGCGCCCTTACTTGCACGAAAGGTTTGGCCGCGTTCTGGAAAAGGCGCGCCCGGATTTGATCGTCGCGTGTTACGGAATGAACGATGGCATTTACCATCCGTCTAGTGAGGAACGCTTTAAAAAATTCCAGGATGGGATGCGCATGCTCAGGGAACGTGGCGGTGCCGGCGACGCCTATATTGTTCACGTCACACCCTCCACTTTCGATTCCTTGCCGCTGAAGAGCCGAGTGCTGCCTGCGGGTCTGGCCGAATACCGCTCTCCGTACGAAGGCTACAACGAAGTGCTAGATCGCTATTCGGAATGGCTCCTTGCGCAGCGGGCGCACGGTTGGGAAGTCGTGGATGCTCATGGACCGATGAACCGCTTCATCGCGGCCGAGCGCCAGACTCGGCCAGATTTCAAGCTGGCGGGCGATGGCGTCCATATCAACAGCCAGGGACACTGGTTGATCGCTCGCGAAATCCTCCGGCACTTCGGCGCTCCAGCAGAGATCGTGGCGGAGGACCTGCCAGGCGCATTGCTCGGTTCGCATCCGCGCGGAGCTGAGATTCTGAAGCTGGTTCAGCAACGGCAACGCTTGCTCAAGGACGCCTGGCTCACGCACGTCGGCCATCTCCGGCCTGGGATGAAGTCAGGCAAGCCGTTGTCTGAGGCACAATCTGAGGTGGAGGAAATCGAGGAGAAGATCCGTGCGCTTACCGACAATCGCTGACCGCGGCGAGGAAAGTGTGTACACTGGTGTTTGGCTGAACAGGAGGAACGAAGCAAGAGCGAGACGGCAAGCTTTCCAGGAACGAACTGACCCACCCCTTCGCCCCTCCTTGGAGGGGAACTGAGCCTGCGGCACCGGACGGAGTCCCCTCCTGGGAGGGGAAGGCGCATGGGCCGTGTGCGTGGCACCGTCGCAGCTTCCCATGAAACTCCCCTCAAATTCAGGGCGGACCACAAATTGAGAAAGAAGCATTCATGGTCCGCCCGAATTTGTGGGGAAGATAACCGCGCGGCTAGAACTCGTCGAAGAGCGGGCCGCCGGGGTGTTCGGGATTGGGGACCACGCGGCGTTTCCGCAGATCGACGACAAGGTCCAACGCTTCGAGCGGGATTTGGCCGATGAGGTTGGGCAGTTCATCCGGGATTTCAACGACTTGAAAGATGCCGGTGCGCCCCGCCAGTTTCAGTTCCACGGGCGAACAGACACGGCGTTCCTCGATGCGATTCGACATGGTGCGAGAGCGCACTTTATCGATGGGGCGCAAGCCGAGCTTTTTCACCAGATTCCTTTTGAGGTAGAAAAAGCCCGCGCCCGTGTCAATTAATGCCTCCGTCGCCAGCGAGCGCGGCGCGGTTTTTCGAGCGCCGGCAGCGGCAAGCTCAACGTCTCCCCAATTCTGAATTTCAATCTTCTCGATGACTTTGCCCACGCCCCTAAAATATGGTGGGTTGCTCCCAGCGTCGAGAAAATCATGGTTTGCGTGGGAGTCATCGGTTAGAAATCTGGCCCTGCAATCAAGATGAACCGCATCCAAATCATCGATTCCCACACCGGCGGCGAGCCCACGCGCGTCGTGATCCGCGGCGGGCCGGACCTCGGCGGCGGGACCGTGGCCGAACGGCTGAAAGTTTTTCGCCAGACACACGACGGCTTTCGCTCGGCGGTCGTCAATGAACCGCGCGGCTCCGACGTGCTCGTCGGCGCGTTGCTCGTCGAGCCCGGCGACTCGTCGTGCGCCGCCGGCGTCATTTTTTTCAACAACGTCGGTTACCTGGGCATGTGCGGCCACGGCGCCATCGGCTTGATCGTGACGCTCGCGCACATGGGAAAAATCAAGCCGGGCGAGCATCGCATCGATACGCCGGTGGGCGTCGTGACGGCGACGTTGAACGCGGACGGCAGCGTTTCCGTGAACAACGTGCCGAGCTATCGAAAGGCCAAGGGAATCGTCGTCGAGGTGTCGCATGCGGACGGCGCGCCGGGGAAGCGCCCTGCCGTATCGGTTACCGGAGATGTGGCGTGGGGAGGCAATTGGTTCTTTTTGGTCGAACGCCACGAGCAAGCGCTGGAACTGGGCAATGTTGAGAAGCTCACCGACTTCACCTGGCGCATCCGGCAGGCCGTGAACGCGCAAGGGTTCCCCGAAGTGGATCACGTCGAGATCTTCGGGCCGCCGGTCAACTCGTGGGCGAAGTCGCGGAATTTTGTGTTGTGTCCAGGCAAAGCGTATGACCGCTCGCCCTGCGGCACCGGCACGAGCGCCAAGCTGGCTTGCCTCGCCGCAGACGGAAAACTCGAAGAAGGCCAGCCGTGGGTGCAAGAAAGTATTCTGGGCAGTCTTTTCACCGGCCGTTACCGCTGGCTTGACCGCGCAAAGGGCACGGTGGCTCCAACCATCACCGGCACGGCGTTTGTCAACTCGGAAGCGACCTTGCTGCTTCAAGACCAAGATCCGTTCTGCTGGGGAATTCGAGCGTAAGCGGAGTGGAGTATCCTTCAAGGAAGGTGGGGAGCGTCCTCGCGAGCCAATCGCCATCGACGACAGCTCGGCTGGGGAGCGCACGCGCCCCGCGTGTTGGAGTCGGCGCCCTCGCCGACTCCATTCAATCGGACTGAAGCCGTCCCACTCTGTACCGTGTTTGAAACCACGTTCCGGCTGGCGAGGCGCCAGTCGGAACACGTGAGGCGCGTGTGCTCCCCAGTTCCAAATGAATCGTTCCGGCCAGGTGGATCGCGGAATCCGCTTGCCAGGCAGGCTGGAAGCCTGCCCTACTTTGAGAGACAAGCACGCTCGCATCGTTATGAATTCGTCTGGTTATCTCTCCCTCATTTCATGGCTGGTTGCCCTGGGGCTTCCTGTGGCCTCGGCCGCGGCGCCAACCGCCCGGAAACCCAGCATCATCTTCATCCTTGCCGACGATCTCGGCTACGGCGACCTGGGTTGCTTCGGCCAAAAGAAAATCCGCACGCCCAATATCGACCGCCTCGCGGCCGAAGGCATGCGCTTCACGCAGCATTACTCCGGCAACGCCGTGTGCGCGCCGTCGCGTTGCGTGCTCATGACCGGCAAACATCCCGGGCACGCGTTCATCCGCGACAATCGCGGCGTCAAACCGGAAGGGCAATACCCCATTCCCGCCGACACCGTCACTCTGGGAAAGCTCCTCCAAGAACAGGGCTATGTGACCGGCGCGTTTGGCAAATGGGGCCTCGGCGGCCCGGGCAGCACCGGTGAGCCTTTGAAACAGGGCATCGACCGTTTCTTCGGCTACAATTGCCAGAGCATCGCGCACAATTATTACCCGACTTCGCTCTGGGACAATGCCCGGCGGGTAATGCTCAATAACCCGGCGTTTTCCGCGCACCAAAAGTTCCCGGCCGACGCAGACCCCCGCGATCCCGCCAGCTACACGAGATACACTGGCAAGGATTACGCGCCGGATCTGATCGGGGACCAAGCGCTGCGCTTCATTCGCGAGAACAAGGACCGGCCTTTCTTTCTCTATTATCCAACCACCGTCCCGCATCTGGCGCTGCAAGTGCCGGAGGATTCGCTTGCGGAATACGCCGGCCAGTTCCCCGAGGAACCCTACCTGGGCGACAGAAATTATCTGCCGCATCGCACGCCGCGCGCTGCGTACGCCGCGATGATCACGCGCATGGATCGTGAGGTCGGACGCGTCATGGCCCTGGTGAATGAGCTCGGCCTGGACGAGAAAACGATTTTCGTTTTCAGCTCGGACAATGGCCCGCTCTACAATCGGCTCGGCGGCACCGAAACGGATTTCTTCAATTCGGCGCACGCTTTCCGAGGGCGCAAGGGTTCGCTCTACGAAGCCGGCGTGCGCGTCCCGTGCCTTGTGCGTTGGAAAGGCCGCATCGCGGCAGGCAAGGCCTCGAATCGATTGACGGGCTTCGAGGATTGGGTGCCGACGTTGCTCGAACTGATCGGGAGCCAGAAAGCCACGGCGAAGAACATCGATGGGATTAGCTTCGCCCCGACGTTGCTCGGCAAAAGGCAGAGGCCGCGTCCATTCCTGTACCGCGAGTTTCCCGCGTATGGCGGACAGCAATCGGTGCGCGTCGGCGATTGGAAGGCTGTGCGCCAAAATCTGAATCCGCCCCGGAAACAACCGACCCCCGCCATCCGCACGGAACTCTACGACCTCGCGCGCGATCCGAGTGAAACGAGGGATGTCGCGGCCGAACATCCTGAGATGGTGGCCAAGTTGGAGAGAATCCTGGGCGAACAACACAACGCCTCGCAGGAATTTCCCATCCGCGCGCTCGACGGCGAATGAGTGGACGCTGGTGACTCCCCACGAATTCAGGGCGGATCACGAATGAGAAATCTGGATTGGCAATGGGTGCTCAAAAGCAAAGGGTCCCCACAAATTCAGAGCGACCACGAATGAGAAATCTCATAATCTCGAATTTGTGGTCCGCCTTGAATTCGTGGGGATTTCTCAAGGTCCTCTCACATTGAAGGATTAGCGATGTCCATGGCGAAAGGGGTCTTAATTATCGGCGGCGGCGTCATCGGCCTGAGCACGGCGTATTATCTCGCGCGGCGGGGGCATCGGGTGACCATTTTGGATCGGGTGGCATCCGAACATTGGAACTGTTCCTACGGCAACGCCGGGATGATCACGCCGAGCCACTTCGTGCCCCTGGCGGCCCCCGGCATGGTTGCGCTGGGTCTCAAATGGATGTGGAATCCGGAAAGCCCGTTCTACATCAAGCCGCGCTTGAGTTGGGACCTCGTGAGCTGGGGCTGGAAATTCTACTGCGCCGCCAACGCTCAACGCGTTGCTCAGGCCGCGCCGGTCTTGCGCGACCTCAGCCTGGCCAGCCGCGCTTGTTTCGAGGAACTCGCGGCGCTTCCCGACAATGACTTCGGCCTGGTGAAAAAGGGTCTCCTCGCGCTCTGCAAAACCGAAAATGCGTTCGAAGAGGAAGCGAAAACCGCCGAGCAAGCCCGATCCCTTGGAATCCCAGCGGAGGTGCTTGATGCCAGACAAACGGCGAAACTCGATCCCAACGTGCGCATGGACATTTGCGGCTCGGTTTATTTCCCGCTGGATTGCCACCTCACGCCGCAGCGGTTCATGGCCGCCTTGCAGCAACAGCTTGCCAAACTTGGCGCCCAGTTTTCGTGGAACACCGAAGTCAAGGGCTTTACGCATCACGCATCACGCATTACGAGCGTGCAGACGTCCCAAGGGGAAGTCTCCGCCGATGAATTCGTGATCTGCGGCGGCTCCTGGTCGCCGGTCCTGGCGCGCGAATTGGAGCTTCGGCTCCCGATGCAAGCCGGCAAAGGCTACAGCCTGACCCTGCCGAAGCCGCGGCAGCTTCCCTCCATTTGCGCTATCTTCACCGAAGCCCGCGTGGCTGCCACGCCCATGGGATCGTCGCTGCGCTTCGGCGGCACCATGGAAATCGCGGACCTCAACGAAGAGATCAATCCCATCCGTGTCCAAGGAATTCTCAAGGCCGTGCCGAAGTACTATCCGGATTTTTCGCCGAAAGACTTCGAGGGAGTTCAGCCGTGGTGCGGGTTGCGCCCTGTTTCGCCCGATGGATTGCCGTATGTGGGTCGCGTTCGGCGCTACGCGAACCTTTCCATTGCCACCGGCCACGCGATGCTGGGCCTGAGCCTGGGGCCCATCACGGGCAAGCTCATTTCGGAAGTCCTTTCCGATGAAAAGCCATCGATCGACATAGCGCTTCTGAATCCGGACCGATACGGATAGAAACGTCAGGGGCAGTCTTTGAGTTGCGGGGAAGAGCGGAGCCTCACGCTTTCGTCTCGATGGGTCTCGCGATCCACGATGCACTTCGGATCATCCACGAGCGAGCCTTCCTCCACGTCGAAGCCGGCATTGCCCAGGATGGTCCGCTGCGACAACGGGCCGGAGGTCAACAGGAACTTCCGCATTACCGAACCAAGGGTAACTCCAGACACACGCCCAGTTCGATGAACGCGGCAAGAGAAAAATCGATTCTGATCGCAACAAGCAGCAACAAGCATTTCAACCGGCTTGAACTCACCCGGGAGAACGGATACGTTCCGCGCATGATTGCGACGAGTAACGGTTACATAGTCCGTAAAGTGGGAGTGCGTTCGGGCCACCCTGTCGTGGAGGGCACGCGCATCGGCGTGCATGACGTCCTCGCGATGACGAAAACCGGAGCCTCGGTCGATGAAGTGGTGGCAAGCTTTCCCCGGCTGACCCGCGCGCAGGTTTATGAATGCCTGGCCTATTACGAAGACCACCGCAGCGAGTTAGACCCACTCGTCGCCGCGCAAACCGCTCAGCTCGACGAGTGAGATCCAACTTTCCCTGATAAGCCTCAGCACCTCTCTACGATGGAGGAGTTTCACTGGCGAAAAGCGCGGCTTGCGTTTTCGACACAACAAGAAACCGCGGCGGTCATCGCCGATCTTCAATGGCGGCGCGGAATTGACGTTCAACTCCACCACCACTTTGTCTTTTTTATCTTCCCCAAATCGGCGCACTGGACTGGCTGCCGCGTCTATTCTCGGACGTCTGGATTCCCAACTCCGTTGTTGAGGAGCTCGCCGCTGGCAAACACCAGAGCTGCAACGTGCCCGCCCCGAGCGCCTGTGTGTGGATTCGCTTCATTCGCGGCCTCAATGACCTCAATGACTCGAAGATTGCTGTTCGGGAAAGAGTCTGCTATAGAACTGACCATGAGCACGATCACCACGGAGAGCGCGTCGGCAACGATCTGGGAACGGATCATCCGGCCCGATCTGGATGACCTGTCGCCCGAGGAAGCGCGGGCCGTCCTGCGCTGGAAGTTCTCTGACGCGGACCGACAGCGCGCCGATCACCTCTCCGCCAAGGCTCGCGCCGGAGCGCTCACCGCCGCCGAAGAACGCGAGTTGGACGAATACCTGTCTATCGAATCTGCGCTGATCTGCCTCAAGAGCAAAGCCCGCCTCTCCCTCCGGCGGTATCGGCCGCGCGCCGTGATCGCCCGCCCCGGCTGACATGGATGCCCGGCGCAAAGCAACCGTGCGACGCCGCGCCGGATTTCGTTGCGAGTACTGTCACCTTCCCGAACGCGTTGCGGAACTGCCTCTGCAATTCGATCACATCGTTGCCGAGCAGCATGGCGGCCCGGCGACATTGGAGAACCTCGCTTTGGCTTGTGCCCGGTGCAACCGATTCAAAGGCCCGAACCTGTCCGGCGTGGACCCGGAGACCGGTGTCCTCACTCGATTGTTCAACCCGCGCGCTGACTCGTGGAAGGAGCATTTCGCATGGGACGGCGCGCGCGTGCGCGGTCGAACGACCATCGGCCGCGCCACCGTCCACGTCCTGCAGATGAACCATCCTGCCGCAGTCAACCAGCGCCGGCACTTGCTCAACGAAGGCATCGATTTCTGACCCGTTACGCGGCGGGCCACCATGGACTGGGGAGCCGCACGCTCCTCGCCATTTTCGTCCAAGGAGCGGAAAAGTTTCGAACTTGGTGACCTTCTGAGTTCGTCCATAGACAACGCCGAATTACTGACGTTCAATCGCGAACACTTCGGGCAGGTGCCGGGCTTGCGCCTGGCCCGGGGTTGATTCGGTCTCTCGGATTGCTGTCGGTGTCCGCCCGGGCGTAACTCGCCAGGATGGCGGAATTATCAATGGCGCACAGCGCGGCTTGTGTTTTTGACAAAACGAAGCCGCGACGGTCATCGCTGGCGGCGCGGAATTGACGTTCAATTCCACCACCACTTTGTCTTTTGCTTTCGCCATACCTCCTTTCACACCCCACATCAGGGTTAAATCCAGACACGCACAGTTCAACGAACGCGGCAAGAGAAAAACATGCTTACATCGAGGTTCAGCGAACGAATGGAGATGGGACATGGACTCGGAAGGTTCGGCACAACAAACCTCCGTCTTCCGGATAACTCACGATGAACATAGATTGATCCGCTCCCGATCGCTGAACAAATGAACAAATCACCAAAGAAGAAAAGGAGCACCGGCAACGCCTGCTTCCTGTTGCGCTTCGCGCGGAGCGCATTGGGTCCGGGCCGCGCCTCGTTGCTCCTGATCGTGATGGAGATGAAGCAAACGCAATCGAACGATTTCCGAGGCGCCCCCGTTTCGAAATTTCCGAGTTTTCTCCCGGACACTAGCTAGTGTCTGAGAAGAAACTCGGGGAAGCGGCGTAAAGATTGGGGGGCCAGAGGCCAAAAGGCGCGCGAATGTTTTGGTCGGAGATTCGGGGAAGCCTGCAAAATCATGGTGAGAGCGTACGCAGGAGTGAGAAAAAATCTTTCCAGCGGTTGTGGTTTGCTCTGTGATCAGACGCGCTCTCGGCAGTCTCGGGCCAGTAGGCGAAGAATGGGGCCGACTGCGAACGCTTCACCACAGTCAGGATCCTTGAAATCACCAGCTCCGACACAACGCCGCGTCGCACTCGTTCACTGACCAGCCAGCATCGCAGTCCAGCAGCCAGATGCGGAACGCAATGTAAGCGTTCCTTCCCGCGTCGTGAAAATCGTCTTTGTCCGTTGAGAAGAATCGCCGCGCATTGTTCTTGGTCAACTTCCAGTTGCCCTGCTCGTCGGTCTCGGCTTGCACCTTGAGCGTCCGCAATCCGAAACGGGTCAGCAGCTTCGAGGCCCGCACGCCGGAAGTGGATTGGTGGATGAATGGATTGGTGGATTGGTGGGCGGTCCCATGATTTGCTCCACTGATTACTGACCACTTTGGTCGCGGGGTCCTTCAACGCGTCGGCCCCGCGCGCACAATTCGAATCCGCCTAGGGATCATGCGGGCTTGTTACGTGGAGCGCACTGCGGCAATTTGCGGCCATGAAAACGTTCACGGTCGAGGAAGCCAAGTCAGGTTTGGCTCGTTGGGTGGATCGAGAGCTGGGCGGCCAACAAATCCGGATTCGCAGAGGCGACGCGGTGGTCGGGGTGCGCCCGGCGCAATCCCCCGCCTCTGTTGACACAGAATCGTTGTCACCGCGCGAAGCGCTGCGCCGTTTGCAGGAGGAAGCGCGTTTGAAGCCAGAGCAGGCGGAGCAATACCTGCGCGAGGTGCGTGAGGAACGTCTGGCGGCGGAGGGACCGCGCCGGACAAGATCCATCTCGAATTCAACAAGACCGGACGGCGGCGCGGTTCACGGTTTGATTGCCTCATCGCGGCGACGGCGATCCGGGCGCAGGCGCAAGTCGCAACCGTCAATCAGTCGGATTTCAAATTGTTCGTGCCACACGGGCTAACGCTGGCCGTCCCGAGTTTCTCTCCTCCTCCGGCATCCCTTCCACAGACCGCAGCCGGGAGCAATTAACGCAATCGCTGCGTCGCTTTTCCCGCCACCATCGTCATCATCCGGTCGATCGAAGATTTTTGGACCGCTGACTGCTGACCACTTTGCTTGCGGCGTCCAAAGCGGCGACTCCGTTGACTCCGTTGCCGCACTCCAAAATCTTGCGATGCTTCCTCGGCGGCGATTGTCAAACCGGCCATTCCTCACTAGCTTCGCAGCGAGCCATGACCTGGACTCAACAGCAACGAAACATCGCTTCCGCAGGCTGCGACGTGGCGTTCGATAATCTCACGCGGCAGCTCTATGCGACCGATGCTTCGATCTATCAGATCGAGCCCGTGGGTGTGGCTTTTCCGCGCAACGCCGGCCAGGCCAGCGCAGTCATTCGAGCCGCGGCGGACACAGGCCTCTCCATCACCCCCCGCGGCGCAGGCACGGGACTGGTGGGCGGCGCGATTGGCGAGGGCTTGATCGTCGAGTTTGCCCGGTTCAACCGCCAGATCACCGAGTTGAATCTGGAGAAACGCACGGTGCGCGTGGGCGCCGGCGTCGTGCTGGATCAACTCAACGCGTTTCTCCAGCCGCACGGATTCCGTTTCGGACCGGACGTGGCGACGAGTTCGCGCGCCACGCTCGGCGGCATGATTGCGAACAATTCTTCCGGCTCACACACTGCGTTCTATGGCACGACGGCGGACCACGTTCACGCGCTGGAAATCGTGCTCGCGGATGGCCGGGTCGAAATCATCGGCCCCGAACACGACACCCTGCGCGCCCAGCGCGCCCTGACGAACAAACTGATCCGAAATCATGCCACCGTGATTTCCGAACGCATGCCGGCCGGCCTGTTGAAGCGCTGGCCCGGCTACGGACTGGATCGATGGCTGCGCCAGCCGGGTAATTTAGCTGATCTTCTCTCGGGCAGCGAAGGAACGCTGGCTGCCATCATGTCCGCGGAATTGAAGATTGTTTCGCTGCCCAAACAAAAAGGGCTGGGACTGATTTTTTTCGCGTCAGTTGCGGAGGCGATGCAGGCCACGGTTGAATTGCTCGATCTGAAACCCGCGGCCATCGAGCACATCGACCGGGTCTTGTTCGACCAGACCAAAGGCCAATTGAACTTCAAAGGTGCGCGCGATCTTCTCGAACTCGACGCCAGGCCGTGCGAATCGATCCTCATCGTTGAGTTTTTCGACGACGTGGAAGATCGGCTGGCGGCGTTTGCCCGGCGGAAGCTTGGCCTGCGCAAAACGATTCTGCAAACGGCGGCGGAGATGAATCTGGTCTGGTCGTTGCGCAAGGCCGGCCTCTCGCTCCTGACGGGATGCAAAGGCGACGCCAAACCGGTCACGGGCGTCGAGGACACGGCCGTTCGCCCCGAACGCTTGCCCGATTACGTCGCAGGTCTGGAATCGATCATGAAGTTGCTCGGCTTGAGCGCCTGCTATTACGGGCACGCCGCCTCGGGGCTTCTTCATGTGCGTCCCGTGCTGGATCTGCACCACGCGAGCGATCTGAAGAAATTCCGGCAGGTGAGCGATGAGGTGTCGGCTCTTGTGCGCCAGTTCAAAGGATCGCTGGCGGCGGAGCACGGCGTGGGGATCGCCCGCACCGAGTACATGCCGGAGCAGCTCGGCGAGGAATTGATCGGCGTGCTGCGCGAAATCAAGGCGTCGTTCGATCCGCAGAATCGGTTCAACCCCGGCAAGATCATTCCGGACGGGCGATTCAAAATCGACACGCGGCTTCGCCTGAGCGGAGATTATGAGCTGAAATTGCCGTTCGAACCCATGCTGGCTTTCGCGGCCAAGGACGGATCGTTCGTCCGGAATCTCGAACAGTGCAACGGCTGCGGCGGTTGCCGCAAAGACGCGCCCACGATGTGTCCGACGTTCCTCGTGACCGGCGAAGAAATCATGTCCACGCGCGGGCGCGCCAACGCGATCCGGGCTGTTCTGGAGCGGCGTGGAATCGATGGCCGGGATGCGCTGCGATCTGCCGAACTGGAGGCAGCCTTGAGCAATTGTCTCGCGTGCAAGGCGTGCACCACCGAGTGCCCGTCGAACGTGAACATGGCTTTGCTCAAGGCGGAGTTCCTGCACGCGCGGCATCAGCGGGACGGATTGCCGCTGCGCGAACGACTGCTCAGCGACGTGGATGCGCTCGGCCGAATCGGGTGTTTGATGCCGGGAGTTGCGAACGCCAGTTTGCAGTGGCGATGGTTGCGGCGTCTGCTCGCATTGACGCTCGGCCTCTCCGCCAGGCGCCCGTTTCCTCCATTCGCCGGGGAACGATTCGATTATTGGTTTGAGCGTCGCGCGGCTTCCAACGTCAACGGACCACGACCGCTCGCTTTCCCCTCACCCTGGCCCTCTCCCCAAGGGGAGGGAAATACTTTTGCCGCGCTCGTTCAAAGAGGCGCCGCGATTCTTGGCCGGGCGCTGAAATCGCTTCTCCCTTCCCATGAACCAGATGGTAGGGCGAGCCTGTCCCCAGCGAGCCGAGTCGGACGTGTTCCACCCACGTCGAGCGGCTCGCCGGGACGGACTCGTCCTACCGGGTTCATGGGCCGAGTGCCTGGTTCCGAGACCAAGGGAACTTTCCACGAACGTCCCCCTCTCCCGTCCTGCGGACACCCTCTCCCCTTCCGAGGGGGAGAGGGAACGGGAGAGGGGGAACGCGGCGGACAAATCGCTAAGGCTTTAGTGACTGGCAGCGATGAATTGCCGAACCGACCCACGCGCGGGCCGGTGATTCTCTGGGACGACACCTTCGTGCGCTATTATGAACCGCACATTGGCCGGGCCGCATTGGCCGTGTTGGAAGCGGCGGGTTTTGAAGTTTTGCTTCCGCGCTCCAGACGCTGTTGCGGCCGCCCTGCCTTTAGCCAGGGCAACCTCGACGAAGCCGCGCGTTTGGGCCGACACAATCTCCAACTCCTCAATCAGACCGAATCCGCAATCCGCAATCGGCAATCCGCAAATGTGGGGTGGGCTTCCAGCCTGCGGGTTCGCGGGGCGTCCGCGCCCCGCGTTTCGGGTGATGTTTCCATCATCTTCCTGGAACCATCCTGCTATTCGATGTTCGCGGAGGACTATCGCGAACTGGGTCTGCCTGGCGCTGACGAAGCCGCGAAGCGTTGCTTTCTCTTCGAGCAATTTGTGGAAGGCTTGCTGAGTCGCGAGCCGGACGCGCTCCGCTTCAGCCACCAGTCCGGCCATGTCGCGATTCACGCGCATTGTCACGCCAAGTCTTTGACCAACCCGTCATACATGGTTCGGTTGGCTCAGCGTTTGCCCGGACGGAAAGTGACTTTGCTCGACACCGGCTGTTGCGGGATGGCCGGAGCGTTCGGCGCGCTCGATTCCAAATACGAATTGTCGTTGAAAGTCGCCCAGCCGCTTGTCGAAAAACTGCGCCATCAACCGCCGGGAACGGTTCTGGCCGCCTCCGGCACAAGCTGTCGCCATCAAATCGAACACCTGACGCCGTTCCGTCCCCGCCACATGGCGGAAGTCTTGGCGGAGGCGCTGGAGGCGACAGACACTTGAATACTGGGCCTGGCGCATACGAAAGATGCCGAGAGAGGCCGTGTAAATGATTGAATGCGGCGTTCAGTTGGTTAGTTGCCCATCATGAAGACTCTCGACCGGCCAGTGAACGGCCACTCTCCCCCTGGGCAACGCTAACGATGCCGGCGGAATTGGGGAGCACACGCGTCGCGTGTTCCGACCGGCGCCTCGCCGGTCGGAACGTCGAAGAAACCATCTCAGTAGCGATTGCTTTTCGGCTGGAAGAGTGTGGTCGGCGAGGGCGCCAACCACGGCACGCGAGGGCGCGTGCGCTCCCCATCGAAACAAAAAAGACCGGAGTTGCCTCCGGTCTTTTGCATGCAGATCAGGAACTTTGCGGTTTACTGCCGCACTCGATAGAACTTCGCGCCGCTACCTAAAGCGGCGTTGAACGGGCTTGAGGCATTGGCAACATCAGTCCAGGGCCCGGTGACGGCGGGTGCTTCCTGGAGTCTGCCGCCGGTCCAGGTGAGGGTGAGGTTGTTGCCTTGCCGCGTCGGTTTGCTAAGCGTCGGTTTGGTGTCTCCTGCCGCAGGACGCGTGATGACGACGCCATACATGTTTTGACCGGAGTTGTCCGCTTGCTTCAGTTGGAAGGCACCGGCAGGAAACGCTTTCGTATAAACCGAATACCACTGGTTGATGGAGCCGTCCGCCCCTTCGTCAATCCCGACCTCATCCGGGGCGGCCGTGCTGCCGGCGCGATTCTTCCCCGAGAGCACCGGCGCCCAACCTTGATCCAGCAGCCACTGCATTTTGGTAGGGCCGAACGAGGGCGGATCGCTATTCGCGCTGTTCGGGTCGCCGAGGCGATTGTCGATGAGCATGTACGCCTGCACGGCTTGGGATACGGTCACATCGAGGACATAACTTGCGTTGTCGCGATTGTCATTGCCGGACATGATGTACTCCCCGCCGACCAGGTAAGCCGGAATCGACACGGTGTCTGAGGCGTTCGTGTAGCGATGATTGCGGTCCACGAAGGCTGGAGCGTGATTCCCGAAAAGGCCCACGGTGTATTTGTCACCGATTGCCGCCCCTGGGATGGGTTCGCTGGCGACGGAGACGGTGAACGTTTGCCCGGTCCATTTCGCGGTGATGGTGTCGGTCGGTTCATTGTCACCGCCGGTTTCCACGACGTTGGAGATCAGCCCAGGGGCGCTGGGTGGTGGAAGCGGACCCTGAGTCAGCGCGAGAAGCTCGAGCCCAAAGACGATATCCGAACTCCCCGCGTCAGTCTGATGGACCTCGGCCGCCAGAACATTATCGCCTTTCACGAGGGCGGCGGCTGGAATGTCAAAAGGTCCCTCCCAGATATTCCGACCTTCGTGGCTGGCTGCGGCTGTAGTCACGGTGACCGGTCCGGCTGCGATGCCGAAGCGATAAACTTCGGCGCCGTTCAGATAAAGGACAAACCCGTCATCGATCAGGTGGCGCAAGCTCAATTTCGTCGTGGCTGGATCACCCGTGAAATTGAAGTGCGTGCGGAAGTAATCGGTCATGATGCCGACGCCGGCGGCATCCTGCCGTTTGAGCGTGGTTCGAATCGGTTCCGATGTGGCGCCGGATTCAAGCGCCAAAAGTGCCGCGCCTTCGGGCCAGGCACTGTCGTTGAAGTTCTTTTCTTTCCAGGCGGTTCCCAGATCTTTGCCGGTGTTTTCGTAGCGCCACTTCTGCTGGTCATCAATGCGGATCACAACGTTCGTGACGAGGGTTACTCCGGCGGGTGGTGGTGGCGGTGCGGGAGGCGTGGTCGAGACCAGCAATTCGGCTCCGAAAACAAGATCCGAACTGCCCGCGCCGGACTGGTGGACTTCAGCCGCCAGCACATTTTCTCCCGCGACCAGAGCCTTGCCTGGAATGACAAATGGGCCTTCGTAGCGGTTTTCGTGGCCGTCGAAAGATGTATCCCAGGCCACGGGCGTCCCTGCGGCGAGTCCGAAGCGATGGATCTCGGTGCCATTAAGGTAAAAGACCACCCCGTCATCGACCACATGACGCAGCAACAGATCGCCGCCTAACGGCCCGTTGTAGGTGAACTTGAAGCGGAAATAGACGGTCCAGAGGTAGTCGCCGTTGTCGCTGAAGCGGCTGATCTGTGTGCGGATTGGCTCGGCGGTCCCGCCGCCCTCATCCGCAATGAGCGCCGGACCTTGCTCCCACGCGCTGTCATTGAAGTTCTTCTCACGCCAGGCTGTCCCCAAGTCCACTGCGGTGCGGTCAAATCGCCAGACAGTCTTCTCGTCAATGGCCGCAACGGTGACGGTGGTCGCACGAGTCGTGAAGCTGAAGTCGTTTGTGTTTACGTGCGGAGGCGTTGCCGTATCGCCGTAAACCAGGCGCACGGAGATTTTGCTGTTCTGGGGAAGGTCCGTTGGCGGATCGTAAAGAATGGTGGTCTCATTGCTGTCCGCCGGCTTGGTCAGTTTTGGTGTAACACTCTGGCCGTTCACCGACAGTTGCACGGAGTTGGGATTGAGCTTCGGAGTGGTTCCGTCCACCACGATAATCTCGACGTTGCTGTCAACCGAGACACCCGTAGCGCCGCTCAGCGGGCGGACCGACCTGACAAAAGGCTCGTCCACGGTGGACCAGACTACCGTCAGCAAAGGCCGATCATCCAGATTGGAATGTTCCGAGGAGCTGAAGTCGGTGCCATCAGTTCCTCCGGGCAGAAACACCCAGCCGTGATTCGGCTTGGTGCCATCCGACCACGCTTGCAGCGTACTGACCGGCAGCGGAATCACGGTGATTGAGCCGTTACCGGGGAACGTGACATCCGGATCAATCGCCGCTTCAACGCCATCCGCCAGGATGCCATCCACCAGAGATTCCCAGGTGCTTGATTCCTGCCAGGGCACGAGCATCTGGTGCATTTTCGGATCGTTGCCTGTGTTCGTAATCCTGACGGTCAAGGAACCATACAGGATCTTGGATTTGGATGGGATCTGGTTGGCGCCTGTACCAAAGAGATTCTCGAATCGGATCAAAAGGAACTCCCCTGCGTCGCCTTCTTGATCGATTTCGATGGCGGTCGCGGCGCTATTGTCCGTAGCCGGGGCGCCCGAACTGATGAAAGTGTCGTGCGTCCCGGCGTAGCCATTGACGCCTTCGCGGAACGTCACGATGTTCGCGGCGTGAATCGGCAATAAACTCGCCAGAAAGGCCAGTCCGATCATGACAGGAGGGAACATGTGTGGTCTGCTTCGATTCTCCCTGAGGGTTGAGCCTCGGGAATCGTGGGATTCTAGTTCTGAGGGTGACCTTCGCATTCTCGGTTGCATGGTGGATTACGGGGTTAGTTGTTTTGTTTCGGCCCAACAGCAGGCAGGCATTGCGGCAAACGAGGTCGCTCCATGAAACTCTGTCGCGCTTTCTAAAATGCAGGTCCGCTGTCCCCTCCAGCGGACTCGAATGGACAAATGTTTCACGCTGTCCTCTGCTGGTTTCGTTCGCTTGCGCCAGACGTGAAGCTTTTCTGAAGAAATCCGGGCGCGCCCCGTTCAAGCGCGACGGCTAGCCTGGGCGGCAGTAACTGATTGGCTGATGATCGGAGGATAGAAAAACCCTGAATCCACTGCAAGCCAAAACCCGGTAATTCTAAGATTCTATTTCATAATCCCAATAATCCTGCGCCTGCTTGCCGAACGCTCCAGGGTAGGGCGAGCCTGCCCCCAGCGAGCCGGTCCCGACGTGTTCCAAACGCGTGGAGCGGCTCGCCGGGACGGGCTCGCCCTACCGAGCAGGCCAAAATGAGAGTTCCTCCGCAGCGGAATTGGGAGTTGCGCGAGCGGGGTGAAGCTTGTATGGAATTGGCTCATGTCCGCCCGCCCGCCACGTTGGGGACGCGGGCGAAGCAGCGTTGAGTCGTTATTTCGTGCGCACCTGCCCGCCTGGATTGCAGGTCTGTGCGGTGTCGTGTTGACGGCCCTCCTCTTCGCCAAGCAGCGTCAACAACAAGAACAACGCATCCGGACCGAATTCGACCGGCGCGTGGAAAACCACATGCGCGCGCTGCAAAACCGGATCAACAGCCACGGCGAACTCCTGCTTGCGCTGCGCAATCTGTTCCGATCCTCGACCAACGTGTCGCGCGAACAGTTCCGCGAAGTCGCGCGGGACTTGATCAGCCGAAACCCCGGGATTCAGGCGTTGAAATGGGTGCCGCGCGTGCCTGCTTCCGAGCTTCCGAGCGCTCCGTGCTTGAAGCCGCGGGCCGCGCCGATGGCCTGACCAATTACCAGTTCACGGAATTCGGGCTGAACCGCCAGTTGGTCGCCGCGCAGCCCCGAACGGACCACTTTCCCCTTCATTACATCGAGCCGATTGAGGAGAACCGAAAGCTCCTCGGCTGGGACGTCGCCTCCGATCCCATGCGGCTGGGGTGGTTGATGGACTCGTGCACCAACAATGAACCCGCTGTCAGCGAACGGATCACGCTGTCCAAAGAGCCCGATCCCCAGGCCAGTGTGACCGTGATCGCGGCCGTGTTGCGCAACGGAGGAAAACTAGAAACTGTCGCGGACCGGCTCGAACACTTGCACGGCTTTGTTCTGGGAATGTTTCGCGTGGGCGACGGTGTGGAAGCTTCGCTCCTGGGGAACCCGTTCGGAGGATTGGACCTGCTCGTCGTGGATGCTTCCGCGGCGGACGCCACAAACCGGTTCCTTTACTATCACCCCGGCGAGACAAACATACCCAAGTCCTCGGCTGCCGCACGAGTTCAGGCCGCGCCTACGCCGCCTCTGGGGAAGACGAATTTGACCGCGAACCTCGAGTCGATTGAGCAGGAGTTCCGTTCGGGACGGCATCGGATCGAACGGGTCGCCATGTCGCGCCATCGGGAGTGGCTGTGCTTGTTCCGCCCCACCCAGGAATTCCTGGCGAGCATGAAGTCGCCGCAGCCCATGTTCGCTCTGGTGGCAGGACTCTCGTTCAGCGCGCTGTTGACGGCGTACTTGCTCGCGACCGGGAGGCGTTCGCAGCAAGTTGAAACCTTGGTGAACGAACGAACCGCGGCGCTCGAAGAAGCCAACCTCCGGCTCGAACGGGAGACGCGCGAGCGCGGCCAAATGGCGCTCGCCCTGCGCGAAAGCGAACAGCACTTGCGCACCCTGATCGAAGTCTGCCCGGACGCGATTTGGGTCAGCCGCAAGAGCCGCATCGAGTTCGTCAATGAAGCCGCGGTGCATTTGTTCGGGGCCACTTCCCGAGACCAGTTGCTCCGAAAATCCCCCTACGATTTGATTCACCCGGATTACCACGACGCCGTGACGGAGCGGCGCTGGCAAATCCTGGAGCTCGGCGTGCCGGCTCCGTTGATGGAGCAGAAGATCATTCGGCTCGACGGTCGCGCCGTGGAAGTGGAAGTCGCCGCCGCGCCTTTCAAAGATCGCGAAGGTTCCGCCGTCGTCGCCATGTTCCGCGATATCACGGAACGCAAGCTGGCCGAACAGGAGCGGCAGCGGTTGAACCGGAAACTGCAGGAAGCGGCGAAGCTGGAAAGCCTCGGCGTCATGGCGGGCGGCATCGCCCACGATTTCAACAATCTGCTCACGGGCATCCTCTGCCACGCGTCGCTCGCCAAATTGGATCTGGCCGCGGACTCCCCCCTGCAGGAAGGTTTGACCGAGATCGAGACGGCTTCCTTGCGGGCCGCGGACCTGTGCAAGCAAATGCTCGCGTATTCGGGCAAAGGACAACTTCTGGTGCAAGCCCTGGACGTGAGCGCCGTCGTGCAGGATTCGCTCAATTTGCTCCGGCTATCCATCAGCAAAAAGGTCTCTCTCGATCTCAACCTCGCCGCGGGACTTCCGCCGGTGGAAGCCGACGCGACGCAAATCCGCCAGGTCATCATGAACCTGGTCATCAACGCCTCCGAAGCAATCGGTGAGAACACGGGCGCCATCCGGGTTTCGACGGGCGTGATGCGAGCCAGCCGCGAATATCTGGCGGGCACCATTCTTGCGCCGGAAATTCCCGAAGGGGACTATGTCTTCCTGGAGATCGCGGATACGGGCTGCGGCATGAGCGCGGAAACGATCAGCAAGATTTTCGATCCGTTCTTCACAACCAAATTCACAGGGCGCGGTCTGGGATTGGCGGCCGTGCTCGGCATCGTGCGTGGACACAATGGCGCGCTCAAAGTCACCAGCCAGCTCGGACGCGGATCGGCGTTTCGCTTGTTGTTGCCGGTGGCGACGGCGACCTTGAAACCAGCCCATTCAGACACGAAAACAGATCTCCGAGAGTGGCGCGGGTCGGGCACAGTTCTGGTCGTGGATGACGAGGAACCTGTGCGGCGCGTCGCGGCACAATCGCTCCGCCGCCTGGGATTCGACCCCGTCCTGGCCAAAGACGGGAGAGAAGCGCTCCAGATTTTCCAGCGCGACCCGGATCATTTCGTCGCCGTGCTCTTGGATCTGACCATGCCGCAGCTTGATGGAAGCCAAACCTTCCAGGCGCTCAAAGTCATTCGCCCGGGCGTGCGCGTGATGCTGATGAGCGGCTTCGATCAGCAAGAGGCCATCGCGCGGTTCGCTGGCAAAGGGCTGGCGGGGTTCCTTCAGAAGCCATTCCAAGTTCACACGCTCCTGGACCGCATGCGGGAGGCGTTGTCCGGTGATCGGTGATCAGTTGTCAGTGATCAGTTGTCAGTGATCAGTTGTCAGTGATCAGTTGTCAGTTGTCAGTTGTCAGTAATCAGTGTTCGGCGACCAGTATTCGATAAAAAGTGAGCGCTATGCTGATGACTGACAACTGGCAACTGATTACTGAATTCCCGCCTTCAAAAGCGTCTCTGCCTTCGTCTCCCGCCCCTGGAGCCGCCAGAGCGCGTCGCGTCCGCGCAACGCCAGCCAGCCTAGCATCGCCGGGATCGCCCCAACCGTCTGGCGCATGGTCGCCTGGATTTCGCGGGCGTACTCCGGTTTAACCCGGCGCATCATATCGACCTTGACCCAGGATCGAGCCGCGAAAAGGCATTCGAGTTTTCGGGCGCGCAGCCAATGGTTCACTGCGCTTTCTTCAATCCAGGGCAGGACCATTTGCATGACGCGCCATTCGTCGAGCAGCCACGACTGAAGATTGTGAATGTTCGCGCTCGTGGCGTTGAACGGATGGAGCCGATACTGGCAGAGGTATTCGGGCACTTCGACGATTTGCCGGCATCGCGCCGCCCATTCTGCCAGGAACAAACAATCCGCAACCTGGGGGAACTCACGAAACTCGCACACGGGAGGTTGATAGTCCGTTTTGAAAATGACCCCCGGCAAGAGCATGGTGGTCAACTCCGCTTGCCGCCCCAGAAAGTCAGTTTTGGGCACCGTGCGAGCGGGACCGGCGGGGCGGCGAATGGCTGGACCAATCACGGCGCCGGCCACATCGATATCTTCGTGAAAACTGTAGGCCATGGAATGCCCTGGTACCGGCTCCAGCGTGGCCATCGATTTCTCGTAAAACGCCGGTTTCACGAGATCGTCGGCCATGAGCAAGTGCAGGACTTGCGTTTCGGCGGCAAACTTCAACCCGAAATTCAAATTGGCCAGCAAGCCGATGTTTCGTTCGTGCTGCCGCCATTCACATTTCAAGCCGGAGAAATTCTGGACGATGCTCCGGGTCTGATCGGTCGAACAATTGTCGAGAATGATGACGCGGTCGGGGCGGCGGGTTTGCGCGGCCAGGCATTGGAGCGTCGCCGGCAGATAGCGCTCGCCGTTATAGACTGGCACGACAGTCGTCAGCATGTGCATCAAACCGTTAGTCCGATTACCATCTCTCGCCCCATGAACCCGGTAGGGCGAGTCCGTCCCGGCGAGCCGCTCGACGAGTTTGGAACACGTCCGATTCGGCTCGCTGGGGACAGACTCGACCTACCGTCAGGTTCATGGAAAGGGTTATGCGTGCGGGAAATCTACCGCACTCTCTTGAGGAACGCTTCCGGCCAGTAGGTCAAATTCCGCTTCAACGAACTTTCATTGAACAGCCAGCGGGGTTGCTCGATCACAAATTCGGGGTGACGCTCCACAAACGTTCGCGCCGCCGTCACCGGATTATCCCGCAACCATTCGGGCCGGCCGCGCGGGAGGTCGTGCAAATCTCTCATGATGCCGTCCGTCGCGACGAGGTAGCTTCCGGCCGGCACGAGCGAATGATACGCTTCGAGTTCGTTCAGCACGTGGTCCGCCGAATGACAGGAGTCGAGCAGCACGAGAACTTTTTCTCCGGGCGCAATCCTGGATCGAACCTTCGCGAGGACGCTCCCATCGGTCGAGCTTCCTTCCATCAGCGTGATGAACGCCGCCAGCGCGTGTTGCTCGATCGCTTTCCGGTTGTCGGGACGAATCTCGATGTCGATCCCGATGACCCGGCCTTTGCCGAGCGCTTTGCAGAGCGACGCGTAAAAAATGAGCGAGCCGCCATGAGCCACACCGGTTTCTACGATCACCTCCGGCTGCAACGTAAAAATAACCTCCTGGATCCGGAGCACGTCTTCGGGAAGTTGGATCAGCGGCCGCCCCAGCCAGGTGAAGGTGTAGGAATACTTCTGGTCCCAGCCCACTTTCAGCCAGAGTTCAGAGAGCCACTCGAAACCCTGGGGCGAATAAAGCGCCGCCGTCTCCCGGCCCGCGTCCGTCTGCCGTTCAATGGTGCGCTGCTCCGTGTCGATGATCATTTTCATGGCGTCAAAGGGCGTGTTTGAAAAATGGGTGGAACGGGCTACCAGCCCGTTGCGGGTGGCAACCTGCCACCCCAAAGCGCGTCAGGCTGGTAGCCTGCCGTAACAGGCCAGTGGCCTGTTCCACCTAGAAGGCATTCTTTCAAGCACGGTCAAAGGGTCAGGAGAGTATGGCGGAAACCAAGGGCTGCCAAGTGACGTTTGATTTCTTCCAGATAATTCGGGTTGACGATCAGGATCACCGGAACGGCGGGCACCCGCGCGTCGTCCGGAGACACCACCGGGATCGACGTGCCCGGGATCACGCAGCCTTGCTTGGCGGGATTGGAATCCACGACGAGGTCCGGCGGGCGAATCGTGATTTGGTTCACCAGCGCGACGCCCTTGGCGCCTGCGCCCCAAACAGCCCAACCGTTTGCAGCGCCGGCACCGAGCAACCGTTCTTCCAGCTTTCGCCGCGTGTTCGTGAATTCGCGAGAAAACACGTCGAGACTGTAGCGCTCGCGAATTCCCGGTGGATTCGCGCCCGGCTGGCCAGTTCCCGCGAGTCGCAATTCGAGAAGCTGGTACTGTTCTCCGAAAACGACCGAGTGGCGCAGAACCTGGAACCCAGCCGTCTCGGCCAGAAAAGCCAGCGTGGGCACACCGAAGTAATTGCAGTGTTCGCCAAAAACATCCCAGAAACACCCGTGACGGACGATCCACTCGAAGCTCGGCGTTTCCAGGACCGCGACGGGGTCACCCGCCGCGCGCGCCAGGGAGTGCAGTTCGCGTAGAAAAGCGCCGATGTTCGGCACGTGCTCGATCACGTGCCGGCAGATCAACGCGCCGAACGATCCCTTCACGTCGGTCGGCGTCGCATATTGCCGGTGGAACTCGACGTTTGCCTCGCGGAGCGGGCCTTCATAGGTCGTGTCGAACCCGGTTCCTAGCGCCGAAGCCGCCGCGCAGATCAGCCGGAGAAAATCGCCTTTGCCGCATCCGATCTCCAGGATTCGCCCGCCGCGCAAGCCATGGCGCGCGATCAGACTCTGCGCAAGTCCGTCGAGGTGCTGTTGGAAGGCTGGCGAGAAGCATTGCCGGTTTTCGTAGCGTTCGTCGTAGGGAACGGCGTTGGGATCGAACTCCGCGTTGAACACCAGTCCGCAATTCGCGCATTGGACCAACGCGATGTCACGCCGCGGGACCCGGCTCGCGTCATCGGCGGAGTGGAAGCGGTAGTTCAGCACAACCGGCTGGTCCGGCAGGCGAAACGCCGCCGACACGTTCGTCCCTCCGCAGCCAGAACATGGAATCGTGGTGCTCAATTCGTGCAATTCGGGTCTCATCCCAAACAAGCTATCAGATTCTTCAACCCCGCCTCCACATCGACTCCCGGGCGCCAGCCGAGCGAGCGCAACTTTGTGCTGTCGGACAGGACACAATCGAGCGGATCGGAAACCGGCTGCGCGGGAAACTGAATCAAGTCCGGCTTGCCCAGCAAACGGCCGAGCACTTCGGCGATCTGCCGCACGGCGACCGCTTCACCGACGCCCAGATTCACGCTGCCCGCGAACTTGCGTTCGATCAGCAACACCAGGGCCCGCGCCAGGTCGTCGATGTAAATGTAATCCTTCCGGCTGTCCGGCGTCTTGAGAGTGACCGACTGATTGCGGCGGAGGTTTTGAATGATGGAACTGCACAAGCGCGCGGGGTGCTCGCCCGGACCGTACGGATAAAAGACCCGCGCCCAGCACAGCGCCGCGGCGTGACGGGCCAGCTCCGTCTCAAGCTTCAAGTGAAGTTCATGTTTGCAGCGCGCGTAAAGCGTCGCCGGCTCAAGGGGAGTCCGGTCCTCTGCGCGGGCGGCGCCGGTCGTTCGATATTCGATGCACGTGCCCAGGACCACGAGGTGTCGGGTTCCCAACTCGGCCAGGCGTTTCAGAAAAGCCAGACTCCAATCGACAAAGCGATGGTTCTCTGGCGAATCCAGATAGATGCCCGGCGCGGAAATCCAGGCTGTGTGTACGCAAACTTCGGGACCGAACGCTTCGATCTCCCGCCAGGGCGGCTCCGCGAGGGTGCCCGCAATTCTGGTAAGGACGGATTCCACTCCGTCCCTGATCTCTTTGGCTCGACTGGACAGTATATCCGGGACGCGGTCGAACGCGTCCCTATGAGAGTCCGATTGATTGGAAACCTCCAGCCTGGCAGGGTTTGCATTCCCAGGCTCAACCGCGCAGGCTCGGACCGGTCGCACCAGCCCTGCAACGGAATGACCGCCAGCCAGCGCCTGGCGTAAAAACGCCGAACCGATGAACCCGGTCGGACCTGTCAGCAGAATCTTCACGCGCAAGACCGAGTGATCGGGGTCCGTTCTCGGCGGTTCCTGGTTGTACGGAATTGTCTTGCGCCCTCTTCTCCCTCACCCTGTCCCTCTCCCCAAGGAGAGGGGATTCCGACTGCCGCGCGAGAGAAACTGGATGCGCGCATCTCTGGCCGACGCGGAGACCGATTCTCCCTCTCCCTGAGGGAGAGGGCCGGGGTGAGGGGGAAGGGCGCGTTGGATTGGCCAGGCGGACTCATTTTCGACCCCCGCTTGAATAAACTTTGAACTGAAGGAACGGCAAATTCCGGTCGCGTTCGGAAAGCGACGGATTGGAGATGGGCCACGACACGTTCACGGTGGGGTCGTCCCAGCGCACACCGCGCGCCAGATCCGGAACGTAATACTCGGACATCTGGTAAAAGACCTCGGAGTTGTCCTGCAGGCATTGAAGGCCGTGGGCAAATCCGCCGGGCACATACAACTGCCGCCGGTTGTCCGCGGTGAGCTCGAACCCGGCCCACTTCCCGAATGTTGGCGAATCGGGCCGCACATCCACGACGACATCGAAAATCGCCCCGCGGGAGCAGCGGATCAGCTTAAGCTCCGGGCTGGGTTCGGCCTGATAATGGAGACCGCGGATCATCCCGCGCCGCAACGTCCGGGTGAGATTGCACTGCGGCCAGCGCGTGTTCAGGCCGCGCTCCGCGAATTCCTTTTCGCAAAACGTGCGGGCAAGAAAACCGCGTTCGTCCTCTTTCAAATCCAACTCGATGAGCCACACTTCCCTGAAGACGGTCGGCTCAAATTTCATAGCTTGATAGCACCCCGGAAGGAGCGCGGGCAGCTTGCCCGCGCGTTTATCCACGACCTCGCCCGGGCGCCGCGCGGAAAAGCTGTCCGCGCTCCGATTTCGCGTTCATTCACGTTCATGCGCGGTTTGCAGAGTTCATTTCAAACCACCGTGACCGCTGGAATCGGCACGATGAATTTGCCGCCTTGGGCGCGATACGCCGTTTGTTGTCGAAGAATCTCGCCGGCGAAATTCCAGGTCAGGAGCAGCGTGTAATCGGGTTTGCGCTGGACCAGCTCTTCCACCGGTCGGATCGGCAAATGCGCGCCCGGCGTCAATCGGCCTTGCTTGTAGGTGCTGCGGTCCACCACATAATCGATCGTCTCGCGCCCCAGCCCAAAATGATTCAGCAAGGTGCTGCCCTTGGCGGAAGCGCCGTAGGCGGCGATGGATTTGCCCTGTCCTTTGAGTTTCTCGAGCAGACGGCACAGATCGCGGCGAATCTCCTGCACGCGGTCGGCGAATCCCGCGTAGTAATCCAGTGACCGAACACCGGTGCGTTCTTCTTCCGCCAGCAGATTTGCGACCGTGGAGTCTGAATTGTGGGCTGCCGCGTGCCCGGCAAACAGCCGCAGCGATCCGCCGTGAATCGGCAGCCGTTCCACGTGGTAAACCGTCAATCCATGCCGCGCGAACAAAGGGGCGAGCGCCGTCACGGAGAAGTAGAACACGTGTTCGTGGTAGATGGTGTCGAATTCCGCCTGCTCGATGAAATCGACGGCGTAAGGGAACTCAAGAATGCACCGCCCGCCCGGTTTGAGCAGCCCCGCGACACTCGCGACGAAATCGTTTATGTCCGGCACGTGCGCGAAGACGTTGTTGCCGAGAACCAGGTCCGCCTGGCCGCGCGTGCTGGCAAGCTGCCGCGCGGTTTCCGTGTTGAAGAATATGACGAGCGTCTCGATGCCCTTCTGTTGCGCAATCGGCGCGATGTTCTCCGCCGGTTCGATGCCCAGGCAAGGCACGCCCGCCCGCGTGAAGTTTTGCAGCAGATAACCGTCGTTGCTCGCAACCTCGACCACGAAACTGCCGCGCCCCAGGCCAAACTCCCGGATGTAACGCTCCGCCGCTTCGCGGGCATGACTGAGAGTCGCCTCCGAGAACGACGAAAAATACGGGTAATCCGAGAAAAGCCGCGTCGGCGGAATGATGTCCAGGATTTGGAGAAGCCAGCAGGACTCGCACACGGCCAGGCGCAATGGGAACTTCGGTTCGGGTTTGGAGAGGTCTTCCGGGGACAACAAGTTGTTGGCGAGCGGCTGAACTCCGAGATCCAGGACCAGCGCGCCGCGGGTTCCTCGGCAAGCCCGGCACTGGAATGGAGCGATCATGCCGAAGCCCACGCGATTTTCCTTTCGTGAGCGGAGCAGCAGTACGCTTCGATCTGGCTGAGTGTGAGCTTGCGAAAATCCTTCGGCTCGCAAAGCGAGTCCGCGGCTCGGTACCAGCCCACCGTGTGCCGAACGGCGTCGGCGAAACCCCAGACCGCTTTCCAGCCGAGCAGCGCGCCCGCCTTGTCGGTGCGAAGCTCAAGCCAGTTGGATTCGTGGACGGCGTTGGGATCACTGCGGTCCTCCCAGGTCCCGGGCCAGGACTTCAGAACTTCTTGCACGAGTTCCGCCACGGTGCGGTTTGAATCGAGCGGACCGAAGTTGAAAGCGGAAGTGAAATGGCCGGTCGGGTGGCTCGCCCGCGCCACGTTGTCCAACACGGCGGCCAGCCAGAGATAACCGCTCAGCGGTTCCAGCACGTGCTGCCAGGGCCGCGTCGAAATCCTGTTCCGCACCGGCACAGCCTGGCCGGCCCGCAGCGCCCGGATGCAGTCCGGGACGATGCGATCCTCCGCCCAATCCCCGCCGCCGATCACATTTCCGGCCCGCGCGCTGGCGATCCGGACGGGGTGATTCGCGAAGAAGGAGTTTCGCCAGGCCGCGATAGCAATCTCCGCCGCGGCTTTGCTGGAACTGTAAGGATCAAAGCCGCCCAGGCGATCGTCTTCGCAGTAGCCGATGGTTCGTTCCTGGTTCTCATAAACCTTGTCGGTGGTGGCGAACACAGCGGCACAGGAGGCGTTCAGTGACCGCAACGCCTCCAGCAAGTGGATCGTCCCCATCAAATTCGTTTGGTAAGTCGCCACGGGTTCCCGATAGGAGCGTCGGACCAGAGGTTGCGCCGCGAGATGAAAGACAAATTCGGGCTGCGTCTGCTCGACCAGGGCTTTGACTCGTTCCGGATCGCGCACGTCGCTCAGGACATGCTCGATCCGGCCAGTCAGGCCGAGTTGATCGAACAACGCGGGGCTGGTTTCGGGAACCAGGCCCAAGCCCGTGACACGCGCGCCCAACGCCAGAAGCCACTCGCAAAGCCACGATCCTTTGAACCCCGTGTGACCGGTCACCAGGACGCGCCGGCCACCGAATGCGCGGCCGAGCAAGCTGCTCGCAAAGGGTTCAAACGTCTTCGGGTCCGTCATTGCGTCGCAGAAGATGTCACGGGGATTGCGCCGGGTCAAAGCTGGACTGGTGGCCACAAGCGACGGTCAGAGAATGCCAATCCGCGCGAAGACCGGTTGGCGGATTGAAGAGCAAGCTAAGTGGTCCGTTTCGTAAATACGCTCACGTTCGTTGCGCCCAATTTGGCCTGGGGCAAGGCGCGACGAGCGAGCATCCCCCGCCAGTGGGGCTGTGACCGAGGAGCAACGCAGCCCCAGGCAAAATTC
>Ga0194120_10001152_pt1 | contig 49104 bp, 46 predicted proteins | sample TA2MahCa65mmetaG_FD_148642 | JGI IMG/M metagenome (GOLD analysis project Ga0194120, IMG submission 148642) | Freshwater microbial communities from Lake Tanganyika, Tanzania - TA2015019 Mahale Deep Cast 65m | ecosystem: Environmental > Aquatic > Freshwater > Lake | place: Tanzania: Lake... | reverse complement strand
CGCCGCCGGGAACCACCAGCAGTTGCCCGAGCAGGCGGGAATGGGTTTCGTTCACCCCCGACCCGAAGACCTCGTGGTTTTCCCGTTTCAGGGCGTCGATCAGGACCGTGTGGCGCACCTCGCGGGTCGGGAGCCTGCGGTAGCGCCCGAAGCCCTCCGCGCCGGCGCAGCCCGCGAGCGCGGCCGCGCACGCCGCGCCCGCGCCCAGGGCGCGCAAGATATCCCGTCGCCGATGTACCCCGCCGTCCATGGCGCGAAGCCTCGCCGCGAGTCCACGCGGACGCGCGAAGTTTAGGCGAAATTCGCGCAACGCGGAAGGCCGCCCCCCGGCCGGGCCGCCGCCCGGCAACTTGGCCAACAGGTTGACCAAGCCCGCGCCGCGGACCTATCATCGGACGGGAACGGCCGGAAAATCCGGGAGCGGACCATGAGCATCACCGTCAAGGTCGCGGACGCCAAGACCCGGCTCTCCGAGCTTCTGGCGAAAGTCGAAGCCGGGGAAGAAGTGATCATCGCGCGCGGCAGCGCGCCGATCGCGAAGCTCACGCGCATCGACGCGCGCGCGCGGCGGCGCGCGGCGATCGGCGCCTTGCGGGCGGAACGAACGCGGCTCGGCCCCGTGACGACGAAGGAAATCCTGTCCTGGCGGGGCGAGGGCCGCCGTCACTGATGGCCTTCGTCGCCGACGCGTCCGTCGTGGGCGCCTGGGTCCTGAACGAGGACGATCCGCTCGCCGAATCCGCGCTGGCCCGTTTGGAGACGGAGGACGCGCTCGCGCCCGACCTGCTTTGGCACGAAATCCGCAACATCCTGATCGTCGCCGTGCGACGGAACCGGATCGGCAAAAGCGACGTCCTGGCGCTCCTGCAGCGCCTCGCCGATTTGCCGCTTGAGAACGCGGGCGGGGGCGACAGTATCGAGATCGTGCGCTTGGCCGGGCGTCATCGGCTGAGCGCCTACGACGCTGCCTATCTCGCGCTCGCGGTCGCGCGAAAGCTCCCCTTGGCGACGATGGACAAACGCCTCGCGGCGGCCGCCCGCGCGGAAGGCGTTGCGCTGGTCGGGCCGGCGCCGCGCGCGTGAACGGTCCGTTCGCGCCGCGTCCTCGGCGAAATAGCTAAACCTTCGCCCCGCCCGGGGGCCGTAGCCCTTCCGCGGGCGAAGGCTTAACCCCCGCCTTGGCCAGCGCGGCGGCGCGACGGCGTTGGGCTTCGTCCGCGACCTGGGCGTAAAGGCTGCCCTTGTGCGAATCCATGCCGACCAGCAGCGGCCCGAAGCCCTTGACCCGGAACTTCCACAAGGATTCCGGATTGAGGTCGTCCAGGTCCACGTCCTCGATTTCCTCGATCCAGGTGGTCTCCAGCGCCGCCGCGCCGCCGATGACCGCGAGATAGGCGCCGCCGATCTCGGCGAACGCGGCGAGCGATTCAGGGCCGAGCCCGCCCTTGCCGATGATCAGGCGCACGCCGTATTGCGCCATCAGGGGACGGGTGAAGCGCTCCATGCGCGCGCTGGTGGTGGTGCCGATGCAGACCGGCGCGTACCTGGGCGCGTTGTCGGGAAACGACGGCAGCCTGCGCACGTTGGGGGCGGTGTGGATCACCGCGTGGCCATTGAGGTCGAAGCGCGTCTTGCGGCCGCGGTCGAACATGTGGATCTGGGTCGCGTCGCGAATGCCGTAGAGCGTGCCGTTGAGGGTCACGGTGTCGCCGGCGCGAAGGTTGCGCGTCTGCGTTTCCGTGATCGGCGTGGTGAAATCGTGGTGGGCCATGTCAGGTTCCGAACGCGACGCCCTTGGGCGTGAAAGTAGCGACGGCGCGCCGCGCCGAATGGCATTGGATGTTGACCGCAACCGGGTTCATGGTGATGTGGGTCGCGGCCAGTTCCACGTGTACCGCGAACGCGGTCGAATCGCCGCCTAATCCTTGCGGCCCGATGCCGAGCGAATTGACCGCCGCCGAAAGCAGGGTTTCGAGCTTGGCGCCCTCCGGGTCGGGGCAGCGGGTGCCGAGCGCGCGGGTCGCCGCCACCTTGGCGAGGTGCATGCAGAGGTCCGACGTGCCGCCGACGCCGACGCCGACGATGGTCGGCGGGCATACTTTTCCGCCGGCCTCCATCACCTTGTCGATGACAAAGGTCTTGATGCCGTCGATCCCTTCCGCCGGCACGCACATGCGCAGGAAAGAGCCGTTCTCGGAACCGGAGCCCTTGGGGATCATCTCCAGGCGCAATTCGTCGTCGCGTTCCGAAAAATCGATGTTGATGACCGGTACGCCCGGCCCGCAACTGGTGTGCTCGTTGATCCGCGTCAGGGGATGGACGACGGAAGAACGCAAGGGATGTTCGCGGGTCGCGCGCGCGACGCCGCTGCGGATCGCCGCCTTGAGGGCCGCGCCGTCCAGCTCCACGTTCCGGCCAATGACCACGTTGTAGATGGGAATGCCGGTGTCCTGGCAGAGCAGGTTATCGTTCTTTTCCGCGACCGAGATGTTTTCGGTCATGGTGGCGAGCACGGTTTTGGCGGTCGGGTCGCGCTCGTTTGCATCGAGGCGGCGGAAGCCATCCTTGATATCGTCGGGCAACAGCTTGAGCGCGCGGATATAGAGCAGCCGGGCGGTGTCCTCGATCGCCGCCAGGTCGGGGTGGAAGGTCATCGCTGCATGCCCCAACGGCGCACGGTGCGCGCCTCGATGGTGCGGAACACAACGCCCTCGACCACAAGCCCGATGACGATCACGGTGGTCAAGCCAGCGAAGACAGCGGCGGTTTCCAACATATTGCGGTTCTCGAAGATGAACCAGCCAAGCCCGCCCGAGCGCGCCGAGACGCCGAACACCATCTCGGCCGCGATCAAGGTACGCCAGGCGAAGGCCCAGCCGATCTTGAGTCCCGCCAGGATCGAGGGAAAAGCGGCCGGAATCAAGATCAGCGCGACGTAACGCGCGCCGGTAAGGCCGTAATTCTGGCCGGCCATGCGCTGGCTCTCGGATACGGCGAGAAAGCCGGTATGGGTATTGAGCGCCGCCGCCCACAACACCGAGTGGATGATCACGAAGACCAAGCTCGGCGTGCCGAGCCCGAACCAAAGCAGCGCGAGCGGCAGCAGCGCGATCGCCGGCAGCGGGTTGAACATGGCGGTGAGGGTCGCGAGCAGGTCGGTGCCGACCCGTGTCGAGACCGCGAGCGAGGTGAGTACGGCGGCCAGCGCGATTCCAGCGGCGTAGCCCATGAGCAAAACGCGGATCGAGGTCCACACCCGGTCCAGGAGAGGCCCCTTGACGGTCGATTCCCACAACGCCCCGACCGTTTCGGAAAAGGTCGGGAACATGAGCGGGTTGCCGACCCAACGGGCGTAGAGTTCCCAGGCGAGCGCAAGGGCGATCAGAATCATGGCGCGGCGGACGGCGGCGACGTTGGTAATCCGCTCCCACGCCGACAGCGGGCGCTCGACCGCGCCGATCGAGGTGTCGGCCTCCAGCTTGGTTTCGAACTCAGGCCGGATCGGCGGCGCGAGCTTGGTCGTCGAGACGGGGCGCGATTCAGGCATGAACGCGCTCCTCCTCTTCGATCCGGTCGGCGAACAGCATGTCGTGGATGCGCTGATGCAGCACTTGGAACTCCGACCCGCCCTGATGATCGTGGCCGAGGCCATGGGCGTTGAGTTCCGCCTTGACTCGGCCCGGGTGCGGCGAGAGGACCAGAATGCGCGAACCGACGATGATCGCTTCCTCGATCGAATGGGTGACGAACAGCACGGTGAACCGAAGGTCGTCCCAGAGCTGGAGCAGTTCCTCCTGCATCTTGCGCCGGGTCAGCGCATCGAGGGCGGCGAACGGCTCGTCCATGAGCAAGATGTCGGGCTCCATTGCCATGGCACGCGCGATGGCGACGCGCTGCTTCATCCCGCCCGACAGGGTGTGCGGATAGGCATCGCGGAACTTGGTGAGATTCACTTTGTCGATGGCCGCCCGCGCCCGTTCGCGCAATTCGGCGCGCGGGAAGCGGCCGCTGACCCGCATCGGAAACAGCACGTTCTGTTCGACCGTCTTCCACGGCAGCAGCTGGTCGAATTCCTGAAAAACCATCATGCGGTCTGGACCGGGACGCTCGACCGTATGCCCGCGCAGCCGGATCGTGCCCTCGACCGGGCGCATGAAACCGGCGATACCCTTGAGCAGCGTCGACTTGCCGCAGCCCGAGGGGCCGAGCACGACGAAGCGGTCGGCAGGATGGACGTGAAATCCCACCCGCCAGGTTGCGGTCACCAGATGTTCGTGGGTCTTGTACTGGAGCGTGACCCCGTCGACGTCGAGTAGTGGCGCGGGGGTGCTCGCCGCGCCGGTCGATGCCATGACTTCAGCTTCCCGGCTTGCCGTGGATCTCGGGAAAGAACATGTCGCTCCACTTGGCCGGCTTTTCCTTGATCGAGCCGACCTTATGCATGAACGAAACGTACGTCATGATACTTTGCGGCGTGGTGGTAAACACGTTCTCCGGATCCTTCAGGATTTTCTCGACAAAGGCTTGGCTGAGTTTCGATTTTTCGAACTCGATCCACAATTTGGCGGCGGCGGTCTTGTCGGCGTTGATGAACGTCATCGCGTCCTCGAGCGCGGCCATGAACGCCTTGTAGGTCTTGGGGTTGCCGTCGCGGAACTTGCTCGCCGCCCACAGCACGTTGAAGGTGGCGGGGCCGCCCGCCGCCTCGTAGGACGAGAGCACGCGCCGGACCTTGGGGTCCTCGAGCTGCTGGTACATGAACGGCGCCGAGGTGAAGTGGGCGGTGATCTCGCTTTTGCCCGACATCAAAGCGTTGTGGCCGTCGGGATGCGACATGGAGACGGTCAGGTGATCGAGGGCGTTGTGCTTGCCCGCCCCGAACACCTTTTCTGCCGCCATCTGCAGCGTCACCGCCTGGTAGGACACCTTGACCGCCGGCAGGGCGATCCGGTCCTTGTCGGTGAAGTCCTTGAGCGACTTGACCGCCGGGTTGATGGTGTTGAGGTAGAGCGGCATCGAGTTGAGCGCCGATATCCCCTTGACGTTGAGGTTACCCTTAGTCCGGGCCCAGATCGTGATGAACGGGCCTTGGCCGCCGGCGGCGATTTCCAGGTTTCCGGACAGCAGCGCGTCGTTCATGGGCGCGCCGGACGCGAGCTGCAGCCAGGAAATCTTGACATCGCCCAGGCCCTGGGCCTTGGCGTGCTTTTCGAACAACTCATTCTTCTCCATCACGATCAGCGGCAGGTAGCTGATGCCGAACTGTTTGGCGACGCGGAGTTCCTTCAACTCCTGTGCCCCCACAGGTTGGGCAATCAGAAACGCCGCGGCGGCGGCGCAGGCAATGCGGATGTTCATGAATGGTTCCTCCCTGGATGAATGTTCATTTTCCCGCATTATGCGGTCGGACGCGCGGGCGTTCAACCCGCCGCGTTGAGCAAAAACAGAAGACCTGCGGCCACGGCAAAGGCGAAAGCGCCCGCGATCGCGGCCTCCTGGCGACCGCGCCAGAGTGCGAACTCGACCAGCAGCAGACGAACCCCGCCGGCCAAGTGCAGGGCGAGCGCGATGACCAAAGCGGTCTCGGCCAACTTGACCAGCGGATGGACCGACCAGGACAGTACCGAATCGAGGGCAGCCTCGCTTTCGTTGATCAAGCCAAGCGCCCAGAAGTGCAGCGGCAGGAACAGCGCCAGCGCGATTCCCGACAGGCGGTGCACGGCAAAGGCGATCCAACCCGCGTGCGCGCGACCACCCCAGACCGGTCTGGTTCCGGCGCCGTTCATCCGATCAGCCCCGCGACCGCGCGAATGCCGAAGACCGCGAGCGCGAGCGCGGCAAGCGCCGTCGCTCCTTCCAGGCTCGGCCCGCGCCAGTCCGCCCATTCGCGCAAGATGGCGCGCAAGCCCAGCGGCGCGTGCACCGCGACCGCCAAAGCGAACACCCAATAGAAAACTTCCCAAGCGGCGGAGCCACGCACGCGCCCGAGGATTTCGGCCGCGGTCAGGCCGCCGCGCACCGCCAGGATCATGGTGCCGAGATGAACGGCGACGCAGACCGCGAGTATTGCCGCCGATGCGCGCTGGGCGAGCCAGAACAGAGATTCAACCCGGGTGTTCACAATTCGCCTTTCAACGCGGCGAGCGCGCTCGCGCGCTTGAGGCCGGCGATCGATCCGGTCGGATCGAGATGCTTCGGGCAATGGCGGCGGCAGCCTTCCTGGCCGTGGCAGGCATGGCAACCCGCGTCGCCGGCAACCGATTTGAGCCGCGTCGGCGATCCGTCGCGGATATCGTTAACCAGCGTCCAGGCGCGATTGAGGGCAGCAGGGCCAAGATAATCCGGATTCCAGGCGACCACGTCGCAGGCCGCGTAACAGACCGCACAGCCGATGCATTCGATGCCGGCGTCGGCGGCGCGCCGCTCGCGCGATTCCGGCGGCACGACCGCGAAGTCGGGCCCGAGTCCGGCTTTCGGCATGAACCGCCCTTCGGCTTTGGTCCATTTGGCGAAGAAGGGCGCGAGGTCGGCGGCCAAGTCCTTGATGACCGGCAGGTTGCGGAGCGGCGCAACGGTGAGGCGACCCGCGTTCGTCACCCGCGCGACGTGGGTGCGGCAGGTCCAGCGCGGGCGGCCGTTGACGGTCATGGCACAGCTGCCGCACATGCCGACCCGGCAGGCGTAGCGGAACGCGAGGGTGGGATCGCGATGGCGCTGAATCCAGAAGACGACGTCGAGAACCGTCTGGTTGGCCCGCCTCGGAACGGCAAAAGTCTGGAACGCGCCGGCGTCGCCCCCCCGCCACACGCGTACGTCGAGCATGGTCTCGCTCATGGAGCAGAAGCCTAAGGTTCCGGCCGCGCAGCCGCAAGGCGCAAGCGACCGCCGGTGAAATCGCGTATAGTCGACACCGGCCCGCCGGACGGCGGAGGGAGGGTTCCATGAAATGGCACTGGTTGCCGATGGCCGTGAGTATCGCCTTGGTATCGCCGGACGCGCGCGCGCAGGCGCAACTGCCGATCTACGACGTGCATGTTCACTACAGCCGCGACGCCTGGGGGACTTACGACACCGCGGCGATCGCCAAAAAGCTGCGCGATGCCGGGGTGGGGCGCGCGCTGGTGTCGTCTTCGCCCGACGACGGCACGTTGAAATTGCGCGCGGCCGATCCGACGATGTTCGTGCCGATGCTCCGGCCCTATTACGAGGGCGTCAACAATTCGACCTGGCATCGGGAAAACCAGGTCGTCGCCTACATGGACGAGCGCCTGAAAAGCGGCGTCTACAAGGGCGTCGGCGAGTTCCATCTATGGAGCGTCGCGGACGCGCAAACCCCGGTCGTGCGCCGGGTGATCGCGCGCGCGCGCGAACGCGGCCTCTACGTCTATGTCCACACCGACGCCAAGGTGGTGGAGGCGATCTTCGCCATGGAACCGGAGGTCAAGGTGCTGTGGGGCCACGCCGGCATGAGCGAGCCGCCGTCGGTCATCGGCCCGCTGCTCGACAAACACAAGAATCTGTGGACCGAGCTGTCGTTCCGCGCCGGCGCCATCGCCGGCGGGGCCGGGATCGATCCGGAATGGCGCGATTTGCTTATCCGCCACGCCGACCGCTTCATGGTCGGCAGCGACACCTATGTCACCTCGCGTTGGAGTTCCTATGGCGATCTGATCGCCGAGCACCGGCGTTATCTCGCGGCGCTTCCGCCCGCGGTCGCCAAGAAGATCGCCTGGGAAAACGCGGTGCGCCTGTTCGGCGGTCCTCCGCTCGGGGAATAGACGCCGCTTCGGGAATGGACTCGGGCCCGCTGTTCGGGGAAACTTGTCGTCCGATGAAGGAGTCTTCCATGTACGATCTGGCGCGCTACGTATCCGATCTCCGCGCGATCGCGGCGGCGACCACCGACGAAAACGAAATTCTCGGCCGGGTCGCGCCGTTGGCGCAAAAATTCGCCGCCGGGAAAAAGACGTGGCTCAAGCCCGGTCATTATGAAACCGACCCCGAGCAGGGATTCGGCGTGCATCTGCTGCACGAAGAACCGGACCACAGTCTCGCGGTGTTCGCCATTGCCTGGGCGCCCCATGACGGCTTCGAAGCCCACGACCACGGCACTTGGGCGGTAGTGGTGGGTGTCGACGGGGTCGAGCGCAACGTCAAATACAACCGGCTCGACGACCGTTCGCGGCCCGACCATGCCAAGCTTGTGGAACGTTGCACCATTCTGGCGGGCGAAGGGGACGTGATCTGTCTCCGCGCCAAGGGGATTCATTCGGTGTGGAACGACAGCGACAAAATCACCGTTTCGCTGCACACCTACGGCCGACACATCAATTACACCGGCCGCTCGACATTCGATTTGAAAACCGGCGAGGTGAAACCGGTCGTTCTCAACATCAAGCAGTAAAACGTCGCGCGGGGCGGAGCGGACTTTTCCCGCTCACATGGTGAGATTGAAGGCGACGCTGATCCGCTCTTCCTTGCCGAGCGTCGGCTTGACGCTGTGGCGGAGCCAGCTGCGGAAAAAGATCATGGTGCCGGGACTGGGGACCACGTTGCGGACCGGGACGTTAAACAGGTTCACTTCCGTGATCGGCGGCTCCAGCATCACCTCGGACATCGGCGAGTGGAACAATAACTCGCCGCTTTGCGGCGGCGCGGCGACATAATAAATGCCGCTCAGCACCGAATTGCGATGGACATGCACGTCCTGGGCGTCGCCTGGACCGTAGACGTTGACCCAGCATTCGTTGAGCCGGAGCGGGAAACGGTCGATGTCGAGGCCGTAGCCCCGCGCGTAGGCGGCCGACTCGGCCATGATGATATCGCCCAGTTTCTTGAACGCGGGCCGGTCCATCAGATTCAGCTGGCTGCGGATGGTGGTGTAGACGTGACAACTCCAGCCCTGCGGCAGGCTGTTGGGCACCGTTCCCTTGATGCGCGCGATCTCTTCCTTGAGTTCGGCGTTCAGGGTTTCGCTATCGGGAATCTTGCTGAACTGGACGCCGACGGCGAACATCGGCTCGATGGTGCGTTCGGTCGGCATAACGGGTGTCGACTCCGGGTGTGCGCGCGGTCGGGGGCGTGCGATCGCTCAAAAAGATAGACCATCCGGCGCGCGAGGCAAAGCGCGCCAAGCACGGGGTTTTATTCGGCGGCGAGCGGATAGACCGGCGTCGGAACCGACGGTTTTGGCGTCGCCGGCTGCGCCGGGACGGCGGGCGGCATCGGCGCCGGCTTGGCGCGCTCGCGCGCGTCCCACGCCTCGATCCCGGCCATGGCCATCGCCGAGAGGAACGGCAGGCCTTGGATTAGGAGCGCGAACGCGAAGACGTCGATCTCCGTCACCCGGAACTCGTTAGTAAGGTAGAGCGCGACGGCGGCCGCGAGCAGAAGAAGGCCGAGCGCGCTCTCGCGCCGGACCGGGTTCTCCGCCGCCCTGCGCTTGGCGTTGCCACCCTTGTCGGTGCGCTTGAACGGCAGATTGTCGCGCACCAGGCCGTTCATCACCGCGCCCGCGACCGTGAGCTGCAGGCTCATGGCGGCGAGCGCCGCACCCGCGATCTTGGCGAGAGGCACCTTGACCCGGGTGCGGTAGAGAGCCACGCAGTGAACCAGATTGACGATGAACGCCGTCAGGATCGGCAGCGTCAGCGCCACGGTCGGGATCAGCACGCCGACGAACAAAATCGCCGGCACCCAGAGCAGATTGAGGATCGAAGCGGCCGCGCCAAGCGCGTCCGACAGCCAGAACGCCCAGCCGGCGACGAACTCGCGTTTCTGCTCGGGCTTCAACGTGCGCGCACCCGGCAGCATGTGGCGCCAGTGCTTGCGAATGATCTGGATCGCGCCGTAGGCCCAGCGCTCGCGCTGGGTCTTGTACGCCTGGAAGGTGTCGGGCAACACGCCGAAGCCGTAACGGCGATTGGTGTACAAGGCCGTGTAGCCGGCCTCGTAGAGGCGCAAGCCCAACTCGGTGTCCTCGACGATGGTGTCGCTCGACCAGCCGCCGGCCTCGGCCAGCGCCGTGCGGCGCACCAGGCACATGGTGCCGTGCTGGACGATGGCGTCGTCTTCGTTGCGCTGGATCATCCCGATGTCGAAAAATCCGGCATATTCGCTGTTCATCACCGATTTCAGCCGCGAGGCGTTGCCGTCGCGGTGGTCCTGCGGCGCCTGGACCAGGCCGACCGCCGGATCCTCGAACGCCGGCGCCAGGTTCTTGAGCCAGTCGGGGTGGACGACGTAATCGGCGTCGATCACCGCGATGATCTCGGCCTCGGGCGCGGCGTGTTCCAACGCGAGGTTAAGCGCGCCCGCCTTGAAGCCCTTGAGGCCGAGCACGTTGATGAACTTGAAGCGGGCACCCAGCGCGCGGCAATGCTCCTCGATCGGCTTCCAATAGAATTCCTCGGGCGTGTTGTTGACGACGACCACCGCTTCGAAATTCGGGTAATCGAGTTGGGCGACGGCATCGAGCGTCTGCTTGACCAGCCCCGGCTGTTCGCGGTGGGCCGGAATGTGGATCGACACCATCGGCAGCGGCGCGCGTGCCTTAAGTCCTTCGTTCGGGATCAGGCGTCCGGGGGCGCGGCCGAGCATGACTTCGGCCATCTCGTGGACCTTGGCGAGCGTGATGATGACGAGCGGAATCATCAGGCTGAAACCCATGATCCACATCACCCAGGCCCCGAAGTGGAGGTAATGGGTAAAGGGATAGGCGGCGGCAAGCGCAATGCCGGCACCCATGGCCTGTGCGGCGGCGGCGTAGGCGAGCGCGTGACCAAAAGTGGGGCGTCGGCGCCACAGGCCGAACACGGTCAACCCGGCGCCGAGAACGAGAGCCGCCACGCCCAGGATGCGATGCTCCTTGAGGGCAACGCGGCCGACCATCTTGAACTTCGGCTGGCCCTTGTCGGTGAACAGGCCCCAATACGGACCGACGCTGCCTTCCGCGGTCTTCCAGGGTTGATCGTAGGCCTCGATGATGTTGTAGAAAATGCCGCGTTGATGGGCTTCGGCGATGAAGCCGCGGATGATCTCGGCCTGGCTCATCAGGTGCGGCGAGGCGTCGTTGCGGTTGTAGCCGCGGCTCGGCCAGCCGAACTCGGCGATGACGATGCGCTTGCCGGGATAAGCGCGGCGCAGGTCCTCGTAGCGGTCGAAGGCGTAGCGGAGTGCGATGGCGTCCGATTTCTCTTCCCAGTAGGGCAGGATGTGGGCGGCGATGTAATCGACTTCCTTCACCAGCTCGGGATGGGCGATCCAGATATCCCAGGTTTCGCCGGTGGTCACCGGCACGTTGACGCGTCGGCGCACCTCGCGCAGGTGGCCGATCAACTCTTCGAGCGTGCGTTCCTGGCGGAGGATGGTTTCGTTGCCGACCACGATCGAGCGCACGTTGCGGTGACGGGCGGCCAATTCGACCGCGCTCTCGATCTCGCGGCGGTTGCGGGTTTCGTCCTTGCCGATCCACGCGCCGAGGGTGACATTGAGGTCGTGGCGCGCGGCGATCTCGGGCACATGAGCCAATTCGGCCAGCACCGAATAGGTGCGGATGCCCTGGGTGATGTCGGCGATGCGCTCGATCCGTTCCTCGATCTCCTCGATGCGGCGCTCGCTTTCGCGCGGCGACGGGTTCTTCTTGCGGATGTCGATGTTGAAGGAGAGGGATTCGATCACGTACCCGGCATCCGGCGGAACCACCGTGCGGTAGGTCCAGACCCAAGCTGCGGCGTGAACGAGCCCGGTCGCCACCAGCGCAGCGGCGATGACCCCGATCCGGGCGGCTTTGGGAGAGGTCTTGAGGACGTTCATGGCGGCGGTTTCGACGGGCGGCGCTGGGTTCGGAGGATGGTCGGGGATTGGGGCGGTTTCGTGGCCGGTTTGTGTCGTTTCGGGCGCAATTCAGCGGTTGAGGTAATTCATCGACGGCTTGTCCCAGCATTGCTCGACCCGCTCGGCCAACGCCTTGGCGAGTGCTTGGCCCTGCTGAACATTCCCCTGGGTAGGGGCGGGCGGCAGGTCGGAACGGATCACGCAGCGGAGCGCCAAGCCGATATGGGCGGTCGGGCAACCGAACTGCTCGTAGAAACGGCGATGCTTGTCGGCGGTGTCCACGTCGTCGCGCACGAGCAGGCTCAGAATGCGCCGTCCGCTCCAGGCGCATTCGGGCGAGGCGGCGGTGATGCGCGGCTCTGCCGCGGCGGCCGGGCGTCTCGGTTGTACGGCCGGGCGCTGGGCCGGAGCCTGGGGCGCCGAAACCGGAGCCTGCGCCGCGGGCGCGGCTTCGGGCGTGCCCGACGGTGATTGGGCCATGGCGATTCCCGCCGAGAGCAGCAGGGCGCCGCATGCCGCCAGCCCGCGCGCGAACTTGATCATGGTCTTCGAACGGTGCGAGAGGGAACGTGGTCGGCGCGCAATATAGGCTTTACCATTCAAAAAGCAATTGCGTCCCCCGCATGGCTTCCCCAAGCCGGTTGCGGGGGCCGAGAGCGGCGGGTTAACGGAAAAGGTGGCGACCATGGCCGAAGCTTCCGACACGCAACCCCTGGCGGGTGGTCGGGCACTTGCCCGCCGCCTGCTGGGGGCGCTCGGCTGGGCGGGTGTCGGCCTGGGGGTCGGTTGGGCGATTCGTTTCGCCGCCATCGAGCCCGAGGCCGTTGGACAGGCTTGCCTCGGGGCGGCGGCCGGGACCTGGGGGTGCGGCCTGCGCCAGGGGCTGATCTCCTTGTTCCATCTCGGAATTCTGGGCGGAGCCGGGACGGCAGTGGGTCTTTACGCGCTGTTCGGCCGCAAGGCGTGCCGGGCGGCCATCCGGGCATCACTGGTCGCGGGCGGACTCGCGCTTGCTCTTTACAACGCGGGCCTCGGCGCGGTTGCGGTCGCGCTCGGTCTTATCGCGTCCATGGCGCCCGGCGAAGGTTGAGCCACGGCAGGGCCAGCAGGAGAGCGGTCAACCCCCACATCAGGGCCTGATGATTGGCCCAGCCTTCGAGGGTCGCGACCGCGATCCCTCCCGCCGCCAGGACCCAGGCCATCGCCCAACCCTGCGGATCATTTGCGGCGTCGCGGCGTTTCGAGCCAAGCCAAGCCATCCCCGCGAACACGGCGGCCGGGATCAGAAAACCCGCGACCGGGAAGCCCCGGTACCGCCCGTCGAAAAGGAGGCTTAGGGTGTGGACCACGGCCGCGAACAGGAACGCGAACCGGATCAGGGCATAGGTCAAGTTCCGGTCGAGGGATGTCCACCGGGGCCGGGCCAGCCAGGCGAGCGCGTCGCTCGTGGGTGGAATCGGCCGGTCGGCGAATCCGCGGGCGAGCGCCATTGCCGCCAGCGCGGCGAGAACAAGGCCGAGACCGAGCCCGACCGCGCCGATCGCCCATTCGAGAGGTCCTCGGCTCGCCGCGACCAGAAACTCGGCGTGGATGACGGACATGGCTGCCGCGGCATGGGCGAAAACTCCAAGCGCGAGCCAGCGCGCGACCGATAGCGCGGGGCCGAACGCGAAAGCAAACAAGACGAGGGCGACGATCTCGGTCGCCGTCAGCGCGAGTCGCCAATGGGGCACGGCGGCGATGGGGCCGGTCCAGGGGAACTTGGGGCGGCGGGCTTCATCGAAGATGCCCCAATGGCCGCCGACGGTTCCTTCCGAGACGCGCTTCCACGGCTGGTCGAACGCCTCGATCAAATTGAAATCGAGCCCGGATTCGCGGGCGGCAAGCTGGGAAAATTCGCGGAGGTATCGGGCCTGCTCGATCCGGCCGGGTCGCGCGCTTTCGCGCATGCGACCCGCGCTCGGCCAGCCGGTCTCGCCCAGGAACACGGGCTTTCCGGGAAAGGTTTCGCGCATTTTGCGCCAAATATCGACCGTGTACGGGGCCGCATCGCGGTTGGCGATCGGCTCGTCCTCCCAGTAGGGCAGGACATGCACGGTGACGAAATCGACCGCGTCGGCAAGGGCGGGGTTCCGCAGCCAGAACTCCCACACGTCGGCGTAGGTGAGCGGAACGGAGGTGCGCGCGCGCACCCAGGCGAGATCGCGGGCAAGATCGTCCGCCGTGCGCTCGCGCCGGAGCAGCACTTCGTTGCCGACGATCACCGCGCGCACGGTCGCGGAGTGCGCGTTGGCAAGGCGGACGGCGGTTTCGAGCTGGATCCGATTCTTGGCGGCCTCGCGCCCGATCCAAGCCCCGAGCAACACCCGGATGCCGTGCCGGGCGGCGATCTCCGGCACGCGCTCGAGGCCCTGATCGACCGCGTAGGTGCGCACGCAGCGGATACCTTCGCCAGCGAGTCGGGCGAGGTCCTCCTCGATCCGCTCGGGCCTGGCGACGAAGCTTTCTTCGAACGGCGTTTCATTGCCGCGAAACGGCGTGTAGGACACGCACGGGATCGCGCCGCCCACGCCGTCGGCGAGCGGCACCGGCCGCCCAGCGAGGAACCAGGCGAGCGCGAACGGCAACGCGGCGATCAGAAACGCGGGGCCTGCGAACCAGCGGGTCATGGGTTAGCGCCGGGGCGGACAACCCCAGGTCGTGCCGGTGCGGACGACAAATGAGCTACCCGGACAGGCGGCCAGAATGGGTGCCAAGGCGTCGCGGGCGTAATCGTCAAGGGTGATCGGCCAGAGAAGATCGGCCTTTCCAGCGATCGTCAGGATTTCTTCCCGTGCCAGAGGCCTCATCCAGATGTTTCCCGCCGTTTGGCCGAAACTGAAGATCGGTTCGAGTTCCAGGGATCGGGTCGGACCGCCTCGGGTTATGCCAAGGGCATGATAGGCAGCGATGACATTCTCGAAGCCGGTGCTTTTCTGGGCGACGATCATGATGCGCGGCAAGGAGCCACCACCGCGAGAATCCGCCCAGGACTTTATTTTTTCGAGGTTGCGGCGAACAGCAAGGACGGCGATATCGCGCTCGTCCCCGCTGTCGCGGGCGGCGATCTCGTGCAGGGCGGCATGGGCTTTGATCCCCTGCCAGCCGAGGAATGCGGCGAAAAGAACCGCTCCCGCGGCGGCGACCCGGCGGCCGCGGAAGTCGAACCAGTTCCGGCGGCCTGCCCATTCGATGACGGATACGAGCAGCATCGCAAGGCCGAAGACATGAAGGACGCGCAGAATCACGCGGCCGTAACGCTCGTAAGAAATGAACGTCTCCTTTTCGTACCCCGACCAGCAACCGACATAGGAAAACAGGAGAGCCGTCAGATAGGTCGCGAAAAATACAATCAAGCTGGAGGTCAGTAATGCCCCGGCGCGGTGGCGAAGGCTCATTGCCAATCCCGCAATCGCGGCAATCGAGACCGCGGGTTTGTATTCGGCGTAATAAGCGGAAAGTAGTCCGCCCAACCCCTTGGCTGTCATCCATACCTCGTCATGAAGCTGCAGCATCTTGGAGATGACGAGGAGGGGCTTGACCTGGCAGCCCCCCTCGCTTGGGACGATCAAGGGCCAACCGGCGGCGGTCAGAAGGGCGGGAAGAACCATTGCCGCCACCGCGATGACGGCGGTCCGGTTGCGGCGCATCAGCAGGATCAGGGCAAAAATCCCCCATGCGGGGAACAGCGTAATCGCGGTGATCTTCAGGAGATAAGACGCGGCCAGCGCGATCCCCGCGGTTAAGCCCCATCGCGGCGCGTTTCCTTCCTGTGCCCCGATTGTCATGATGGCAAGCATGATTGCCGCCACATAAGAGTAAATCTGCGGCTTTTCGATCAGCAGCAGCGTGGGAAACAAAATCCACATCGCCTGGGCGGCGAGGAGAAGCGGGATGGCGATCCATCCCGCGGCGACCACGATTTTATCGTCCATTCCCCGGCCGCGAACTAAGTGGCGGACGAAATCGGCGGCAAGCGCCAGTGTCGAGAGGTGCAGGGCGACGACGGAGGGATAAGAACGCCCTTCGATGAAGTCGGAAAAAAGAGCCTGCGGATAGGCCATCAGAAGTTGCCAGCCGAGGGTATGGCCCTGGTTGGGATAGATCAGGCCGGGCGCGATGGTTTTGTCGGCGACGACGATTTCGCGCGTGATGTACATCCAGTAAGAAAGCTCGTCCCAGGCCACGGGATGATATAGGCCGGGTCCGAAGGCGATCATGACGGCAGCTAGCACCGCGAACGGCACGACGGGATGCCTCAGGTCTTCTCGCTGAAAAGCGGTCCTCGCCCGCGCGACCAATCCGATCGCGGCCAGCGCGGCAATGGCGAGGGAAGTTGCCCGCAACGGCAAGGCGAAAAAGACCGCGCCGAGAATGAGCAGGATCGTCAGCGCGCTCCAGCCAAACGTAAGGCGCACGCCAAGCGGCGCGCGCGGCACCGGGCAAAATCCGCCCAAGCCAAGGACACTCAAAACAATGAACAGAAACGACACCAACATTTCGGCCAAATTACACCATGAAAGGCGCCCCTGTCTTGAATGGGCGCACCTCGTCTTGCCTGGAAAGTGGCGTCCATTCTATGGTTTCGTTGCTTCCGTCCCTAAGAGTGTAAAACCATGACCACCAACATACGCAGGTTCCGCGTTGCCCTGATCCCCGGCGACGGCATCGGCTCCGAAGTCATTCCGGCGGCTATCCAGGTGCTGGAGGCAGCCGGCAAGCGCTTCGGCGTGTCGTTCGAATGGAAGGAATTCCCCTGGAGCTGCGCCCATTACGCCCGCCATGGACGCATGATGCCGGAAGACGGCATCGCCCAGGTGCGCGGGTTCGATGCGATCCTGCTCGGCGCGGTCGGCTGGCCGGGCGTGCCCGATCACGTGTCCCTGTGGGGGCTTCTGATCCCGCTCCGGCGCGAACTGCGCCAGTACGTGAACCTGCGCCCGACCCGGCTGTTGCCCGGCATCCGCACCCCGCTTGCTGATCGCACCGCCAAGGACATCGACTTCGTCATCGTGCGCGAGAACAACGAGGGCGAGTATTCGTCGATCGGCGGGCGCGCCTACGGCGGCACCGACGACGAGTTCGTGATCCAAGAAAGCGTCTTCACCCGCAAGGGCGTCGACCGGGTGCAGCGCTATGCGTTCGAACTCGCGCGCAAGCGCCGGGGTCACGTCACCTCGGCGACCAAGTCGAACGGCATCGCGGTCACCATGCCCTATTGGGACGAACGCTTCGCCGCCAACGCCGCGCGCTATCCCGACGTCAAGACGGCGCAGTTCCACATTGATATCCTCGCCGCCCATTTCGTGCAGAAGCCGGACATCTTCGACGTGGTGGTGGCGAGCAACCTGTTCGGCGACATTCTTTCCGACCTGGGCGCCGCCATCGCCGGCTCGATCGGCCTCGCGCCCGCCGGCAACATCAACCCGGAGAAGGAATATCCGTCGATGTTCGAGCCGGTGCACGGCTCGGCCCCCGACATCGCCGGCCAAGGCATCGCCAACCCGATCGCCATGATCGCGACCGGGGCGATGATGATCGAGCACCTGGGCTGTCCCGAAGCGGCCGCGGCCATCAACGCCGCCATCGAACGGGTGCTGAGGGAAGGCAAGGTTCGCACCCGCGACCTAGGCGGCCGGGCGAGCACGGCGGAAATGACCAGCGCGGTCGAGGGGGCCCTCTAGGGAAGCCGTCTGGCTTCGGTTTTAAGACTATATTATACTCTTGTAATATTGGCGCGGGAGCGGGGAGACGACGGTGGAAGAATTTCCAGTCAAATACGTTGTCGCAACTCTGGGGCTCGCCCTCGGGGTCGTATTCGGAGCGACCGCGCAGAAGACCAACTTCTGCACCATGGGTTCGATCTCGGACATCGTGTTCATGGGCAACTGGAACCGGATGCGGGCGTGGCTGCTGGCCATCGCGGTCGCCATTCTCGGCAGTCAGGCCATGCACGTGGCCGGCCTGATCAACCTCAACAAGTCGGTTTATCTCACGCCCAATCTCGGCTGGCTCGGCGCCATCGTCGGCGGCGCGTTGTTCGGCTTCGGCATGACGCTCGGCGGCGGCTGCGGCAGCAAGACCCTGGTCCGCCTCGGCGGCGGCAACCTGAAATCGCTGGTGGTCGCTTTGTTCATCGCCGTGTTCGGCTACATGACCATGCGCGGGTTGATCGCGGCGGGACGGATTCCGCTCGAAGCCGCGGTCAACATCAACCTCGCCCAGGCCAAGATCCCGGCCCAAGGCGTGCCCGACCTGCTGGCGGCGTCGACCGGCCTCGCGCTCGCCAACGCGCGCCTCGCGGTGGCCCTGATCGTCGCCCTCGGCCTGATCTGGTTCTGCTTCAAGGACGCGGAGTTCCGCGCCTCCCGGCACGACGTCGCCGCCGGCTTGATTCTCGGTGCCACCATCCCGGCCGCGTGGGCGATCACCGGCATCGTCGGCAACGATCCGTTCGAGCCGACGCCGCTCGCCGGCATGACCTTCGTCGCGCCGGTGGGCGAAAGCGTGATGTTCCTGATGACCTTCACCGGCACCGCGATCAATTTCGGCGTCGCCACGGTCGGCGGCGTGATTCTCGGCGCGTTCCTGATGGCGCTGCTCGATCGCACCTTCCGCATCGAGGCGTTCAAGGACGCGAGCGACATGGGCCGGCACATGTCGGGCGGCGCGCTGATGGGCGTCGGCGGGGTGATGGCGATAGGCTGCACCATCGGCCAGGGGCTGACCGGCGTCTCGACCCTCGCGCTCGGTTCCTTTCTCGCGCTGGTCTCGATCTGGGCGGGCGGCTACTTCGGTATGAAGTACCTGGAGGAAGGCAGCCTCGGCGGCGCAATGCGCGCCGTATTTGCACGCTAAAGTCTTACGTTTCCTTTCAGCTGTCGCCCCGGCCGCGCGTCTGCGCGTCGACCGCGGCGAATGCCGTCATGTTGACCAGCCCGCGCGCCGTCACCGCCGAGGTGATGATGTGCGCCGGGCGGTCGGTGCCGAGCAGGATCGGTCCGACCGACAGCCCCTCGCCCAGGGACTTGAGCAGGTTGAAGGAGATGTTGGCCGCGTCCAGGTTCGGCATCACCAGCAGGTTGGCCGTTCCGGCGAGACGCGAATTGGGAAAGATGCGCTTGCGCAGTTCTTCGTTCACCGCCGCGTCGCCATTCATTTCGCCTTCGACCTCGAGGCCCGGCGCGCGCTCGGAAATAATCCGCACCGCTTCCCGCACCTTGAGCGACGACGGCGTGTCGCGGCTGCCGAAACTGGAATGCGACAGCAGCGCCACTTTCGGGACGACGCCGAAGCGGCGCACTTCCTCGGCGGCGAGCAGCGCGATCTCGGCGATCTCCTCGGCGGTCGGCTCGGCCGTCACGTGGGTGTCGGTCAGGAAGAACGTGCCGTGCGGCAGGATCAGCGGCACCAGCGCCGCCATCACCCGCGCGTCCGGCGCCTGGCCGATGACATGGCGGATATGGTGCAGGTGATCGACGTAGCGTCCGCCCGCGCCGCACAGCATGGCGTCGGCTTCTCCCCGGCGCAGCATCAATGCCGCGATCACGGTGTTGTTGGTGCGCACCCGCGTGCGTGCTCGATCGGGCGAAACGCCCTTGCGCTCCGTCAATGAATGGTAGAGCCGCCAATAGTCGTTGAAGCGCGGGTCGCTTTCCGGATTGACGATCTCGCAGTCTGATCCGGGGCGGAAACGCAAACCCAGCCGCTCGATCCGCTTCGCCACCACCTCGGGCCGGCCGATCAGGATGGGTACCGCGATTTTTTCGTCGAGCACCACCTGGACCGCGCGCAACACCCGCTCGTCTTCCCCTTCGGCGTAGGCGACGCGCTTGAGCGCCTGGCGGGCGCGCTCGAACACCGGCTTCATCAGCATGCCGGAGCGGAAGACGAAACGTCCCAACTGTTCGCGGTAGGCGTCGAAATCGGCGATCGGGCGGGTCGCCACGCCCGAATCCATCGCCGCCCTGGCGACCGCCGGGGCGATGGCGACGATCAGGCGCGAATCGAGCGGCTTCGGAATCAGAAAATCCGGTCCGAAGCGCATATCTTCGCCGACATAGGCCGATTCCACCGTCTCGGTCACCTCGGCGCGGGCCAATTCCATGATCGCCTTGGCGGCAGCGAGCGCCATCTCCCGGTTGATGGCGGTGGCGCCGACGTCGAGCGCGCCCCGAAAAATGAACGGGAAGCACAGGACGTTGTTGACCTGATTGGGAAAATCGGAACGCCCGGTGGCGATCACCGCATCGGGCCGCGCCTCTTTGGCGACGTCGGGCATGATTTCCGGCACCGGGTTGGCGAGCGCGAGAATCAACGGGTTGCGCGCCATCGCCTTGACCATGTCCGCGCTCAGGATGTTCGGCGCCGAGAGGCCGAGAAATACGTCCGCGCCCTCCATGACCTCGGCCAGCGCGCGCGCCTCGGTGTCGCGGGCGTAGCGGGCCTTCTGCTCGGTCATGTCCTCGGTGCGGCCCCTGAAGACAACGCCCTTGTGATCGACCAGGACGATATGTTCGGGTTTGAGGCCCAGTTCGACCAGTAGGTCGAGGCAGGCGATGCCGGCCGCGCCGCCGCCGGTCGAGACCAGCTTGACCCCCTCGATCCGCTTGCCGACGACGGCAAGGCCGTTGAGCAGCGCCGCGGCGGCGACGATGGCGGTGCCGTGCTGGTCGTCGTGGAACACGGGGATTTTCATCCGCGCGCGCAGCTTTTTCTCGATGGCGAAGCAGTCGGGCGAGCGGATGTCTTCGAGATTGATGGCGCCGAAGGTCGGCTCCAGGCTGGCGACGATATCGACCAATTTGTCGGGATCGGTTTCGGCGATCTCGAGGTCGAACACGTCGATGCCGGCGAATTTCTTGAACAGCACCGCCTTGCCCTCCATCACCGGCTTGGCGGCGAGCGGGCCGATTGCGCCCAGGCCCAGTACGGCGGTGCCGTTGGTGACCACGGCGACCAGGTTCGCGCGGCCGGTCAGCGACGCGGCCTCGGACGGATCGGCTTGAATTGCCGCGCACGCGGCGGCGACGCCGGGCGAATAGGCGAGCGCGAGGTCGCGCTGGTTGGCGAGCGGCTTGGTCGGCACCACCGCGATTTTTCCCGGCCGGGGCAGACGGTGGTATTCGAGAGCCAGGCGTTCGAGCGGATTGTCGGGCGGCATGGGGGACGCGGAGATGTCGGCGCCGGTTGCGGCGGAGAGCGCCGGGGGAATTGTCGCCCCCCGGATCAGCCGCCGTCAATCGTTTCGACAGCGTCGAGCCAGCGTTCCAGGCATGCCGCGCCGCGGGTTTCCAACGAAGCGCCCCAGCGGGCGGTGTCGGCGCGGAGCTGGCCGACCGATACGCCCGGGGTGGCGGCGATCTCGACCGTGTGTCCGATGAACCATTGCTCCAGGCCCCGCCGGGTCGTCTCGGCGTGGAATTGCAAGGCAAGCCACGCGGAGCCCCACGCGAACGCCTGGTTCGGGCAGATGTCGGTCGATGCCAGGCGCGTAGCTTCTTCGGGTAGATCGAACGTGTCGCCGTGCCAGTGCAACACCGGCTCGCCGTTCGGCGCCAAGGCGGCCAGGGACGAGCGGCGCCCTTCGTCGGTCAATCGGATCGGCGCCCAGCCGACTTCCTTGGCTTTTGCCGGATAGACCCGCGCCCCGAGGGCGCGCGCCATCAGTTGCGCGCCGAGACATATGCCGAGGGTGGGACGCCCGGCCTTGGCGCGCCGCGCGAGCATGTCGAGTTCGTCCCGGATGAACGGATAATCGGCGGCGTCGTTGACGCCGATCGGCCCGCCGAGGATCACGAGAATATCCGGTTCGTACGGCGCCGGACGGGCGAGGTTATCCACGCCGGCTTCGAGGTATTCGATCGTATAACCGCGCCGCGCGAACACGGGAGCGAAACCGCCGAGATCCTCGAATGCCACATGGCGAAGGGCGAGAACGGTTTTCATGGACGGCGGCTCCGGTTAACCTTGCCTGCGGTCGCCGCTAGGATAAAGAAGGAACCGATGGAACGCCATCCGCCCCAAGTGCCTCGGGTCATCGGCCATCGCGGGGCCGCCGGCCACGCGCCGGAAAACACCATCGCCTCGCTGGCCGCGGCCGCGCGCCTCGGCGCGCGCTGGGTCGAATTCGACGTCAAGCTCGCGGGCACGGGCGAGCCGATCCTCTTTCACGACGAGACCCTGGAACGCACCACCGACGGCAAGGGCAAGGTGGCCGAAACTTCGCTCGCGCGGCTCAAGAAGCTGGACGCCGGTTCCTGGTATCAGGCGCGTTACCAGGACGAGCGGATTCCGACCCTGGAGGAGGCGCTGGTGGTGCTGGCGCGCTTGGGTCTAGGCGCCAATGTGGAGATCAAGCCGTGCCCGGGGCGCGAGCGCGAGACCGGCGAGGTCGTCGCCCGGGCGCTCAAGGCCCGTTGGCCGGGACGGCTGCCGGCGCCGCTTCTCTCGAGCTTTAACGCGGGCGCGCTGGTCGTGGCTGCGGCGGCCGCACCCGAGTTTCCCCGCGCGCTGATCTTTCGCGAACCGCCCGGCAATTGGCGCGCGCTGGCCGAAGAAACCGGCGCGACCGCGATCCACTGCAACGGGCAATTCCTGGATCGCGCCCGGGTCGTCGGGTTGCGTGGGGCGGGCTACGCGGTACGGGCCTATACGGTCAACGACGTCCGTTCCGCCGCGCAATTGTTCGCCTGGGGGGTCGAATCGGTGTTCAGCGACTATCCCGAACGGATTCTCGGGGTATTGGAATAGAGGCGAGTCGCCTTCGGGGCGATTTTGTGGCAACCTGCGGATAATATTGCTCAAAACACCAGGGGAGGCCTTGACCATGACCAAGTTGACGTTTGCGTTCGCAGCCCTTTTCGCCGGTACGGTCGCGGGGCTGGCGCCCGCATTCGCCGACGACTGCAAGTCGCGCGGGCGGCTCGATCCGATGTACTGCGATGAGAACGGCGATTTGACCGCCGACCTGCCGAAGGACCAGAAGAAGTGGAAGAACCCTTCGACCCTGATCTTCACCTACACGCCGGTCGAAGACCCGGCCGTCTATAAGCAGGCGTTCGCCGACTTCCAGGAATATCTCGCCAAGGCGACCGGCAAGAAGGTGGTTTACTACACGGTCCACTCCAACGCCGCCGAGGTCGAGGCGATGCGCTCGGGCAAGCTGCACATCGCCGGCTTCTCGACCGGGCCGACCGGTTACGCGGTCAATCTCGCCGGCTACGTGCCGATCGCGGTCAAGGGCGACAAGGACGGTTTCCAGGGCTATCACTTGGCCCTGATCGTCAAGAAGGACAGCCCCTTCCAGAAGCCCGCCGACCTCAAGGGCAAAAAGGTGGCGCACACCTCGGCGTCGTCCAACTCCGGCAACCTCGCGCCGCGCGTGCTGCTGCCCAAGGAAGGCTTGGTGCCCGACCAGGATTACAAGGTGATCTATTCCGGTAAGCACGACCAGTCGGTGCTCGGCGTCAATTCCGGCGATTACGACGCCGCGCCGGTCGCCTCCGACGTGTTCAAGCGGATGTGCGAGCGTAAGACCGTCAACTGCGACGATTTCCGGGTGATTTACAAGAGCGAGACGTTCCCGACCTCGTCCTTCGGCCTGGCGCACGATCTGCATCCCGATCTCGCCGCCAAGCTCAAGAAGGCGTTCGCCGACTACCGCTTCACGCCGGAGATGGTGAAAACCTTCGGCGGGGCGGATCGATTCTTTCCCATTACCTACAAGAAGGATTGGGCCATGATCCGCGACATCGCCGAGGCCAACGGCGAAACCTACTCGCGCGACCAGTTCGAGAAGGAAACGGCCAAGGAAGCCGCGGCGGCGAAAAAAGCCAAGGAAGCCGCCGGGCAGAAAAAGCAATAGTTGGTCTCCGTCGGATCTCGGGTCGGTGAAGCCGGAGTTGTCCGACGGTCGTGACGCGCGGGGGAGCGGGCCCGACGCCCGCTCCCTCGTCATTCGCGAGCTCACCAAGGAATACGTGCGCGGCACGCGGGTGCTCGACGGCGTCAGCCTGACGGTCGAGGGCCGTGGGCTGACCGCGATCATCGGCCCGTCCGGCACCGGGAAAAGCACCCTGATCCGCTGCATCAACCGACTGGTCGAGCCGACTCGAGGCGAAATCCTGTTCATGGGCCAGGACATCGCACATCTGCGCGGGCGCGCATTGCGTACCGCGCGGCGGCGGATCGGCATGGTCTTTCAGGAATACAACCTGGTCGAACGCCTGAGCGTAATCGAAAATCTGCTGTGCGGGCGGCTCGGCTACGTCAATCCGTTCGCCGCGTGGCTGCGCCGGTTTCCCGCCGCCGACATCGCGCGGGCATTCGACCTGCTCGACGCGGTGGGCCTGGGTGCGTTCGCCAAACAGCGCGCCGACGCGCTCTCGGGCGGGCAGCGCCAGCGGGTCGGCATCGCCCGCGCGCTGATGCAGGGCCCCGACCTGTTGCTCGCCGACGAACCGACCTCGTCGCTCGATCCGCGCACGTCGGTCGAGATCATGGAGCTGATGGTCGATCTCGCCGGAAAGGCCGGCATTCCGGTCATCGTCAACATCCACCAGGTGGAATTGGCGCGGCGCTTTGCCGCGCGCGTCGTCGGCATGTCGGGCGGCAAGATCGTGTTCGACGGGCCGCCCGGCGACCTGACCGACGATCATCTGAAGCGTATCTACGGCGGCGAAGGGTGGCTTGCCACATGAGCCGAGCGGCGACCGATCCCACAAACCGGCGCCTGCCCGGCATGAGCTGGCCGGCGCGGATCGGCTGGCTCGCGCTGCTCGCCTATTCGATCTATGCGGCATCGCTGCTGGACATCACCTGGGCGCGGCTCCTGATCGGGTTGGAACAGGGCGCCAATTTCCTCGCGCGGATGTTTCCGCCGGATTTTTCCCGCTGGAAGCTTCTGCTGCACGATCTTTCCGAAAGCCTCGAAATCGCGATCATCGCGTCCGCCGTCGGTATCATTCTGTCGATGCCGATCGGCCTCTTGGCGGCGCGCAACCTGATGCCGGATTGGGTCAGTTGGCCGGCGCGGATGCTGATCGCGGTCTGCCGCTCGTTCCACCCGGTCATCGTCGCCATCCTGTTCGTCAAGGCGGTCGGTTTCGGCGCGCTGGCCGGGGTGTTGGCGTTGATCGTCGCCTCGGTCGGGTTCATCGGCAAGCTGTTCGCCGAGGCGATCGAGGAAATCTCCCTGAAGCAGGTCGAGGCCGTGCGCGCGACCGGCGCGCCGTTCCTGAACGTCATCATCTTCGGGGTGATGCCGCAGGTGCTGGCGCGCTTCATCGGCTTTTCCGCCTACCAGCTCGATTCCAACCTGCGCAATTCGACCATGGTCGGCATCGTCGGCGCGGGCGGTATCGGCGGCACGTTATTCGCCGCGTTCCAGCGGTTCGATTACGACTTCGTTCTCGCCATCCTGCTCGCGATCATCGCGCTGATCATGGTGTCCGAAGCCTTCTCGGCCCGGCTGCGGGCGACATTCCAATAAGGGCGGGACCCGCATGGTCGGCGACCAACGAACCTGGGAACGATTCACTCCGCGCGAAAGGATGGCCCGCTTCGCGGTCTATCTGTTTGTCGTTGCCGCCGTGGTCGTGTCGATCCGGACCATCGAGGTGATTCCCGAGTTTTTCTATGACGCGCCGGAACAAATGGCCGATTTGTTGCGCCGCATGTGGCCGCCGGACGCGAAGTTCTATCCCGACACCGTGCACGGCGCGCTGATGGAAACGCTGCACATCGCCACCCTCGGCACCGTGGTGACGGTGTTCCTGGCGTTGCCGGTGGGCGTGCTGGCGGCGACCAACATCACGCGGAGCGCGATTCTCAACCAGTTCGCCAAGTTCATCTTGGTGTCGTCGCGCTCGGTCAACACGCTGGTCTGGGCGCTGCTTTTCGTCGCCATCTTCGGGCCCGGCGCGCTGGCCGGAATCGCGGCGATCGCCTTCCGCTCGATCGGGTTCGTCGGCAAGCTGTTCGCCGAGGCGCTCGAGGAAGCCGCGCCCGGCCCGATCGAGGCGTTGACGGCGGCCGGCGCGCCGCCCGCGAGCGTCTTCACCAAGGGCTACTGGCCGCAGGTGCAGCCCGCGTTCTGGTCGATCATGCTGTTCCGTTGGGACATCAACGTGCGCGAATCCGCGGTGCTCGGCCTGGTCGGGGCGGGCGGCATCGGCATGGTGCTGGACGACGCCATGAACTTGTTCCGCTGGCATCAGGTGGCGACCGTGCTGCTCGCTATCTTCGCGGTCGTGGTCTTGGCCGAGATCGTCGTCAATCACATCCGCAAGCGAATCATCTGAGAATTATTCGAATCGGGCGGCAAACGACGCGCGCTCCGCGCCGCTCATGTGGAGGCCGCACTTGGTGCGCCGCCACAGCACATCGTCGGCGGTGCGCGCCCACTCGTTCGCTTTGAGATAATCGACTTCGCGCGCGAACAGGCCGCCGCCGAACCCGGCTCCCAAGTCGGCCTGGGATCTGGCATCGCCCAACACATCGCGCGCGAGCGTGCCGTGGCGGCGGAAAATCCCGCGCAACGCTTCCGGCCCGATGCCGGGATAAGCGCGCGCCAGGTCGGCGAACACCTCGTCGGCGCTGCGCCCGCCGAAATCGCCGCCGGGCAGCGGCGCGCCGCCGGTCCATTCCGGCCCCGTGCCGGGAAAGAAGGGCGCGAGCCGCGCCAGGACCTTTTCCGCCAGGCGGCGGTAGGTGGTGAGCTTGCCGCCGAAGACGGTGAGCAGCGGCGGGGTTCCGTCGCCGCCGTCGAGTTCGAGGGCGTAATCGCGGGTGATCTTGGAGGGATCGGCCTTTTGGTCGTCGAGCAACGGGCGCACCCCCGCGAACGACCAAACCACGTCGGCCGGCGTGGGCGGGCGGCGGAAATAGCGCGCGACCGCGGCGCACAGGTATTCCGCTTCCTCGGGCGTGCATGCGGCCTCGGCCGGATCGCCCCGGTAGGGCACGTCGGTGGTGCCGATCAGGTTGAATTTCTCCTCGAACGGAATCACGAACACCACGCGCCGGTCGATGTTCTGCAGGATGTAGGCGGAATCGAGCGGCGTGTTGGCGGGAACGACGATATGGCTGCCCTTGACCAGGGTCAGGCGTTTGTCCGCCCGGACTCCGATCGCGGACCCGAGCACGTCGGCCGCCCAGGGGCCGGCGACATTGATGATGACACGCGCGGTGGTGGTTTGTTCGCGTCCCTCCGCGTCGCGCAAGACGGCGCGCCATAGGGATCCTTCGCGTTCCGCCCGCGCCATGCGCGTGCGCACCATCACCGTCGCCCCGCGCCGCGCCGCGTCCAGGACGTTACCGACCACAAGCCGGGCGTCGTCGACCCAGCAATCGGAATAGGCGAAGCCGCGGCCGAGGGTTTCGCGCAGCGGCGCGCCTTCCGGATCGCGGCGGAGATCGAGCCCCCGGGTGGGGGGCAGGCGGCTTTCGAACGCGAACAGATCGTAGAGAAAAAGGCCGAGGCGCACCAGCCACGCCGGGCGCGGCGCGTCCGCCGGATGCGGAAGGACGAAACGCATCGGGTGCGCGATGTGGGGCGCGATGGCGAGCAGCGCGTCGCGTTCCTTGAGCGATTCCCGCACCAGCCGGAACTCGTAATGCTCGAGATAGCGAAGCCCGCCGTGGATCAGCTTGGAACTGGTGGACGACGTCGCCGAGGCCAAGTCGGCTTGCTCGACGAGCAGGGTTTTGAGGCCGCGCCCGGCGGCGTCGCGGGCGATGCCGGCGCCGTTAATCCCCCCGCCGATGACCAGCAGATCGTAAGGGGTCGTGTGGAGCATCGAGGGCGAATCCGAAGGCGGTTGCGGCGGGGACGGCAGACTAGCATCGCCGCGCCCGCGCCGAAACCCCGCGCCGGGCCTGGACAATTCGCCCCGCTTGGCGAACGCGGCCTCGCCGTGCCATGCCCACATCAGGGGAAATACCCGTGAACGGCATATTCGTCGGCATCGTGCTGGCCGCCTTCGCCGCCGCCGCCATCCGCCAATTGAGCGGGGATTACGCGGTGGGCGCCACGCCAATGGAAGCGCTCAGCCGGGCGATGGTCGATTCGGCGGCCGCCTCGGTCACGCTCGCGATCGGCCTGGTGGGCGTCATGGCGCTCTTCCTCGGCGTAATGAAGATCGCGGAGAAGGGCGGACTCCTCGTCGTTATCGCGCGCACGGTGCAGCCATTGATGGTCAAGCTGTTCCCCGACGTGCCGCGCGGACATCCGGCGATGGGGGCGATGGTCCTCAATATTTCGGCCAACGTGCTCGGACTCGGCAATGCGGCGACGCCGTTCGGCATCCGCGCCATGCAGGAACTGGATCGGCTCAATCCGGTGAAGGGCACGGCGAGCGATTCGATGGCCATGTTCCTGGTCATCAACACCGCGAGCGTAACGCTGCTGCCGACCGGGGTGATCGCGCTCCGCGCCGCGTCCGGATCCGCCGACCCCGCCGGGATCGTGTCGACCACGCTGTTCGCCACCATCGTCTCGACCGCGGTCGCCATCGTCGCCGCGCTGCTGCTGCGCCGGGTTTGGCCGTTGCCCGCCATTTCGCCGACCGCGGGCAGCGTCGGGGCGGTGGAAGCGGAAACGGAAGCAGGAACGAACGGCCAGCTCGCCGTCGCGGAGGTCGCCGGCTATCCCGCCTGGATCGGCTGGGCGACGCTTGCCGGAGTGGTCGCGATCATCCCGCTCACCATTTTCTACGGCCAGGCGATCGGCCCCTGGATCATGCCCGGCATCATGGCCGGCATGCTGCTGTTCGGCTGGCGGCGCGGGGTCGCCGTCTACGACGCGTTCATCGAGGGCGCCAAGGAAGGATTCGAGATCGCGGTCCGCATCATTCCCTATCTGGTGGCGATCCTGGTCGCCATCGCCATGCTGCGCGAAAGCGGGGTGATGGCGGCGGTGATCGACCCGCTCGGGCTGCTGACCGCGCCGGTCGGGGTTCCGGCGGAAGCCTTGACCATGGGATTCCTGCGCTCGCTCTCCGGCTCGGGCGCCTATGCCTACCTCGCATCCGTCCTGCAGGACCCGGCCATCGGCCCGGACAGCTATACCGGCTATCTTCTCAGCACCATCCAAGGATCGACCGAAACGACGTTCTACGTGCTCGCGGTCTATTTCGGCGCGGTGCAAGTGAAAAACGTCCGTCACGCGCTCGCCGCCGGCTTGATCGCCGACGTCGCCAGCGTTGCGGCGGCGGTCGCGATATGCTGGATTCTGTTCGGACACCTTTGAACGGAAGGAACCCGAATGACCAGCCAAATCCGCGCCTCCCATATTCTGATCATGCACGCCGACGCCAAGGCCGGCTCCTCGGACCGTCCGCGCGCCGACGCGCTCAAGGAAATCGACGACCTCAAGCGCCGGATCGCGGCGGGGGAGGATTTCGCCGACCTCGCGGCCGAATTGTCCGATTGTCCTTCGGGACGCGACGGCGGGGATCTCGGTACGTTTCGCAAGGGCGCGATGGTGCCCGCGTTCGAACAGGCCGCGTTCGCGCTCGCCGTCGACGAGATGAGCGACGCGGTCGAAACCGAATTCGGCTACCACCTGATCCTGCGCACGGAATGACGGTGCGGGACTTACGATACGATCGGATCGGCGGGAACGAAGCGGGCGTGCGCGTCCTCGATCTCGACCACCCACAGGTCGGGATCGCGCTTGACCTGGCGGGCGATGTAGGCGTCGGCTTCGGCCTCGGCGACCGGTGCCGGGCCGGTGCCGCGCACCCAAGCGGCGGCACCGTCGAAGGTGCGGGTTTGGGCCAGCACTTCGCAGCCCTGGACGAAGCGGTTGATCTTGAGCAGCACGGCTCCGGCGTCGGCGTCGCCCCGGCGCGCGACGGCGACGGGGATGGCTTCGAGCCCGAGCCGGCGCACTTCGGCCTGAACCCAGATCGCGGTTTTGAGACGCGGAGCCGTATCCATCGCCAAGGGACTCGCTAAACCATGTTCCGATTGCACGAACGCCTGGCCGCCGAAACCCTGGAAGCGGCGCACTGGCCGCTCAGCCGGGTCCTGCTGATGAACGACAGGGCGTATCCCTGGCTGATTCTGGTGCCGGAACGGGAAGGACTCAAGGACTTGCACGATCTGGCGCCGGCGGATCACGGCGCGATCATGGCCGAGATCGGCCGAGCGTCGCGCGCGTTGCGGCGCCTTTACAACCCCCACAAGATCAATGTCGCGGCGCTCGGCAACGTGGTGCCGCAACTCCACGTCCACGTCATTGCCCGCTTCACGACCGACCCCGCCTGGCCGCGCCCGATCTGGGGCGTGCGTCCGCCCGAGCCCTACGACGACGCCGGGGCGCGCGAAACGCTCGCCAAGTTTGCCGCCGCCTTCGCCGCGGAAGCGTGACGATTCTCAGTTTTTGCTGATGCGCGCGACGATGCGGTCGAGAACCGAGTCGGCCTCGGCCTCGCGCACCAAGGCGCCCGCCGCCGCCCGGTGACCGCCGCCGCCGAATTCGAGCATCACGGCGCCGGCATCGACCTTTGCGCCGCGATTAAGGATCGAATGGCCGAGGGCGAAGCGCACGTAGCCGGAGGAAACGTCCTTGAGCACGTGGAGCGAAAGCTTGATGTCCGGATAGAGGCCGTAAACCACGAACCGGTTGGTAGCGTAGATCATCGGTTCGCGCCGCATGTCGAGAACGATCAGGTCGCCGTGCACGGTCGCGCAGCGCACGATCTGGTGCTCGGCGCGTTCCTCGTGCTCCTGGTAGCGGCGCACGCGCTCTTCAACCTCGGGCAGGCGCATGATCTCGTCGATCGGGCTGTGGCGGCAATAGGTCATCAGATCGAGCATGAATTGCTCGTGGGTGGAGCTGAAATCCTTGAACGCGGCGAGCCCGGATCGCGGATCGACCAGGAAATTGAGCATCGCCCAGCGGTCGGGCGCGAGGATGTCTTCTTCGGTGTAGTCGGCCGAGTCGGCCTGATCGACGGCCTTGATCAGATCGTCGGAGATGGCCGGGAATCCCTTCTTGCCGCCGAAATGGTTATAGACGACCCGCGCGGCCGAAGGTGCCGCCGGATCGATGATCCGGTTGGGGCGATCCTGCACCCGCTTGGTTTCGCTGGCATGATGGTCGAAGCAGAGATGCACGCCATCGACGAACGGCAAGTTGGTGGTGATGTCGCGATCGGTGACCTTGACCCGTCCGGCCTGCATATCGCCGGGTTCGGCGAACACCACGTCGTCGATCATATCCAGTTCCTGGAACAAGGATCCGCACACGACGCCGTCGAAATCGGCTCGGGTGATCAGGCGAAATTTCTGGTCGGACATGAAAAAGGCCTTGTTCAATGGGAATCCGGAGCGGCGCCAAAGATACCGACACGTCGCACATTGGACAATAGGCCGACCTGCGGCTAAGGCCTTCCGCCATTAGGGAAAATCCCGATCATGCCGGGCCATGACCGGCCCCGCGCGGTCGGTTAAAATGCGATCCGCATGAACGCATTCAGGCCCGCGTCTTCGCCGGTAAACCCGCCCGTGCCGTCGCTCTCCGGTTGGCGCACGCGCGATACGGATTCCGAGAGCAAGGCGGGCGCGATTGTTCCCTCGACGAGCCGGCTTTCGGGCAAGGTGCGCGGCCTGGTGGAGCGGCACCCCGCCGAATCGCTGAGCGTGCTGCGCCGCTGGATGGAGGAAAAATCCGGCGGCGGCTGAGACGGCGTCAGCCGAGCTTGGCGCCCTTGCCGAGGCCCGTTTCGGCGGCGAACTGGCCGGCGGAAATTTTCTGGCCGCCCTCGGGGCGGACGCGCAGCACCTTGATCTGGCCGCCTTTGGCCGCGACCGTGAAGCTGTCCTTGCCGACCGCGACGATTTGGCCGGGCTTGCCCGCGCGCTTCGCCACCTTGACGCAGTCATAGATGTCGAGCGTCTTGCCCTTGAAAGTCGTCCATGCCCCCGGCTGCGGGTTGGTGCCCCGGATCAGGTTGTAGACGTCGGCGGCCGGCTTCTTCCAATTGATCTTGGCGACCTCCTTGTTGCACCAGCCTTCGTAGGAGCCGGCCTTGGGGGCCTGCGGGATGCGCGGGGCCTTCTTGGCCTTGACCAGATCGATGGCTTCGAGCATCGCCGCGACGCCCATGGGAAACAGGCGATCGAAATAGATGCTGCCCAAGGTATCCTTGTCCGAAATCTTGGTTTTTTTCTGGAGCAGGATCGGTCCGGTATCGAGGCCGTTGTCCGGCCAGAAAACGGAAAGGCCGGTTTCCTTCTTGCCCATGATGATCGGCCAGTTGATCGAGCTTGGCCCCTTGTGCCAGGGCAGCAGCGACGGGTGATACTGGATGGTGCCGTGGGTCGGAATCGCGAGCGCCTCCTCCGGCACCAGCAGCAGCACGTAGGCCATGACGCCGAGTTCGGCGTTGAGGCTTTTCATTTGTTCCCACACCGCCGGGTCCTTGAAGGAGGCGGGTTGGAAGACGCGCAAGTTTTTGGAGAGCGCGTATTCCTTGAGCGGGTCCATCTTCTTGCCCGGCTTGTCGGGGGCGCAATAGACGCCGACGATTTCCTCGCCGCGATTGACCAGCGCCTCAAGCACCGCCTTGCCGAAGGCCTGTTGGCCGTTGAACAGGATGCGCATGGCTGATATCTCCCTCGAATGCGCGCGGGCGAATCCCCGCGCGCGTGAAACGCCGCGCCCCGTCGGGGCGCGGAATTATTAAACCGCGCCGGTCTTGCGCGCTTCCTCGATGTCCTTTTTCGAGAAGCCGACGACGCCGCGCAGGATTTCGTCGGTGTGCTCGCCCAAGAGCGGCGAGCGCACGACCTTGGTCGGCGAATCGGAAAGCTTGATCGGGTTGCCGACCGTCAGGTACTTGCCGCGGGTCGGATGATCGACCTCGACCACGGTGCCGGTCTTGCGCAAGGACGGCTCCTCGGCCAGTTCCTTCATCGACAGGATCGGCCCGCACGGCACGTCGAGGGGGTTGAGGATATCCATCACCTCGAACTTGGTCTTGGTCATGGTCCATTGCTCGATGATCTCGAACATCTTGTCGAGCTTGGGCAGGCGCGCCTCGGGCGTGTTCCATTCCGGGTCCGTCAGCCAATCCTCGCGGCCGATGGCCTTGGCCAGCGCCGGAAACGCCGCCGCCTGGGCGATGACGTAGGAATAGGCGTCGGGGTCGGTTTCCCAACCCTTGCACTTGACGATCCAGCCCGGCTGGCCGCCGCCCGAGGCGTTGCCGGCGCGCGGCACGGCGGGCCCGAACGGGATGTTGGGGTATTGCGGGTATTCCTTGAGCGGTCCGTGGGCGAGGCGCTGCTGGTCGCGCAGCTTGACCCGGCAGAGGTTGAGGACGCCGTCCTGCATGGCGCAGGTGACGCGCTGGCCGCGCCCGGTACGCTCGCGCTGCAAGAGCGCGGCGACGATGCCGAGCGCCAAGTGCAGCCCGGTGCCGGAATCGCCGATCTGGGCGCCGGTCACCAGCGGCACGCGGCCGATCTCGCCGGTGGTCGAGGCGCTGCCGCCGGTGCATTGGGCGACATTCTCGTAGACCTTGCAGTCTTCGTAGGGGCCGGGGCCGAAGCCCTTGACCGAGGCGTAAACCATGCGCGGGTTGATCTTCTGGATTTTCTCCCACGGAAAGCCCATGCGGTCGATCGCGCCCGGCGCGAAGTTTTCGACCATCACGTCGCATTCCTCGATCAGGCGGGCGAAGATTTTATTGCCGACCGGCGATTTGGGATTGAGGGTGATGCTGCGCTTGTTGTGGTTCAGCATGGTGAAATAGAGGCTGTCCACGTTGGGAACATCGCGCAGCTGGCCGCGCGTGGCGTCGCCCGTGCCGGGGCGCTCGACCTTGATCACGTCGGCGCCTAACCACGCCAGCAGCTGCGTGCAGGTCGGGCCCGACTGGACGTGGGTCATGTCGAGAACGCGAATCCCGGAAAGGGCCAAGCCGCCCTTGCCCTTGGGGGAACGGGCGGCCTTCTTTGCCGTCTTGATGGTCTTGCGCGCCGTCGGCTTCGCCTTGGCGGACTTTTGCTTCTTCTTAGCCATTGCAGGTTCTCCAGTAAGATCGGTGCGATAAAGACTACTTCTTCTTCAACGCGCTTTGCGGGTTAAGATTGCCGATGCGGCCGCTTTCACTGCCGGCCGCCGGGTCGATCGCCGCGTTGATCAACGTCGGCTTGCCGGAATCGAGCGCCGCGTCGACGGCGCGTTTCAGTTCGTCGGGCGTGGTCGCGTTGACGCCGACGCCGCCGAAGGCCTCCATCATCTTGTCGTAGCGCGCGCCTTTTACGAACACCGTCGTCGCCGGGTCATCCCCGGCCAGATTCACGTCGACGCCGCGATAGATTCCGTCGTTATTGAAGATGACGACGCAGACCGGCAGCTTGTAGCGGCAGATCGTTTCCACTTCCATGCCGGAGAAGCCGAAGGCGCTGTCGCCCTCGACCGCCAGCACGGGCTTGCCGGTCTCGACGGCGGCGGCGATAGCCGAACCCATGCCGATGCCCATGACGCCCCAGGTGCCGACATCGAGGCGATGGCGCGGCTTGTAGATGTCGATCACGCCGCGCGCGAGGTCGAGGGTGTTGGCGCCTTCGTTGACCAGGATGACCTCGGGGCGCTCCTTGATGACGGTCTTGAGCGCGCCGAGCGCGCCGTGGAAGTCCATCGGCGAATTGTTGTTCATCAGGCGCGGCGCCATCTTGGCGATGTTTTCGTCGCGCTTGGCCTTGACCGCGGTGGTCCAGTCGGCGGGCGGCGGGTTCCACTTCGCGCCCATGGCGTCCAGCAGGGCCGCGACGCACGAGCCGACGTCGCCCACCAGCGGCGCCGCGATCTCGACGTTGCTGTCCATCTCGCGCGGCTCGATGTCGATCTGGACGAACTTCTTGGGCGCGTCGCCCCAGGTCTTGCCCTTGCCGTGCGACAGCAGCCAGTTGAGCCGGGCGCCGATCAGCATGACGACGTCCGCGTCCTTCAGCACCAGCGAGCGCGCCGCGCCGGCGCATTGCGGGTGGGTGTCCGGCAGCAGACCCTTGGCCATGCTCATGGGCAGGAAGGGGATGCCGCTCTTTTCGACGAAGGCGCGGATCGCGTCGTCGGCTTGGGCGTAGGCCGCGCCCTTGCCGAGGATGATGAGCGGGCGCTTTGCCGCTTTCAGCACGTCGAGGGCGCGCAGGATCGCGGCCGGGGCCGGAATCTGGGCGGGCGCCGCGTCGATCACCTTGACCAGCGACTTGCGGCCGGCTTCCGCGTTCATCACCTGGCCGAACAGCTTGGCCGGCAGGTCGAGGTAGACGCCGCCGGGGCGCCCCGACAGAGCGGCGCGGATCGCCCGGGCGACGCCGATGCCGATGTCCTGGGCGTGCAGGACGCGGAACGCCGCCTTGCACAGCGGCTTGGCGATGGCGAGCTGATCCATTTCCTCGTAGTCGCCCTGCTGCAGATCGACGATCTCGCGCTCGGACGAACCGGACACCAGGATCATCGGAAAGCAGTTGGTGGTGGCATGCGCCAGCGCGGTGAGCCCGTTCAGGAAACCCGGCGCCGACACGGTGAGACAAATGCCCGGTTTCTTGGTCAGGAAGCCGGCGATGGCCGCGGCGTAGCCGGCGTTCTGTTCGTGGCGGAACGACAGCACGCGGATGCCGGCGGCCTGCGCCATGCGGCCCAAGTCGGTGATCGGAATGCCGGGCACGCCGTAGATGGTGTTGATGCCGTTGAGCTTGAGCGCGTCGATGACGAGGTGGAAACCGTCGGTCAAGATTTCCGTTCCCGACGTTGCGGTCGTCTCGAGCTTTCTTGCCGTGGCTTCGGTCATGATGATCTCCTCGAAATTCGGTGTCGAGCGGAGGTCGTCAGTCGAGGTAATGAACGTTATCGCGGACGTGATCGGCAAGCTTGAAGGTGTGTTCGCGCACCAGCCGCTCGGCGAGGTCGGCGTCGCGGGCCTCGAGCGCCTCGATGATGTGCAAGTGATCGATGATCGAGCGGTTGGCGCGGTTGCTTTCGCCGATGGTGCGCACGCGGATCGAGCGCATGTGGACGAACAAATGATCGGCCATGTGGCGCAACAGCGGGCTCTTGCCGAGCGCAAGAATGGCTTGGTGGAACCGGACGTTGGTGTCGGAGTATTCGTCGATGCGGGCTTCGACCTGGCCGTTCTTGAAGGTGGTGAAGAGTTGGCGCAGCCCCGCGATCTCCGCGTCGCTGGCGTTCCGGGCGGCAAGTCTGGCGGCCATGCCCTCGAGCGCCGCCCACACCGTAATCATGTCGAGGATCTCGGCTTTGCTCTTGCGCACGATATAGACGCCCTTGCGCGGGACGATATGGACCAGCCCTTCCTGTTCGAGGCGGGCGAGCGCTTCCCGGATCGGGGTGCGGCTGGTGGCGAGCCGCACCGACAGTTCGCGCTCGTCGAGCCGCAATTCGGCGTTTTCGGCGTAGATGTTGATCGACGTGATCGCGCGCTTGAGGCGATCGTAGATGCGGCCCTTTAGGCTGGTGTCGGCTTCGATCGGCTGCACGTTCAAGAGAGCGGTATGGGAGGCCGGCATCAGATAGCCCTCCTGGTATTCCATACACCAGAAAACGAGACCACAAACCGCGCGCTGCCGACAACAGGAAATAATGTCATCGGGTCAGGCTCTTTTCGGGAGCAGGGAATTCTTGGCCTGGACGATCAGCGGCCAGAACAGAAGGGCGAGCGCCAGCGCCATGATGCTGCCGACCAGGCCGTTCGCCCAGAAAGCCGAGAGGCTGCCGCGCGAGATGATCATGGACTGGCGGAACGCGCTTTCCGCCATGTCACCCAGTACAAGGGCGAGCACCAGCGGCGCGAGCGGATAGTTCAGCTTCTTGAAGGCATAGCCGACCACGCCGAAAAACAGCATCAAGGCGACATCGAGCATGGCGTTGTGCACGGTATAGGCGCCGATGGCGCAAACCACGACGATCGCCGGGCCGATGATGCTGAACGGAATGCGCAGGATCGCCGCCCACCACGGCACCGTCGTCAACACGATCAAGAGGCCGACGATATTGCCGAGATAGATGCTGGCGATCAGGCCCCAGACGAACTCCTTCTGCTCGACGAACAGCAGCGGTCCCGGCTGCAAGCCCCAGATCAGGAGCCCGCCCAGCAACACGGCGGCGGTCGGCGATCCGGGAATGCCGAGGGTGAGCATGGGCAAGAGCGCGCTGGTGCCGGCGGCATGCGCCGCGGTCTCCGGCGCCACCACGCCCTCGATCTTGCCGGTGCCGAATTGCGGCCCGTCCTTGGAAAATCGCTTGGCCAGGCCGTAACTCATGAACGACGCCGGCGTCGCGCCGCCCGGCGTGATGCCCATCCAGCAACCGACCAGGGCGCCGCGGATCGACGTCGCCCAGTATTTCGGAAGTTTCTTCCACGTCTGCCAGACGACGCGGGCGTTGATCTTGGCCGATGCGCCCTTGAACGACAGGCCTTCTTCCATGGTCAGCAGGATTTCGCCGATGCCGAACAAGCCGATTACCGCGATCAGGAAGTCGAAGCCGCGGATGATTTCGTAGATGCCGAAGGTCATGCGCAGCTGGCCGGTCACGGTGTCGAGGCCGACGGCGGCAAGCGCGAAGCCGATCATCATGCTGGCGAGTGTCTTGAAGGGCGGCTCCTTGCTCATGCCGACGAAGCTGCAGAAGGTCAGGAACTGGACCGCGAAGAACTCGGGCGGGCCGAACTGCAGGGCGAACTGGGCGACCAGCGGCGCGAGGAACGTCAGCACCACCACCGCGATGAAGGCGCCGACGAAGGAGGACGTGAACGCCGCCGTCAGCGCCTCGCCGGCGCGGCCGTCGCGCGCCATGGGATAGCCGTCGAATGTGGTCGCGACCGACCATGGCTCGCCCGGTATGTTGAACAGCACGGACGTGATCGCTCCGCCGAACAGCGCGCCCCAATAGATGCACGACAGCATGATGATCGCCGACGTGGGCGGCATCGAGAACGTGAGCGGCAACAGGATGGCGACGCCGTTGGCCCCGCCCAGGCCCGGCAGCACGCCGATCAGCACGCCGAGCAGGATGCCAACGAGCATGAACAAGATGTTCTTCAGCGACATCGCGACGGCGAAGCCGTGGAACAGTGCTTCGAGGGATTCGGCCACGGGGGACTCCGAGGAAATCTGGGGCTAGAAGCCGAGCAGGGATTCGACCGGTCCCTTGGGCAGCGGGACCAGGAACCACATCTCGAACAGGACAAAGAGGAAAACTGGCATGCCGAGCGCCACCGGCGCGATCATCGCCGGGCCGTAGCCACCGTGCACGCGCATGAAGAACGCGAGAAAGATGGCGGACGCGATGTAAATCCCGAGCAGGTAGATGAGGGCGATGTAGACGGCGCTTGGGACGAAGATGGCGAGAACCGACCGGAACTGCTGCCGGTCGACGAAAATCCGGTCGGAGGCTTTCGGCCGCAGCGCCAACAGGAAAGTGGCGCCGGCCGAGACAAACATGATCAGGCCGACATAGAAGGGGAAATAACCCGCCTGGGGGCCGTCGGAGGCCCATTTCGCGCCGAGCCGCTGGCTGTCATACATGACCAGTGCGGCGAGCGCCATGATCGCGGCGGCCACAAACAGATCGACGGCCTTTTGCGAGGCGCCGCCCTGCTCCGATTCGGCTTCCATGATGGGATGTCCCTGAACGTCGGGGTGGTGAAGTCGCGGGGATAAGACGTCCTGTGCGCCGGGGCGGCCCCCGATCCTCAGTGAGAGGGGCCGCCCCGGGCAACGACGCGGAACTTACTTGGCGAGGAAGCCGGCCTTGGTCATCAGGTCCTTATGCGTGGCCTCGGCCTTTTCCACCCAGTCGCGGTATTCCTTGCCGGACATGAACGTGGTGTTGAAGGCGCCGGTCTTCATGAAGTCCTTCCAGTCCTGGGTCTCGCGGACCTTCTTGAACAGGTTGACATAGTAGTTGACCTGGTCCTGCGTCACGCCGGCCGGCATGAAAATGCCGCGCAACATCAGGTATTCGATGTTGAGGCCGCCTTCCTTGCAGGTCGGAATGTCGTTCCAGGACATGTTCGAGGTGACTTTGTCCTTGAGGTCGATCCGCTTGGAATCGAACACGCAGAGAGGACGCAACGCGCCCGCGCGCCATTGGGCGACCGCCTCGATCGGGTTGTTGACGGTCGAATCGACGTGCTTGCCGACCAATTGCGTCGCCACTTCGCCGCCGCCCTTGTAGGGCACGTAGCTGAATTTGGTCCCGGTGATCTGTTCGACGCCGACGGTGATGATCTGGTCTTCCTGCTTGGAGCCGGTTCCGCCCATCTTGAACTTGCCCGGTTCCGCGCCCTTGACGGCGGCGATGTATTCGCCGGCGGTCTTGTAGGGCGTTTCGGCATGGACCCAGAGGATGAATTCGTCGAGCGCCAGCATCGCCACCGGGGTCAAGTCGCGCCAATTGAACGGCACGCCGGTCGCGAGCGGGGTGGTGAACAGATTCGAAAGCGTGATGATGATCTTATGCGGGTTGCCCTTGGAATTCTTGACGTCGAGGAAGCCCTCGGCGCCCGCACCGCCGGCCTTGTTGATGACCACGAACGGCTTCGGCATCAGTTTGTGCTTTTCAACCACGCCCTGAAGCATGCGGGCCATTTGGTCGGCGCCGCCGCCGGTGCCAGCGGGAATGATGAACTCGACCGGCTTGCTCGGCTCCCAGGCGGCGAACGATGGAGCCGCAAAGCCCCCCAAGAGAACGGCGAGCGAGGCGGAGATGGCGTATGAACGTGTTTGCATTTAAGTCCTCCCAAATATTCCACCGCGCATGTCGGCGGATTTTCTACGGCCCATCGATCTCGCTACCCGAAAGAGTTGGCCTTCACCAGCAGCGAATCGCTTCGATTTATAGCGAACCCTCTTGATGGGGTTCTGGGGTCTGGATCGCGCGGAACCCGTCAGTTGGTTCGTTCTCGACAACTCGCGCGGACCTAGGTATGTGGTGTACCACTATCGAAATGCCGGAGCAACCTGATTCCCTCGTGCGGCAAAATCGAATTCACGTTGCGCCGCAAAAATTAGCGCGACGGCATGTTCGACACGACCGGAGCGCGAGCACGTCGATCGGCGCCGGTTTCCGGTGAGCCGAAAAAACAACGGTTTGTAGACGGGAAGAGGCGTACCTTTCGATGACTTATAGCGACCCGCAATTCTGGATCGCGTTGCTGCAGATCATCGGCATCGACATCCTGCTCGCCGGCGACAACGCGGTCGTGATCGCGCTCGCCGCGCGCAATCTGCCGCAAAAGCAGCGCACGGTCGCCATCGTCGGCGGCACCGCCGGGGCCATCGGGCTCCGCATCGCGTTCGCGACGGTGATTGTCTACCTGATGACGGTGCCCTACCTGAAGCTGGTGGGGGCGGTGCTTCTGTTCTGGGTCGCCATCAAGTTGCTGGTGCCCGAGGAAGGCGGTGTCGACGAAGAAGGCAAGATCAAGGCCGGCACCACCATTTGGAGCGCCATGTGGACCATCGTGGTCGCCGACGCGGTCATGAGCCTCGACAACGTCATCGGCATCGCCGCCGCCGCCAAGGACAACGTGACCCTGATCGTGCTCGGCCTCTTGATCAGTATCCCGCTGGTCGTTCTCGGCAGCACGATGTTGTTGAAGCTGCTCGATCGTTACCCGATCCTGATTACCTTGGGCGGCGGCCTGTTGGGCTGGATCGCCGGGGGCATCGCCGTGGTCGATCCGGCAATCGCGCAGTATACGCAACCCCATCAACCCATGATTCATTACGTCGCCGCCGTCGCCGGCACGGTCTTCGTCGTCGCTCTCGGAAAATTCCTGGTGCGGCGCCGGGACCATCGCCGAAAAATCGAATCGGTCGCGTCGGAACACCACGGCGCGTCCGGATCGTGACGCGGTCGGCGATCACGCTCGCATAACAGGAGATCGACTATGCACACGATTCTGATCCCGATCGACGGCTCGCCGGCCTCGCTCCGGGCGGTGGACGCGGTGATCGATCGGGTGCAAAAGGGGCAAAAGACCCGCATCCACCTGATCAACGTCCAGCCGGCGTTGCCCCAGGCGGTCACCGACTTCGTCGGTAAGCGCTCGGTGCGCGACTTTCACAAGGAACTGGGCGAAAAAGAACTGAAGAAGGCCTGCGCCAAGCTGAACAAGGCGAATATCGCGCACGGAATCGAGATCGCGGTCGGCGACGTGGCCGAAACCATCGCCGCGTATGCGACCAAGTTGAAGTGCGACGAAATCGTGATGGGAACGCGCGGCCATTCGCAAATCGCCAACCTGCTGCTCGGATCCTCGACCACCAAGCTGCTGCATCTCGCGAAGGTTCCGGTGACCCTGGTCAAATGACGCCGCGCGTCGGCGCGCGAGGGCGAGTCGCTTTTATCACCCGCAAGCCACCGCCTATCGCATCGCCCAGGCTTGGGGTTGTTGCCGCCGGTTCCGGGGATTATTTTGCAAGCACCTGAAAGCCGATCGACCGCCAATGAACACGGAACTCGCTTCCCATAAACGGGGCCCCGCCCGGGCCACGCCCAAGGGCCGCCAGGTCAAGCCCGAGGCGCTGGCCGAGGTGCGCGCGCTGCTGGGCGATAAACCGCGCCGGCGCGATTTGCTGATCGAACATCTGCACCTGATTCAGGACCGCTACGGATGTCTTTCGGCGGCGCATCTCGCCGCGCTCGCCCACGAAATGCGCCTCGCCATGACCGAGGTCTATGAGGTCGCCACCTTCTACGCCCACTTCGACGTGGTGCGCGAAGGCGAAGCCGCGCCGGCCGCGCTCACGATCCGGGTCTGCGACAGCCTGACGTGCGAAATGGCCGGCGCGGGCGCGTTGCTCGAAGGCCTGGCGGCGCGGCTCGGCGCCAAGGCGCGGGTGGTGCGCGCGCCGTGCATGGGCCTTTGCGACAAGGCGCCCGCGGTCCAGGTTGGCCAGCGCCAGATCGCGCCCGCGACGGTCGAGGCGACCGCGGCGGCCGCGAACGCCGATATGTCGGCGCCGGTGCCGTCCGCGCGCGCATTCGAAGCGTACACGGCCGACGGCGGCTACGCGCTGTTGCGCCAATGCCTGAAAGGCGAGCGCAAAGCCGAAGACCTGATCGCGCTTCTGAACGATTCCGGCTTGCGCGGCCTCGGCGGCGCCGGTTTCCCCACCGGGCGCAAGTGGGGATTCGTGCGCGGCTATGCGGGTCCGCGCCTGATGGCGGTCAACGCCGACGAGGGCGAGCCCGGCACCTTCAAGGACCGCTATTATCTCGAACGCGATCCGCACCGCACCATCGAGGGCGCGCTGCTCGCCGCCTGGGCGGTCGGCGCCGAGGCGATTTACTTCTATCTTCGCGACGAATATCCGGGCATCCGCAAGTTTTTGTTGGCGGAGCTGGAAAAGGTGCGCGCGGCGAAGCTGGACACGCATGCGCCAATCCATCTGCGTCGCGGCGCCGGCGCCTACATCTGCGGTGAAGAATCGGCGATGCTGGAAAGCATCGAAGGCAAGCGCGGCCTGCCGCGCCACCGGCCTCCTTACGTCGCGGAAAAGGGCCTGTTCGGTCGCCCGACCCTGGTCCAGAACGTCGAGACGCTCTATTGGTTGCGCGACATCGTCGAAAAGGGCGCGCAATGGTTCGCGACCCGGGGCGGTTCGACGCGCCTGCACAGCTATTCGGTGTCGGGCCGGGTGAAAAATCCGGGCGTCAAGCTGGCTCCGGCCGGCATCTCGGTGCGCAAGCTGATCGAGGAGCATTGCGGCGGCATGGCCGACGGCCACACGTTCGCCGCCTATCTGCCGGGCGGCGCCTCGGGCGGCATTCTGCCCGCCTCCATGGGCGACGAACCGCTCGAATTCGGCCAGCTCGAAAAACACGGATGCTTTCTCGGGTCGGCGGCGGTGGTGGTGCTCTCGGACAAGGACGACGCGCGCGCCGCGGCCCTCAACCTGATGCGCTTTTTCGCCGACGAAAGCTGCGGCCAATGCACGCCCTGCCGCGTCGGCTCCGAAAAGGCCGTCATCGAGATGGAGAAGAAGACCTGGAACGCGGCGCTGCTCGGCGAGCTGGCGCAAGGCATGGCGGACGCCTCGATCTGCGGGCTCGGCCAGGCGGCGGCCAATCCGATCCGCTGCGCGCTCAAATATTTTCCGGAGACCAAGCGATGAGCCAGAAGATCACCTTCGAGCTCGACGGCAAGACGGTCGCCGCCGAGGCGGGCGAAACCATCTGGGACGTGGCGAAACGGCAGGGCACCGCGATCCCGCACCTCTGCCATTCGGGCGAGCCGGGCTACCGGCCGGACGGCAACTGCCGCGCCTGCGTGGTCGAGATCGAGGGCGAGCGGGTGCTGGCGGCCTCCTGCATCCGGAAACCCTCCGCCGGCATGAAGGTCAGGACGGGAAGCGAGCGCGCCAAGGCCGGCCGCAAGATGGTGTTCGAGCTGCTGCTCGCCGACCAGCCGGCGCGCGAGCGCGCCCACGATTCAGGGTCGCGCTTCTGGCAATGGACCGAGAAACTCGGCCTCACGCAAAGCCGCTTCGCGCCTCGCCATGCGCCGGAATCCGACCGCTCGCATCCGGCGATGGCGGTCGCGCTCGATGCCTGCATCCACTGCAACCTTTGCGTCCGCGCCTGCCGCGAGGTTCAGGTCAACGACGTGATCGGCATGGGCGGGCGCGGGCATCACGCCCGCATCGTGTTCGACATGGGCGACCCGATGGGCGCGTCCACCTGCGTCGCCTGCGGCGAATGCGTGCAGGCCTGCCCGACCGGGGCCTTGATGCCGGCGAACGCGGTCGACGCCAAGGGCGTCGGCAATCTCCGCGCCGACCGCCATGTGGACAGCGTCTGCCCCTATTGCGGCGTCGGTTGCCAGATCCGCTATCACGTGCAGGGCGACAAGCTCGCCTTCGTCACCGGTCGTCCCGGCCCGGCCAACGAAAACCGGCTCTGCGTCAAGGGCCGCTTCGGGTTCGACTACATCCACCACCCGCACCGCCTGACCAAGCCGTTGATCCGCAAAGAGGGCGTCAAGAAGCACGCCAACGACCGGGTCGATCCGGGCAACCCCTTCACCCATTTCCGCGAAGCGACCTGGGAAGAAGCGCTCGCGCGCGCGGCATCGGGATTGAAAACGATTCGCGACCGCTCGGGCGCCGAGGCGCTTGCCGGGTTCGGCTCGGCCAAAGGCTCCAACGAGGAAGCGTATCTGTTCCAAAAACTGGTCCGGCTCGGCTTCGGCACCAACAACGTCGATCACTGCACGCGACTCTGCCACGCGTCGTCGGTGGCCGCCCTGATGGAGGGGATCGGCTCCGGCGCGGTCACGGCGCCGTTCACCGAGGCGATGAACGCCGACGTCATCATCGTCATCGGCGCCAATCCGGCCGAGAATCATCCCGTCGCCGCCACCTATTTCAAGCAGGCGGCGAAGCGCGGCGCGACGCTGATCGTGATGGACCCGCGCGGCCAGGCGCTCATGCGCCACGCCACCCACATGCTGCAATTCCGTCCCGGCACCGACGTCGCGATGCTGAACGGAATCATGAACGTGATCGTGAGCGAAGGGCTCTACGACACCCAGTATATTCAGGCCCACACGGCGGGCTTCGAGAAATTGAAGGCGCATCTCGCCGATTTCTCGCCGGAAAAGATGGCGGCGATTTGCGGCATCGAGGCCGACACGCTGCGCACCGTCGCGCGCGCGTTCGCGCGCGCCAAGGCCGGCATCATCTTCTGGGGCATGGGCATTTCGCAACACGTGCACGGCACCGACAACGCGCGCTGCCTGATCTCGCTCGCGCTGATGTGCGGCCACACCGGCCGGCCCGGCACCGGGCTCCATCCGCTGCGCGGCCAGAACAACGTACAGGGCGCCTCCGACGCCGGACTCATTCCGATGGTGTTTCCCGACTATCAATCGGTCGAAAATCCGGACGTGCGTCGCCGCCACGAGGAATTCTGGGGCGCCAAGCTGGACCCGAAACGGGGCTTGACCGTGGTCGAGATCATAAAGGCGATCCTCGAAGGCCAAATTCGCGGCATGTACATCATGGGCGAAAACCCGGCGATGTCGGACCCGGACGCGGGCCATGCGCGCGAGGCGCTCGCCAAGCTCGAGCATCTCGTGGTTCAGGACATCTTCCTCACCGAAACCGCGTTCCACGCCGACGTGGTGCTGCCCGCGTCCGCCTGGCCGGAAAAGGACGGCACCGTCACCAACACCAATCGCCAGATCCAGCGCGGCCGCCAAGTATTCCAGCCGCCGGGCGAGGCGCGTCAGGATTGGTGGATCATCCAGGAAATCGCGCGCGGTATCGGCCTTGAATGGGATTACACGGGTCCCGCCGACGTTTACCGCGAGATGGGCGGGATCATGCACTCGCTCGACAATATTTCGTGGGAGCGGCTGGAGCGCGAAAACGCGGTGACCTATCCGTGCGCGGCGCCGGACAAGCCGGGCGAGGGCGTCGTCTTCGCCGACCGTTTCCCGACCGGCGACGGCAAGGCCAAGCTGGTGCCCGCCGACGTGCTGCCGCCGGCCGAACTGCCCGACGCCCAGTATCCGATGATCCTGACCACCGGCCGCCAACTCGAGCATTGGCACACCGGCGCGATCACCCGACGCGCGAGCGTGCTCGATGCGTTGGAGCCCGCCGCGGTCGCGTCGCTCGCGCCCGGCGACATCGCCAAGCTCGGCATCCAGCCGGGCGGCAAGGTGCGCGTCGCCACCCGGCGCGGCGCGATCGAACTGGTCGCGCGCGCCGATACGGCGATTCCGGAAGGGGTGATCTTCATACCCTTCTGCTACACCGAAGCGGCCGCCAATCTTCTGACCAATCCGCAACTCGATCCGTTCGGCAAGATTCCGGAGTTCAAGTTCTGCGCCGCGCGCGTCGAGAAAACCGAGGCCCGGTCGGCGGCGGAGTAATTCTTCGCTTTACGCGGCGCTTCGCGCGCCGCGGGCGCGGAGGTAATGGAACAGGGCGACGGCAAGCGCGATCGCCAATCCCGCCCAGCGCAATTGGCCGTGGGTCGCGAACGCGACCGGCGCGATCCAGTCGTCGACCAGGTCGGGGAACATGAGCAGGAATCCGCCGACGATCAACGCCGTCCGTTCCCAGGCCGCGAGCGGCGTGATCAAGCGCCCTTGCAACCCGGCGGCGACGGCGGCGGTGCCGGCGGCGGCGGCCAGGATCACCACGACCATGGCCGCGATCCCGCCCGCCTTCGGCATGGCGAGCAGAATGCCGATACCGGCCGGATCGAGCACGAACATGAACGGCACCACGAACGCGGGCATGGTGTATTTCCACGAGTGGAACGTGGTGCGGTAGGGATCGCCGCCGGTGATCGCGGCCGCCGCGAACGCCGACAGCGCGGTCGGCGGCGATACTTCGGAGAGAACCGCATAATAGAAGATGAACATGTGCGCGGCGAAATCGGGCACGCCGAGCTTGATCAGGGCGGGCGCCGCGATCACCGCGCAGATGATGTAGGACGCCGTCACCGGCACGGCGAGGCCGACCACCCACACGATCAGCGCGGTGTAAAGCGCGGTCAGCGCCAAGCTGCCGCCCGCGTATTCGATGGCGATGGCCGAAAACTTGAGGCCGAGCCCGGTCAGCGTCACCACCCCGACGATGATCCCGGCCGCGGCGCAGGTGGCGGCGACGTTGAGCACGCCGGTGGTGCCGTCGGCGAGCGCCTGGATGAGCTTCCTCGGGCCCATGGCGCAGTCGCGATGGAGAAAGCTGGTGGCGAAGGCGAGCACGGTCGCCCAGAACACCGACATCATCGGCGAAAAGCCTATCAGCATGAAAACGATGATCGCGATCAGGGATGAAAAGTGGAACCAGTAATCGCGCACCAGGGGGCCGAGCGGCACCGGCGTAATGCCGCCTTCGACGCTGTCGCGGCTGGCAAGCTCGACAACGATGAAGAGCGAGAAGTAATAGAGGCACGTCGGCACCACCGCCATGCGGATGACGTCGAGATAGGAGATCTTCAGGAACTCCGCGATCAGGAACGCCGCCGCGCCCAACACCGGCGGCGACAGGATGGCGCCGATGCCGCCGGCGGTGAGCAGCCCGCCCGCCGAGTTTTTGCTGAATCCGGCCTGGGCGAGCATCTTGTGCGAAACCGAGCCGATGGTGACGGTGGTGGCGACGCCCGATCCCGACGGTCCGCCGAGCAGGAACGAGGACAGCACCACGGCGCGGCCCGCGCTCGATGTCTTGCCGCCGGTGGCGGAAAACGAAAAATCGATGAAGAACTTTCCGGCGCCCGAATGCTGCAGGAACGCGCCATAGATGGTGAACAGGATGATCAGGCTCGAGGACACGTCGACCGCGACGCCGAAAATGCCCTCGAGGGTCATGTATAGGTGCCCGACCAGGCGGCCGAGGTCGTAGCCGCGATGGGTCCAGGGCGGCGGCAGGTAGGGCCCGGCGAGGGCGTAGGCGAGGAACGCGACGCAGATGACCAGCATGACCACGCCGCTCGAGCGCCGCACCGCTTCGAGAACGAGCAGGATGAACACGGCCCCGGCGATCAGGTCGGTCCGGTTGGGCAAGGTGTTGCGGTCGCCGAAATCGTCGCCGCCGACGATGGCGTAGGCGATCACGGCGATCGCCGCCGCGACCAGCGGCAGGTCCCACCACGGGAAACGATTGCGCAAGGCCTTGACGACGGGGAAGACGAGAAACGTGAGGACCAGCACGATCCCGACGTGTGCCGGGCGCAGAACGTCGGGCGACACGATGCCGACGGCGGTATAGAGGTGGAAAAGCGTGCTGCCGACCGCGAGCGCGGTCAGGAACGCCGCCATCCAGCCCCGATAGCGGTTGTGAACGCCTTCTTCCGCTTCGATCAGCTCTTCGATCTTGTGCTGAACGTCGTCGGGGGCGGCGACGGATTGCGGATCGCTCATGCGGCGTCAATCACCGGAAACGAGACGCGCCGCCGGCCTCGTCGTGCGAAGCGGGCGGCGCGCCGGATCGAACGTCCTTCAGTCGAGCTTCACGCCCTTCTCGGCGAAGTACTTCTTGGCGCCGGGATGGAAGGGGATCGGCGAACGGCCGGGCTGATTCTTGACGTCGAAGCTCTCGGCTTCCTTGTGCACGGCGACCATGTCGGCCTTGCGGTCGAAGATGGTCTTGACGATGGTGTAGGCGTCCTGGTCGGACATGTCCTTGTGCGCGATCAGCACGTTCCACACGGTCGCGACCTGGTTGTCCTTCTCCATGCCGCCGTAGACGTTCTTGGCGATGGTGTCCGGGGCGTAGAGATTGCCGTACTTCTTGTTCATGGCCGGAACCGTGTCGGCGTGATCGATCATCTGGATCTTGACGCCCGGCGTCGCGCCGAGGTCGGCGACGGCCGCCGTCGGCAGGCCGCCGACCCAGAAGAAGGCGTCGATCTTTTTGTCCTTGATCGCGTTGACGGACTCGGCGACGCCGAGCCGTTCGCGCTTCATGTCCTTGTCCTTGTCGAGGCCGGCGGCCTCGATCACGCGGAAAGCCATGACTTCGGTCGCGCTGCCGGGCGATCCGGTCGACACGCGCTTGCCCTTGAGGTCCTTCATGGTCTTGACCCCGGTGCCCTCGATGCTGACCACGTGCATCCGGTTCGGATAGAGCACCATCAGGGTGCGGATCTCGACCGGCTTGTCCTTGAACTTGTCTTCGCCTTTGAGCGCGTCCAGGCCGGCATCCACCATCGAAAAGGCGATTTCGGCCTTCTTGGCGCCGATTAGCTGGAGATTGGCGACCGAGCCGCCGGTGACTTCCGCCGTCGCCTGCCAGCCGGGCACGTACTTGGAAAGCACGTTGGCGAGGCCGCCGCCCATGGGGTAGTAGACCCCGCCGGTGCCGCCGGTGGCGATCGACAGGCTCTTCTGCTGTTGCGCGTCCGCGCCGAGCGGCGCAAGGACGATCGCGGCGACGGCGGCGGCTATTCCGAATTTCAGGGTTTTCAGCATGGCATCCTCCCGCAAAAAATAAAAAATTTGATTGGAGCGCCTTCGAGGCGGCGCCCGGAGTCCAACGGTTATACCGGCTATCCGACGGCCTGCCAACCCGCCGAAAACCGCCATATTAGTTAAGGTAATTAGGGCGATTCGTAACCATGTGCTAGGAGGAAAGGCGCATGGTTATAGGGGGTTCGAGGGTTTTCGGGTGTGCGGCCAACTTTGAGCGGGGCCGCAAGTGCGTTTTCTGCGGGTCGTTCAA
>Ga0194120_10001151_pt1 | contig 49120 bp, 71 predicted proteins | sample TA2MahCa65mmetaG_FD_148642 | JGI IMG/M metagenome (GOLD analysis project Ga0194120, IMG submission 148642) | Freshwater microbial communities from Lake Tanganyika, Tanzania - TA2015019 Mahale Deep Cast 65m | ecosystem: Environmental > Aquatic > Freshwater > Lake | place: Tanzania: Lake... | reverse complement strand
CACGTACCGCGTATCTGCAATAAACTCAATTGGTACTAGTGTTTCATCATCAGAGACATCTGCAACTCCAACATCGTCGTCTAGCTCCAGTGTTCCAAGTGCGCCAACAGGACTGGTTGCCACTGCAAGCTCGGCAACACAGGTCAACTTGTCTTGGACTACCCCATCCAGCAACGGTGGATATGCAATTACCGGCTACAAAATAGAATACAAAATTGGCTCTGGCGCGTTTTCCAACTTGGTTGCAAACACTGGCACTACAACCACTAGTTATTCGCATACTGGCCTGAGTTCTGGTACAACATATGTGTATAGAGTATCAGCAATAAACCAAATAGGAACAGGTGCAGTATCATCAGAATCATCCGTCACTCCTACTGGTTCATCATCGTCTGCCAGTGTGCCAGGCTCTGTGACATCCCTTGTTGCAACTGCAGCGTCCCCAACTCAGGTCAGTCTCTCATGGGGAACACCATCAAACAATGGTGGCTCGTCAATCACAGGATACAAAATTGAAGCAAAAAAGGGAAGTGGCTCTTTTGAAACCCTGGTATCCAACTCGCAGAGCACTGCGACTTCATTTTCACATACTGGACTCACAACAGGCACAACGTACTATTATCGCGTATCTGCTGTAAACTCTGTCGGTGCAGGAACGCAAAGCGAAACATCCGCAACACCCAAGGAAACCACCACACCTACAGTTACTGCTACTGCTGTTTCTCCTACTGCAATTACGTTAACCTGGGTTCCGCCGTCGCAGACCTACAAACAGTCCATCGCAGGATACAAAATAGAACAAAAGGTAGGCCAAGACAGCTACGTGGTACTGCAAGAAAACGCAGGAACCGCCACAAGCTATACCATATCGGGCCTGACTACTGGTCAAACATACGCCTATGTCGTTTCTGCCCATTTCACGCTTGGCTCTAGCCCAAGATCTGCAGATGCTACTGCAACACCATTGTCCACATCCAACTCTATTTCACCATCACAGAGCACGACATCCGGTACAGTAAACCCACCAACAAACATCGTTGCAACTCCATATTCTCCAACACGAATAGATCTTGTCTGGAAGGCACCAACATCAACTGGTATTGTAGGATACAAAATCGAAGTCAAAAAGGGACCTGGGCAATTTGAGACATTAATTTCCACACAAAATGCCACAACAAAATATTCTCACACTGGTATTGTGACTGGTGTGATGCACGTCTATAGAATTTACACAATAACATCTTCTGGCACAAGTCTTGCATCATCCGAAGCATCGACTACTGCAACACTTGACACAACCCCGCCAGCTGCTCCAGTTACTTCCAAGCCGCCGTCACCACCAACTCTTTCTGCAAATCTGGTTTCTCCGACTCAGATCAACCTCTACTGGACAACTCCAACTAATAATGGAGGTGCCTCAATTACAGGTTATACAATAGAGTACAAAATTGGCTCTGATCAATACAGAACACTAACTAGCAAGACTACTAGCACCACATATTCACATACCGGATTACTAGCAAACACTTACTCGTATCGCATCTACGCGTTAAATCCTGCAGGTGCAAGTGTGGCATCAAACGTTGTGACACTGCAGACTGCCGAGCAGCCAAAACCAGAACCAAAACCAGAACCAACACAATGCGGTGCAGGCACTGTATTTGATGAAGAAACTCAGAGTTGCATTGTGGCACCAGAGCCAGAACCCGTAGTCGACCCCGAGCCACAAACACACATTCCTGGATTCCCAGATCCTACCAAAGACCCACAATCATATGTGGATAGATACAACTCAGAGGCCGCATACAAGGCCTGGTTTGATAGGAACTTTCCAGGAAAGACCATTTACGAAGTGGTAGGACTACCAGAGCCAGAGCCACCAGTGATGGTATGTGGCGAAGGAACCCATCTGGAAAAAGGAGTCTGTGTAATAGATGAGAATCCAGGGCCGTTTGGAGGGGGATGCCTGATTGCAACTGCTGCCCATGGAACAGAGCTTGCTTCCCAGGTACAGCAATTGCGAGAAATCAGAGACAATGTCCTGTTCAGCACTAGTTCCGGCACAACTTTCATGGCTGGATTCAACGAATTCTATTATTCATTTAGTCCTGGGATATCTGATCTAGAAAGACAGAGCCCAGCATTTCGTGAGCTAGTAAAAATCACAATAACCCCAATGTTATCTACAATGTCGATTCTAAGCTATGCAGACATTGATTCAGAATCAGAGATGCTTGGATATGGAATTGGCATAATACTTCTTAATGGAGTAATCTATTTTGTGGCACCTGCATTTGCAATTATAATAATTAGAAATAAAACCAAGTCTGGGTTTTCCAAAAAATCTTAAATCGTATTTTGTGGTATACTTACAACATGAAGGCAATCGGCATTGTTCTTGCTGCACTTTTGGTATTTACGGTACTCTCTGTACAATATGTGGAAGCCAAACCTGTAAAAAACCAAATAAAAAAAGACATTAAGGAAATCAAAACACCCATTGATGCAAAATCAGTCAAGATAACCCAGATATCAAAGTCTAGAACTCTGCACGTTTGGTATATTATTACAGTCCAAGTCTGCGCTGGACCAGAAAATCTCTACTCGCCTGACTTGGAAATAAAATCAGACCGTGATACAATCCAAGTCACAATGTGGGGCCTCATCATGCCCAAGACATGCAAGTCTGGCGAGTTTTTCATTGCAGCAAACAATCCTGATACAATATCTGCAAGTTTTTCAAGTCAATCGTTTCGCGAGCCTGCAAGATAGAACAACATCTGCCTTATTTGGGGCTTGCATAATACTAAATTCGTGAAGCTCATCTACGGATTAATTGCGATATTTGCAATATCATGGGTTTTTGTTGGTGTGGCAGACGCCCAAACTTACAAAATGTATGTGCAAAAAATGCCCCCACACTGGCAAAAATCCTTTGGCGATATATTGGACAAGGCAATCCAGTTCTGGCAGCAAAAAAATCCAGGACTAGTAATAGAAAAAATACCATACCAAGACCAAGCAGACTTTGTTCTAGAGTGGGCAAGCCAGTATGATTCTGGCAAGCTTGGCTACTATAGCAGCAACACGCAAAACGAATACGGCAAACCCAAGCTGACAATAACACTTGGATATTTCAAGGACAAAAAATGGAACCTAGTCTCGCCAGATTATGCTTTGGAGATTACAAAACACGAGCTAGGCCATGCAATAGGACTCCAACACAGCACTGACCCAACTGATATCATGTATCCTCAAATTGAAAATTACGAGTCATGGCTTGCCTCAAAAGCGCCAACCAAAATGACAAACCAGACAAAGCCAGTCGATTGGAAGGCAAAGGCAACAACACTTCAGACAAACTCTGACAAAAAACTATACTCTACACAAAACTCCATAAATGCAATAGCGCCATTTGTTAACTCGACTTGGGCTACAAACAAGGCATCACAAGCAGAGATGAAAAAGGCAGAAGAACACTTCTTTGCTGCAAAAAAATACCAAAGTGATGCAAAGATACTACAAGCACAAGCAGATGACTTGTTCTACGAGTCAAAATATTCAGAATCGTACCAAAAATACAAGTCATCGCTAGACCGGGCAAAAAAGATAGACTCTAAAATCCTAGAAATCAAAAAATCACTCAAAAAGGCAAACAGCCTTGAAATCTCCAAATGAAACAATCCCATCTCAAAAAATTAGTGCAGGAATACCACACACTCAAGGCAAAACAGGAAAAATCATACGATCATCGAATCCATCAGAGGTTAAAGGAAATAGAACATCGATACTATCACGAAACGGGAACCGATCTGACCACAAAATAAAAACCCCCAACAAAAACCACTGAACATGCGCAAGCGATACTATGCGGTGCTGGCAATAATTGCAATCATTGTATCATATTATATCCTCTCGGCATTTGTCCTGCAACAGCAATCAATTAACAAGCAATCAGTTTACGTGCATTTAGAGCCTGGATGGAAGAGCTATCCGGGAAATATTGTATACGAGATAACTAATGTCTGGTCAAACCAAGACACAACACAGCTTAGCACGCAAGAAAGACTCGAAATATCAAAACAAAACAATGTCGATGAAATCAGATACGTCCATGACAAGCCATACATTTTGGTCCAAAACAGCAACACAAACTGCCGGGATTCCTGGGAGCCACACTATGCAAGGTTTGGCGCAGATACACTACGACACTATATAGAATATGCAACTGGACTACAACAAAGCCCAGACCCAAACAAAACTCTGTACACACTTGAACCAAGCAAGCAAGACTATTCCGAGCAGCAAGAACAGCTAAAGTCAGGATACTCACAGTTCATCCCAATATGCACATCGCAAGACGGAGCATCGTTTGACTATGCTGTAAAAATCAATGACAATACAGTCGGCTTTGATGTTTATTTTGTAGAGTCAATAGAGCAGCAGGCAAATTACGACTCAAACAACAAGTTCACTCATTATACAGACGGTACATGTTTTGGCAAAAACTATGAGCGATTCTCCGGCACGTGCAACAATGTTGGAAAAAATTCAGGCCTGCTCATTATAACTCCTGACAACCTGATTTTGCCTCTGACCAAAATCCAAGTCTGGCTGTACGAAAAGTAATTTGGAATATCGTTTTAATTGCGGTGTGTTATAATCAAAACCATGAAGGCAACGTTTGGCGCAGGCTGCTTTTGGTGCGTAGAAGACATCTTTAGGACGACACCAGGAGTCAAGTCTACATCAGTAGGATATGGTGGAGGGCACACAAAAAACCCAACTTATGAGCAGGTCTGCACAGATGATACCGGACATGCAGAACTAGTCCAGGTGGAGTTTGATCCGAGCGTTATACCTTATGAAAAACTATTGGACGTGTTTTGGGGCTCTCATGACCCAACACAACTGAACAGACAGGGCCCAGACATTGGAACACAATACCGCTCTGTGATTTTTTGCCATGATTCAGATCAGGAAAGAGTTGCCCAAGAATCCAAAGAAAGACTCGATGCATCAGGCAAGTTTGGCAAAAAAATTGTCACACAAATTCAGCCGGCACCGGAATTTTACCAAGCAGAGGAATACCACCAGAAATATTACGTAAAATGTGGAATCTCTAGATAATTTCTACGCCCACTTTTAATACAAAATTCGTCATTACAATACTAGTAGATGGGGATTAATGCCGGACTCTGGCAAAGCCATTGCCAGCCCATCTACAAAAAATTCCACTGATAAATCATTAGTGAGTCTTTTATGTTGTTTTTGAAAATTATATCACATGGAACAAACAAGCACAGTAATCATGCTTCCGCCGTATTGGTTTGATACGCAAAATCCGCAATTCAAGTCGTTTTACGACAGAATCTTAGAATTAGAAAAACTTCGCGACACCATAATTGATGAAATAAACTATCTTAAATCAATACTTGCAGAAGCGACTTGATCCTCATCCCAGATTCACACCATGCTAGCGGCGTTTCCAATTTTGGTATTTTATGGTTAATTTTATCACATCCTCGTATAGAATTGCAAAACATGAAGTGCAAGAACTGCGGCACCGAGTTCAAAAACAGGGCGTCCAATTTCTGTTCTACTGATTGTGCAGTGGACCACATGGGCAAGTCCGAAGAAGATTAGTTTATCAATCAGACTGGAAGAATTCCTAGCATTGTACAGATTTGCATTGATTGGCCTTGCATTGTTTGGCATTTTTGGGATGGCGTTTGCACAGGTAAATCTTGGCGCAGGCCCTCAAACCAAAACCATAGAAGTAGGAAAACAAGTCCAAATTGCAGCTGATCTAAAAAACAATCAGGACTTTGAGCAGCAATTTGCGTATATTGTCCAAGTCCAGGACGAAAACGGCGTAACAGTGTCACTTGCCTGGATTACAGGGGAATTGTCTCCAGCACAATCATTCTCACCGTCGCTGTCATGGGTGCCAAGCCAAACAGGACAATACGAGGCGACTATATTCGTGTGGGAGAGCATCGATAATCCGTCTGCATTATCGCCAACTTTGTTATTGAAGATAAACGTGGGCTCTGCAGCCTAGGGTGGTACAATGGACCTAGAATATGAAAAACAGGCAACCGATGTTCGAGGAACCATAATCTTTCTAAAATACGGAGAAAAAAACCTCAACTTGGTGCAAATCAAAAAAGGGTTTGCCAGAGGCGGACACTATCATACCTTTGAGACAAAACACCACTTGATATCAGGTGTAATAGAATACCGTGAAAAAGACATCAACACAGACCAGGAAAAAATCAAAACAATAACTAGTCCTGCAGTAATTGTGGTGCCGCCAATGGCAGCTCATCTGTTAATTGCAAAAGAAGACACCATATTTGCAGAAGAATTCTCAAAGGATTACTCAGCAGTGGAATATGCACCGTACAGAAACATTGTAATGCAAAAAATGTCATGACATATTCCATTTGGCTTGTCCCGTCATGTGAGGACAAAAAATACCTAAACAAAATAATCCACAACTTGGCAAAAAAACATGACGCACCAAAATTTTCCACTCACATTACGGTGTATAGCGGTATAACATCGCTAAAAAAAGCAAAGGCAGCCGTACAATGCATAAATTCTTGCAAAATCCGAGTATGCAAAACCGGCATTGGGCAATCAGATTATCTCTGGAAGACTCTATTTGTCAAAATAAAAAAGGACAAAAACCTAAGCGAAATTCACAATACTCTATATGCTGCGTTTGGCACAAAATATGATTTTGAGCCCCACATAAGCCTGATTTACAAAAAGATGGATTCTTCCACTAAGCTAAAAATCAAAAATTCTTTGAAAATAAAAAAATCGTTTTCCTTTGATGGTTTAGTAATAATCAGATCATCAAAAAACGTCAAGGCTTGGAAGATACTGTACAAGGCTAGCCTTGGTGCAGCCTGAGTTGTTAAATTTAGTAAATCTCTGAGGTCTTAAAATACCAGCCCCACATAGAACAAAGGAACTCGGTATGGCAAACCTGACTCGCCAGGAAACTAGGGCATTTGTAGAAAAGCTAATGGCTTCTGGCAAAGGAGATCCCGGCAGACTACAGCACATTATATCAATTCTAAATGATGGCAGACATCTATACCACTCTGATCAAAAATATCTTGATGAAAAATTCTCACAGGAAATAGGCCTGCAAGAGCAGCTCAAAGTAGAAGAAAGCATCCTAGTCAAAATCCAAAAGCTCATCTCTGCAGGAGTGGGGGACACGGGTCGCTTGCAATTCATACTGGAATTTCTAAAACAGGGAAAAACACTCTACAAATCCGACCAGCAGTATCTGGAATCAAAGCTCGGAGAAAAAATCAACTATGATGCCATAATAACAGAAAAACGAGACTCTGATAAGACAATAGAATCACTAAAATCCCAAGTCTCCTGGGCAAACCAAAAGATAGCAAATCTTGAATCCGTCATAACGCAAAAGATGGGGTATCTCCAATCCACGCACAAACCACAGGCAACACTGCCAAAGGGATGGCAGGTACAAGCGCAAGGCCTTGATCAAATTCAAAAACAACTAGCATCAGAGCAAGAAAAGCTAGGACACGAAAAAACAGAGGCAGAAAAGATCAGAATAGAGCAGTCCAAGCTAACCCAGATTATTCTGGACAGAAAGGAATTTGCAAATCAAGTCAAAATAGAAAAAGAACAACTCCAAAAGCAAATAGCTCAGGAGCGAGACAAGCTCCTAGAGCAAAACAAGCTAGTCGAGCAGATAAAACTACAGGAGTCAGAGCTAGAACAAGCAAGAGCAGAGCGCGATACTATAATATCACAACTGCAACAAGAGCAGGCAGAAATAGCATCCCAGGCGCAAGCCGAGCGGGCGCACCTAGCAGAACAGGCACAGGTTGCCAAAAAAATCCAGGAAGAAAGGCAGCAACTAGAATCAATACGCGCAGAAAACCAAAAAATCATCCAAGAGGCAAAGTCTCAGGAACGTCAGCTTGAAGATCAGGTAAAACAAGAAAAGGCAAAGCTTGCAACCCAAGCAAAACTACTAAAAACAATTTCTAATTATGAAAAATTCCTATCTGACTCTAAACAAAAGCAATCCGATCTTGCAAAGCAAATCTTGGAGCAAAAAAACAAAATAATCTCCGCAGCCCCGTCTGTCTCTCAAATAAAGTCCGACCAGGAATTGCTGGACAAAATCAACTACGACCGCAATGCACTGCAAACCCAAGTAAAGACTGCAAAAACAGAACTCCAGTCAATCAAAAAGGAAAAGACAGCAATCGAAAGGCAGATCAAAGCTCAGAAAACCCAACTAGAGCGCCAAAAGAAAAAAGAAGCCACAAAAATAAAACAGCTAGAGCAGAAAAAGAAGGCAATATCAAAGTCAATTAGTACAGAATCTGCCAAGATCAAAAAATTAGCAAAATCCTAGATAACCCGCATTGTTATTTCCTGGCCGTATCCTAGCGGTATTGTCCCTGTTATAACGCGCCTGTTTTGTCTTATGTGGCTAGTGTATTTGCGCATGAATTTGAGATATTTTCTTGGCAGCAAGACATTGTCTGTTGCTATTATTCCGCCTATTTTCGTCATTAGCAACACAGAATCAAAGTATTTTGCGACATTTTCCTTGTCTGCATCAATTAGCACAAAGTCAAATGTCGCCCTTTTTGGCATTGTTTTTAGTATGTCTAGGATTTGACCGTGTCTGATTTTTATGACATGGGAAACTTGGGCCGCCTCAAAGTTTGCTCTTGCCATTTCTACCTTGGTCGGGTTACCTTCTATTGTGATTATTCTTGGATTGGCACTTTGCATTATTGCATCTGCAAACCACAACGCGGAATATCCTGATGATGTTCCAAGCTCTAGGATCTTCTCCGCCCTCATACCTCTGAGTAATTTGTGGTAAAATCTGGCAGTCTGTGGGGTAATTGCAAGCATTCGCCTTTCAGGTTCTACATCTATTTTCCTTGTTTTTTCTAAGCGCGACTGTCTTTCCAGCTTAGCAAGTACCGATCTTATCTTGGCCATGTTCTTGCTGAAATATTATTGAATAATAATTTTTGAAATTTGTTAATTCAATTATATTTGGCCAAACTCTAGTCACAGAAAATTGAATGTCTACAAGCGCGCAACACTAATGGAAATAGTCGAGGATATTATCAGCCTGGACTCTACTATGAGGTTTGCAGCCATCATAGATCTCAAGGGAAACATACTTGAATCCATAATGAAAAAGGGCAAGACCTCGCTAAAGTCCCAAAAAGAAGAAGAGCATTTTTGCAAGCAAGTGGCACAAAGGCGCAAAATGCGACAGGGATTCAACAAGTCCTTGGGTAAGGTAAGATACGTCCAAGTGGAGCGCGAAAAGGTAACCCAGTTGGTGATCTATCCAAAAAGAAAAACAGTCTATTTTACACTAGAGCCAGAGGTCAGCGCGACAAAAAAGATGACAATTGTTAGCAAGGTCAAAAAAATAACTGCACACCTCTAGTTGTTTGTTTTGCACACACCAAATCTTACTATCTTTTCATATTATGTTGTATTATGGAGGCACAACACATTGTATCCATTATGGGTGCTATAGTTGCACTATCTGTGTTTATTCCTCTAATAATCGGTTATCTGCTTGACTAATATTATAATTCCAAATTTTGGAATCTGGTTACAATGAAGATTCTAGTTGATGAAATGGATGATGGCTGGGATGAAAAGCTGCGAGGCCTAGGCTATGATGCGTATTCAGTCAAAAAACTAATCACCGAAGGAAAAAACCTCCGCACCGACTATTCCGTGATAAATTACGCCAAAGAAAACGGCATGATTCTGATTACGCGAGACACGGAAAGTGGGCAGGCCTGTGCAGAAAACAACCTACCATGTATTCTAATTGACAACAATGAAATCTTTAAAATTATTGTGGAAAAGCTAAAGCAGTTTTAGAATGTCTTTTAAGACTGCACCATAAAATGGTATCATGGGATTTCTAAAAAAACTCAAAGACGCAGCTGAAAAAGGAGTAGAAAAGGGCAGCGAGCTTGGCAAAAAGGGAATCGAAAAAGGGTCCGAGCTTGGCACTAAAGCGTATGATGCAGGAAAGGAAGCAGCAGAAAAAGGCAGAGACAAGGCCAGACAAGACAAGTAATTATTTTACCATACAATACTAGTATCATGAACAGCTGCGACAGGCACATCAATTCGTATCGAAACGGCAAGACGTTTGATCAGTGCAGGTAAATAGCAGAGGCACTAAATCCTGACTTTAAGAAAATGATTGCAGCAAACGGCAAAGTTCACTGGTCCGAAATATTGGAAAAGGTAAATCATGACGAGCTAATCTACAAGCTGACACTGAAATATCTGAGGCGCGACGGATATGATATTGGCAACTGGAAAATCCCAGAAGTAAGGCCTAGTTGATTTTGCAGCTCCAGCCGCTGGATTTTATCTTTTTTGCCATTATTACTGGCGTTACCACAAGTAATGGAATCGATATTGCAATGAATATTGTTTGTAATTGAGTAATTGCTATGGTAAACGCCAAGGCACTCGATGCAGAGACAAACAATGAGATAAAAGTCCCTGCACAAGTAGGACATGCCACAAACAAGCCAGTGGCTGCTGCCACACTTCCCATTCCTGCGCCTTTTCGTAAAATGGAAAACGCATTTACCGCAATTGCCGCATTAAGTCCCACCAAATAAGACACTGCAATCTGCAAAATCAGGTTAATTGGAATTATTTGCATTCCTATATGGTCTGTAATATACACTAGAATCTTGGGCACATAGCCGATTTCTCCGCAACAAGGGGAAATCTCTGCAGAGGGGATCTGCACATTATAGTGATATGAAAAGGTGACATCTGGCTGGTACACCAAAATTCCAGATGTTAGCGCAAAAAATATTCCATATCCAATTGAGGTTGCGGCAAAAATTCTGCGCGACTTGGAATTCCATGTCACCTGAGCTATTATGGAAAACGGATCGTCCTGGTTTTTTTCCACTTTGTACTTGTGGTACTGGTAAAACCCATACGATATTGCGCCAAGCGCTAGTATGATCATTGCATAAAACGCAACCCCCAACCTTTCTATTGATGATAGGGCAGCCGGCGTTACCTCGGAGTTGCCTAGCCTTGCATAGATCAAAAACAAAATTGCAATTGCCACAAATCCTAGTGTGATTAGTGATCTGCCGTCTTTAGCCATTTAGGCTTGGCTCAAATAAAGCAAAATTAAATCGTATCTAGAGCATACCGAGAAACTCTTCTCTTATCCTGAGAAATACAGCCAGGCAATGCGGGACATTTGACTACAACATTCCATCTTCGTCCTTTTGTAGGGTGATTCTGTATTTCGTGCCTTTAGTACTGTATTTTCTTATTTAAATTCAATCTTTGATTTGACGCTAACATGTTAAAAAATAAAGGAAAAGACCAAAACCACCGCTATGCACAGCAGAGCGATTTTTTGAAGTCTTCTACACTGCGCGAGAACTTGCAGCTTTTGCAGACTTGCCAAGTTCTGGATTTTAGGATCTTCAGTGGAGCGTCATAGCTTACTGAATACATTTTTCCGCCACACGCCGGACATGGTAGTGGTATGTCTATTTGCATGATATTGTTTGATGGATTTTGCATTTAAGAGCCGCGTAGGACTGATAAGTTATCCATACGATCATGTTATTCTTTAATAGAAAGCAATCTGTATTGGTACTAGTTGGATATTTCCCAAAAACAAGAGCCAGATTATTCCACTGCAAAAATTACACACGTTGGCTTTATTGATCCATATGCAATGGAGGGCATCATCATACTACAATCCGATGACAAAAAAGAATTTCACATGAGGGCTTTTTCTGGGGAAGTAGCTAGACACACCAAGTCGTTTTTGGAGGGGCGTCGCGATACACTGCCTACCATATACAACATGATTGAAGAGATTTGCGAGGAAAACGAAATGCTCCTAGTCAAAGTCAAAGTCTACGAAAGCGGTACTGTGTTGCGCGCAAACCTGTACTTTACAGGCAAAAAGGACATTGTATTGAGGAACTATAGAGCGTCAGATGCAGTGGCTTTGGCTGCCTTTTACAACATTCCCATACTAGTTAGAAAGACTCTACTCAAGGACAAAATGGAAAATCTAAGTTAGATTTTTACCATTTTTTGTGCTAAATCAATGACAATTCTTATATTTATGTATGCACAAGTATAATGCTGTATAACATGGAACAAAGTACGATTCGACTATCTAAAAAAATAAAAAGCGAGCTAAAAAAACAAATGCACCATTCTGGCGAAACATACGAATCCGTAATTGAGAGGTTACTCTTAAACAGTAAAGAGGATGACTATCTAAGCAAAGAAACGATCCAAAGCATAGAAAGAGGAATTGCAGATATCAAAGCTGGACGAGTACATACCTCGGAACAAGTCAAAAAGAGATTAGGCTTACGTTAGGATGACGTGGAATGTTGTTTGGTCTGATGAGTCACTAAAACAATTAAAAAAACTAGATACAAAAATCTCACAGAGAATCTATGATCATGTAATGGATTGTAGAGAAAATCCATTCCGATTTGTAATCCGACTGACTAATTCCCCATTTTACAGATTAAGAGTGGGAGATTATAGAGTCATCATGGATCTAAGACAAAATATGTTGATTATTTTTGTTGTTGACCTTGATCATAGGAGCAAAATTTACAAATAAAATGATCTAGGTTAGGACTTCGGCTAACCTTCCTTCTTGGTGGGCTCGCTTTATCTCCATCGCAATTCTTCGACCTACCCCAAAGGTTTCGCCATACTGGTATTTTGTGTATGGTGATGTGGTGGCCACGATTGGGTTGCCTGGTACTCGCAGGGATACATCATACACTACTATCTCTAGGTCTTTGGTTATGACTGACTGGAGCGAAAATGGGCCGATTATTCCAGGCGGGTAGACCTTTTTTACACCTGCAACAAACTTATCGCCCATAGCTATTACTTTTTCCAGCAATGACTCCCTGATGCTTGCAGGTGTATGGCCAACTTCGATGTTTTGTGTGTCAATATTGATATCTAATTGCTGTTTTGCAGGTAGTGCATTATAGTCATGGATGTTTGTCTGCAGTCTACGCTCTATTCCAATGAAATCAACCTGCTCTGAAATTGGCGTGTGGAAATAATTGAAATTCATGTATGTTCCTAGGACTAGCTCTTCGATGCTTGCCTTTTTGAGGTCCTTGACATCGATTATTCCTTTTTTGATTTTGTCCTGGGATTTTGCCAGGAAATCCTTGTAGTTTGATGCAGTGAAAAATGCTCTCTCTAACTTTCTTTTCTTTTCTTGTACTTTGACTATAACTGGCCTGTCGATTTTTTTAGGATCGCGGAATAACTTTGGCAGTCTAATCTTTGATTTTTGAAGCAAATAGTACTGGTTTTTGGCAAAGCTTCTCTCCTCCGCCTGAAATAGTGTTCTATTCCCAAACATTGGGACCTTGAATTTTTTCTCTATGGTATCATATCCTAGATACGCAGTCAGTGCTCGGTGTGGCACAATTATTGTGTTAGTGTCTAGGAACATTTTTTGCATTTTAGGCGATGCCATGTCTGAGAATTTATCAACAACAATGATTTCATCTGCAATTCTCTTGAATCTCCAATATGGGATGTCTCGCCCCTTTTGGCATATTACAACGGTTGAGATTCCCTCGTCTTTGGCACCATCCATTATTTCTAGTGCGGAATGGCTACCCAAAACACCGATTCGAAAATCAGAATAATTTTGGATTATTTTTGATATATCTGAAGATTTTATCGCCAACAATGTTTTCACAAATGTTGGTAATATAACATCTTTATTTTGTGGTGCGGTGGGGTATTGTATAATTACCACGCTGTTTTATCATATCAAAACAAACTGGTCTGTTATGGATGGAAAAGACAAACCAGTAACAAAAAGTGAAAAACATGCAAAAAACCGTAAAACTTGGGCACAAAATTTTACGGGTCAAACCCCCCCCGCCAAAAATAATTTGGGCTGTCTGTATGGGTTACCTCAATAGTCCTAGTGTTAAACTGGGTCTGCGCATTCACAGCTTAAAATAATCAAAACTCTCAAACCACACCATGAAGCTAGTAATTGGTATGACTGGCAGCACAGGCGTAATTTATGGCGTCAGAATTTTAGAAGTGCTAAAACAATGCAACATCACGACTCACTTGGTAATCACAGAGTGGGCAAAAAAATGCCTTGCCATGGAAACTGACTACAAGCTAGATCAGCTAAAGTCACTGGCCACAGAATATTCAGATGACTCTAATTTGGCATCTGGAATATCGTCTGGCACGTATAGACATGACGGCATGATTGTGATTCCGTGTTCCATGAAGACACTATCTAGCATAGCAAACGGTTATGATGAAACTCTAGTAGCACGAGCAGCCGGCGTCACACTAAAGGAATCAAGAAAATTAGTCCTAGTGACTCGAGAAACCCCCCTTACTGCAATAAATCTGGAAAACATGCTCAAATTATCTAGATTGGGCGTAATCATATTACCACCGGTTCCAGGATTTTATACAAAGCCAAAGTCAATTGAGCAAATCATTGATCATACTGTAGGCAAATGCCTAGATCAGTTCAACATTGATCATGACCTATACAAAAGATGGGGAACCTAAACTGCCAAAAATCACAATCATAAAAAACATCAAGGCAGAGCGACAACATACCTTTGATGTTATAGCGAACTATGAAAAATTTCAGGATATCGTGCCCAAGTATTATCCATCGATTCGAGTCCGTTCAATGCGAGAAAACATTGCCATAGTGGAAGAACATATGAAACTAGGTGACAAGGAACTAATCATGACCACAAAACACATCACCAAGTACCCAGAATCACACGACATCTTTGTTCTTGGCGGTGACATCAAGGGGACACATATTTCAGAAATCTATGAAAAAACAGAACAAGGAACCAAACTAACAATAATTGCCGACATCAAGCTGAATGGTATAATGAAGCTAGCCAGTATTTTTGGCAAATCTAAGGTTGTGCCAGAATTTAACAAAGTAATAGACGAGTTTTGTAAAATAGCAGAATCCTAGTCTTTTTTGTCTTTGAGGTCTTTGAGTTCTTTTTCTGCCTCAAACTTGCCTTTTTCATATTCCATTCGGGATTTGCCCAGTGTTCTTGCAAGCTCTGGAATCTTTTTTGCACCAAACAGTATGATGCCTGCAGCAATTGCAATAAAGATCCACTCTTGGCCAGCAATTAGACCGGTTATTGCTTGTAGCATTTGATTCTAAATGCTCAGTTCTCTGATTTAACTCTTTTAATTTTGCGCTCGCGACGCTCTATGATAATCATGCCTGCTAGGTATAGGCCAATCATGGGCCCAGAGATAAACCACATGGTAATTCCACTCCCATCTGGTGTTACTATTGCACCAATGATTATCAGGGCGACTATTGCATATCGGATGTTGTTGCGCCAAAACTTGACATCAGTGATGCCTGATACCGTTGCTGCATACATGATAAGTGGTAACTGGAACGCAAGCCCAAACGCCAATAGGAACTGCAAGACAAATGTCACAAATTCCATTATACTAAGAAAGGTAACTGCGCCAACAGACTCGCCATACTGGTACAAAAAGTCCAGAATAAACGGAATGGCAGTAAAATACGAAAAGACGGCACCTGCAATGAATAATAATATTGCGGGAATTGCAACCTTTTGCACAGAATGAATTTCCTTGTCAGAAAACGCAGGGGCGATAAATTTTGTCAATTCCCTGACTATAATTGGCATTGATACCACAATGCCAACTAGTGCAGCAACATATACTTGGGCGTAAAATGCCTGACCTGGAGCCGTTTGGATTAACTGCACGCCTTCTGGGACTAGATTCATCCTCATGTGGTTTGTGATCTGGGCTGCCAAGTTATGCAATGGGTCTGGAAACGGATAGTACAACTTGAAGCCATTGTACCAAAACGGCTCTGCCCTAAATGAAAGCAAAAAACCAATGATTGCGCCAATCGATATTACAATTCGAATCAGTCGAGTCTTTAGCTCGGCCAAGTGCGCATAGATTCCGTGCAGCTCTGACATTATGATACAATACCAATCAAAACGCTATTTAGGTTTCTAGTGCTTGCCTGGGATTGGTAATAGTTTTGCGTCTGCAAGACCTGATTTCTTTCTCTCTTCCTCAGAAATGTCTGCAAACTCGATGGATATTATCGCCTTGAGGGCGAATTTTGACTCTAATTGTTTTGCCAGGTTGCCTATTTCTTTTGGAGAATAGATTTCCTTAGAACCTGTCAAAAAGATTCGCTCGCCTTTTTCTGCCTGCTCGCCACCAAACTTGTCTTTGAGGAATTTTACTACCTCGTTTACTGTATCCTTTTTGACATTGTTATGATACATTGTAATTCCCTTAATCGAATCATAGTCACGCGGAGTTCCATGTTTGTACATGAACACTCCAATGAATATTGCGTCTTCTTCCGGCTCTTTGATTCCCTTTATTTCCCAGTTTAGGACTTTGGCTGGATCAAAGTCAGCCTTTTCCATTTCGTCTGATGTTATCTTCCAGTATCGATGGCGTGTAGTCAATTTGCTTTTTGTCTGATGACGTACTATAAAATCAATACTGATGCACATTCATTATATTACAGCGAAATTGCAGAACAAGCGTTGCCACTCTTTGAAGTTCAGGTAATAATAGAAAACAAGGCAGGAATGAACGACCCGGAAGGGGACACAATTCTAAATGATCTGGTTCTAAAGGGAGGGTCTGGTGCAATCAAAAAGATCCACTCTGCTAAAATGCTCAAATTCCAAATCACTTCGCCAAAAAAAGAATCTGCAGAAAAATCAGTCAAAAAAATCTGCGATGACCTGAGAATCTACAATCCTATGGTGAGCAAGGTTACCTTTTCTGCAAAGCCAATCTAGTCTGTTTTTATTGATTTCACAGTTCCTTCAATTAGCAGCTTGCTTCGCAGATGAGCTGCCAAGTCAGTCTGAGTTATGACGCCTGCCAGCTTTTCTCCTTCTAATACCACCAGTCTTCTAATTTTGTTGTTTAGCATTTTTTGTACCGCATCCTCAATTGTTGTGGTTGGCTCTACCCAGCGAAATTTAGGCGACATTATCTCCGATACTGTGACCTCAGAGGCACGCTTGTCCAGTGATACCACCTTTTTGACATAGTCAGCTTCTGATAGAATTCCTATTGGGTTTTGACCTTCTGTAACCACTAGAAATGATATGTCCTTTTCCAGCAACAGTTTTGCTGCCTCTAGTGCGGACTTTTCCTTGGATATTGTGACTACATGTTTGTTCATAATATCGCGTATGTAGGCCATAATTTCGATGAAAAAATTCTAGATAAAAAACATTTGCGGTGTATTTGTTTTACATCTGTTTTTTCGTGTAGTATGTTCTTTAACAGATGTTACTGGCTTTGGTTTAATAATCGCGCAACATACAATGGAATTGTGAAGGTTGGCGTAATCGTATTTCCGGGGAGCAACTGCGATCGCGACATGTTCCATGTTCTACAAGACGTCTTCAAGCTTGACGTAAAATATTACTGGCATGAGGACAAACTCCCAAAGAATCTAGATGCCGTAGTGTTGCCTGGTGGATTTTCTTATGGTGACAGATTGCGTGCAGGTGTAATTGCAGCCCATAGTCCAGTTATATCTGATGTTAAAAAAATGGCAGAAAAGGGAATGCCTGTATTAGGTGTATGCAACGGCTTTCAAATTCTAGTGGAATCAGAACTGCTCCCGGGAGTCTTGCTAAAGAACACGTCTTTGAACTTTATGTGCCAGTGGACTGAACTCATAGTAAAAAACAACAAGACTCCTTTTACATCCAAATTCAAGCTAGGCCAAAAAATTCCAATCCCAATTGCAAACGGTGAAGGCCGATATTACATAGACAAAGAAAATCTGGAAAAGCTCAAGAAAAACAATCAGATTGTGTTCCAGTATGGCTCTAACATCAACGATTCTGTCTTTGATATTGCAGGAATCTGCAACAAGGAAGGAAATGTGGTGGGTATGATGCCACACCCCGAGCGTGCAGTCGAGCCTGAAATCAACCCAAAAGACTGTGCACCATCGAACATGATATTCCAATCCTTGATTGCTACTGTTGGTGCCAGAAAATGAGTCTGCAAAAAGAAGAACTGGAGTACCTAACTAAAAAAATTGGCAGGCAACCAAACGACACTGAGCGACACATTGTGGCTGCAGAATGGTCCGAACACTGTTCATACAAGTCATCAAAGATTCATCTGAAGATGCTTCCTAACAAAGGAGCACGAGTAATTCATGAAAAAGGATACGACTCGGGGGTGCTAGACGTTGGAGATGGATATGTGGTTACTGTACATATAGAATCACACAACCACCCATCTGCTGTAGAGCCATATGGCGGTGCGGCAACGGGTGTGGGAGGAGTAATTCGAGATATTTTATCAGCTGGCACAAGGCCGATTGCACTACTTGATGGATTGCGATTTGGCGATATCACAAAAGACTCACATGCGAGATGGTTATTCAAAAATGCAGTAACTGGAATTGCAGACTATGGAAATTGTTTAGGAATTCCAACAGTTGGCGGTGAAGTAGAATTTGACAAGTGTTATTCCAATTATGCCCTGGTAGATGTTGCATCAGTTGGCTTTGGGAAAAAAGAGAGGCTGATCAAAAACCAAGCAAAGGCAGGAGATGTTGTGGTGTTGATGGGTGGCTCTACAGGCCGAGATGGAATTGGCGGCGCACAATTTGCATCCGATTCACTGGAAACAGAAGACCGCTCTGCAGTGCAAATTCCAGATCCATTCATTGAAAAATTAATCATTGAAGCTACTTTGGAGGCTCGAAATGAGGGCCTAATCAAAGCAATCAAGGACTTGGGAGGCGGAGGACTATCATGCGCAATTTCAGAAACTGCTGACGCGATGGGCGTGGGAATTGAGCTGGATGTGAATCAAGTTCATACTCGTGAGCCAAACATGAAACCTGCAGAAATCATGACTTCTGAATCTCAGGAACGAATGCTGGTAATTACCGACAAAAAAAGACTGCCAAAACTGCAAAAGATTTGCAAAAAATTCCGAGTCAGCTGTTCAGTCATTGGCAAAGTAACTGGAGATAAAATCATGAAGGTAAAAGATTCCAAGTCTGTCTTGGCATCAATGCCTGCTGAAATAGTAGCAAATGCTCCGTTATTGAATCGACCATCAAAGGAACCATCATACCTAAAACAACTCCAAAACAAAAAAGAACCCACATCGCCAAAGGATCTCTCAAAAACAATCCTGTCGTTGTTATTTAGTCCAAACATCGCAAGTAAAATCTGGGTTTATGGCCAATATGATCATGAGGTTGGAATCAGAACCGTGGTAAAGCCTGGCTCAGATGCCGCCGTACTTCGACTAGACAATGGAAAATATTTGTCAGTCAAAATTGATGGAAACCCAAAGCACTGCTACTTGGATCCAAAAAATGGCGCAATGGGATGCTTTGAGGAAGCATGCAGAAACGTTGTATGCACAGGAGCAGAGCCAATTGGGATGGTTGACCATTTGCAGTTTGGCAACCCAGAAAATCCTGAAATCTTTTGGACATTTTTGGAATCCCTCAAGGGCATAACTGAATTTTGCAAACATTTTGAGATTCCATGTGTTGGCGGCAAAGTCAGCTTGTATAATGAAACTCCACATGGCCCAATCAAGCCGACTCCTCTGATTGGCGTTTTGGGATTAATTGAGAAAACCCCACTCAAGCCACAAAAAGTCATGCCTGGAGATGCACTAATTCTGGTGGGCACAACAAAGGACGAGCTTGGGGGCTCGGAATACTACGAACACATCCATGATTTCATTGGCGGAAAAGCACCAAAAATCAATCTCACAGAATCCAAGAAAAACATGGATGCAGTATTGTCAATAATCCAGTCTGGACAAGTAAGGGCCGCACACGATTGTGCAAAAGGTGGATTGGCAATTGCAATATCAGAATTATGCATGACTAGTCAGATTGGCTGTGCAGTATCTATGGACAAAGTACCGCAACAAAAGCTAGACTCTGCCAAGATTTTGTTTTCAGAGAGTCATTCTAGGTACCTGCTTGTAGTGGAAAAGTCAAAACTAGATTCCGTATTGTCAAGTCTACGAAAGAAAAACATCACACATTCTCAGATCGGCTCTTTCCAAGGAAACGAAATCATATTTTCAAACAAGAAAAATCAAGTTGCCAAACTAAGGGTTGATAAGGCACATGAAAAGTGGTTTAATTCACTGAGGGAACTGGTGCTTCATGCCTAAAGTAAAAGAAAATTGTGGCGTAGTTGGAATTTTTTCAAGAGACGGCACTAATGTTATACCAATGGTAATTGATGCATTACGTGCACTACAACACCGAGGCCAAGAGGCCTGGGGAATTGCAGTTCCAAACAAGACTCCAGTGAAACGATTGGGCCTAGTTTCTGCGGCATCATCTGAATTTCAAAAAATAACTGAAGAATATGCATCACCTGCAGCAATTGGCCATGTACGATATTCTACTGTGGGCAGAAGCAGCTTAGAAAACGCACAACCACTCAAAGTCAAAGATCTATGTATTGCTCACAATGGAACAATAGCTAATGTTGCAGAACTGGCAAACATGGTTGGCGGATGCACATTCACACCACAAAATTCCAGCGATACCATGATTGCAGCTCAACGCCTAGTATCATTAATGTCAACTAATGGAAAACTCGGAGCTGCATTATCTATTCTCAAAAACGAGATGGCAGGCTCGTATTGCTTTACTTTTGTCTCTGATGATAATGCTGTTTATGCGGCACGCGACCCACGGGGGTTTCGCCCAATGGTTTTAGGCTCTAAAGAAGACGGTGGAGTATCAATCGTGGCATCCGAATCGTCTGCACTCTCAGCAATTGGAGCTAAACTAGTACGTGATGTGGTGCCAGGAGAATTACTCAAGTTCAGCAAAACTGGAATGGAAACAGAAATGTTCTCAGAGGCAAAACAGCGCTCTCACTGTTCATTTGAATTCACATATTTTGCACATCCAACATCAAAAATGGAGGGAACAAACATCTATGTCGCAAGAAAAAGAATTGGGCAGTTCTTAGCAAGAAAATTCCCAATAAAAGATGCAGACTTGGTAATTCCAGTCCCAGACTCTGCAAGACCGGCCGCACTGGGCTATGCACAAGAACTAGGCTTGATATTTGATGAAGGATTACTCAAGGATAGGTACAGTAAGAAGGGCCCACTACGAAGCTTCATCGAACCACACCAATCAGACCGAGTCGAGATAAATCGCTGGATCATACCAATCTCTGAAATCATAAACGGAAAACACGTTGTAGTAATTGATGATAGTCTAGTTCGCGGTACTAGCTCCAAGGCAATCATCAAGGCCCTCAGACGTGCCGGTGCCAAAAAAATTAGCATGCTAATAACATATCCGCCAATCAAATATCCTTGCTATGCTGGAATTGACTTTCCATCGCAAGACGAGCTGGCAACTGGAGCAAACCAAGACAGAACTGAACAAGATATCATTGAGAAAATTAGGAGTGATATTGGTGCAGATTTTCTAGGATATAATGACGCACAGAATTTGGCAACTGCAGTAGGAATTCCACATGATTCCATGTGCTTTACATGTACTACTGGAAACTATGACACCTTGGGAATAAAACCACAGTTTAAAACCCGTGAGGAGATGAAAGGGGAATAATGGAAATTGCATTTGTTCTGGTCAAGTGCGAAACTGCGCACGAAATGGACGTCATGCGAGATATACTCAAAATCGATGGAGTAAAAGAAGCCCACGGTACATACGGCATGTATGACTTGTTTGTCAAAGTGATAGGTCCAAACCACAAGACAGTCTCTGATATCATCACAAAGCAAATCCGAAAAACCAACAACGTTGTATCTACTACGACACTATCTACAATTCCAGAGCAAGGCGGAAAATAGTCTTAATAGCAACTTTAGCTAAAATCAGACCGTGGCGACATACAAGTTCTTTATTGTTGCAGGTGTTACAGCAATCGCAATAATTGGAATTCTTATCACACTATCACTAACAAAAGGAGTCATATCTACACAGGAATACCAAATTGATGTAGATCCGTTCAAAGACCCACAGAATCTTTTTGTTACCGCTAGGGTGATGATTCAAAATACTGGCTCTAAGCCATTGACTAACATCATGGTAAACTTTGGCAATGGCGATATTCAACCACTGGGAATACTAGAGCCAGGCCAAAAGGTGATTTTGTCTCCACCAGAAAACAATTCCTTACAACAAGTGGTGGTAACTGCAGACAATGGAATATCTATAATCAAAGAGTATCGAGTTCCGCCTAAAATGGTTGGAATGATGGGAAGCTAAGTCCAGACCTTTTTGTCCTTTTTCCAGACTTGGACATCATCAACATAAACATGGTCCTCATAGTCAAACACAGTGTGCCATTTTTTGTCATGTGGCAGCATTTTGTCTAACTCCTTGACATTTTTGTTTGATGGATACTTGTTGGTTAATGCACCCCACTTCATGTTTGGGATCTTGGGCATGATTTCGTTTATGTCGCGCATTGTATGATTTTGAGAAAATCCATTGATAAATTTTTGTACTGTCTATCTGGTCAGGATTTTCTTTTCTTTATTATCACTCTGACCAACATTGTAGCAACAACTGCAACTATTATGGTTGCAATAATCGCAGATGTGATCAGGATGTATTCTGTTGTAGCTCCGATAATTGGTGAATCTGGAACTGATTGTTCTCCTGATGCCGCAGGAATTATTCGATAAATCTCACCTTGTGACAATGACAAAATATACAAAAATCCGTCAGGACCTAGTTCAATATCTGTCGAACAGCCAAATCCACTCCCAACTATGATTTCATCTGGTGAATCATCTACATTTAGTACCAAGTCTTGCAGATCAGGCGATTCAAAAACAAAACCGGTTCTATCTGGATTGAGGGTAAATCTATAGAGATTTCCCGTGTTGCAGTCAACTACAAAGACCTTGTTGTCTTGTCCAAGTTCCTTACTACCAAATTCAATTGCTGTGGGCGCAACGGGTTTCTGCCAGCTAAATTCTGGATTGCTGTACACATAATCTCCATATTTTGGCAACGAATCGATTTTGGTCTGATTATCTGTTGGACCCATGATCTCAATCCACCCACTGTTAAAGTTCTCTGGCACAAAATTGATCTCGTCGTATTCGTCAGGTCCGTTTTCGGTATCCCATAGACTGCCATTGACAGGATCAATTGCAAGGCCAAAGCTGTTTCTAATTCCAATTGCATAATATGGTCCAGGTGGGTCGACTCGTAAAATCACACTGGTATCATTTTTCCATTCATGCGGCCTATTCTGCAGCCAACCATAATTTCCATTATCTCCAATCACTGCATAGACTTGCCCATTGTGGTTTGTCATTGCACCGCCATTATGATAGTAATTATCACTTGGTAACGTCTTTAGTAATACGGGGTCAACAAGCTTATCTCCGTTCCAAGTATACTTGACAACTCTGTTTTCTATTGCTTTACCTGCGTCAGAATCTGCCGCTGTAAAATAAAGATAAGCATCATTTTCTATTGTGGTGATCCCAAGCATTCCCCGTTCACCGTCTTTTGCAACGGAAACATCCAAGACAGGCCATGGGCTTAGCTGACCGTCTCGCACCAATCTGACTAGTCCAGTATATCGCTCCAAGACCAATATGTCGTCTCCAACAAAGGCCATCGTAGTTGGGCTATTTGGAATCCCTTCTTTGACATAGCGTTCTACTGTGAGGCTTTGCTCGTACATGACTGGGCCAGGCGATTCATTATTTCCAGTATGACTTCCAAAGACAGGCAAAAATGACATAGACATGCACAGAGCTAAAAGAAAAACCTTCACGTTTTTCCCTTGTCGCATCATAATTAAAAATCCATTCAAAAATTGTTATAATGACTGGTTTTACTTTGAATTCTGAGAAGATTTGAAATTCATAGGTTCTGGCAAGGTAAAAGACGTCTATGACATGGAGGATGGCACATTACTTTTCAAGTTTAGCGATCGTGTATCTGCATATGATGTCAAATTTCATGACCCAATTCCATACAAGGGAGAAGTATTGACAAAATTTGCTGAATTCTGGTTTGCCAAACTACCTGTCAAAAATCACTTTGTAAAGTCGGTTTCAAAAAATGAAATCATTGTCAAAAAAATGCAAATGATTCCTATAGAATGTGTAGTTCGTGGATATTTCTATGGTAGTTTAATTTCACGCTGGAAGGCAGGCGAAGTCACAATTCCAGAAGGAAGTAAAACCGAAACTGCGGCCAAGCTCCCAAGACCAATCTTTGATCCTACGACAAAATCCGAACATGATGAACCAATTAATAAAAAGATTGCATTGGAACGCAAACTAGTAACAGAAGATGAATATAATTTCCTAGAATCCAAATCGCTTGAAATCTATGATGCAATGTACAAAATTGCAGATGCTGCAGGATTCATACTAGCTGACCTTAAGTTAGAATTTGGTAATCTCGACGGTGTAATCACACTTGGAGATTCTATAGGTCCTGATGAATACCGAATGTGGCCAAAGGAAACTTATGATGTGGGCAAGATACAGGAATCGTACGATAAACAAATCTTGCGTGATTGGCTCACTGCAAATGGATATCAAAAACAATTCGAAGATGCAAGAAAGACAGGCAAAGAACCAGTAGCACCGTCCATACCCTCTGAGATCATACAGAAAATGTCTAGTCGATACGTTGATTCCTACAAATTAATTTCTGGCAAGACTCTTTAGCCACAAAATATTACATTCAACTCGAATTGCGAGTTGAACTAACCATGTTAAAACCACATTCATACTCGTTTTGGAGCCAAAGTTTTCCAAGCTGCCAAAATTTTAGATTTTTTCAAATTACTAGTTTTGCTACTAGAATTATGATTTCATTACTAATACAATTGTATTGTAACTATATTTCTAGTAGTAAAAACAATATTTCTAATTCTACTACGAGATTTTTCGTAGTGTAAAAAAGTTAATGCGATTGGACAAAAAAATGTGATGCTAGGATCTTTTAGCTAAATGCCTCAGATGCAAGTATCATGTCAACATTGTTAGAAAAATCAATCAAGGTCAACCGAGTGGTAAGCATCTCAGTTGAACACGCAAAAGCCCTAGAGGATCCAGCCAGAGCAAAGATAGTAGAAATGCTATATCACAAGCAGCTAACAACGGAGCAAATTGCAAAGGAACTACAAAAAAATGGACACAACAAAGCAATCACTACGATCCGCCATCATCTGGACATTCTCAAAGAAGCAGGCCTAATTGAGATAGTAAAAATTGAAGAAGTAAGAGGAGCCGTTGCAAAATTCTATGGCACATCAATTAAGCTGTTCTCAAACCCATCATCAAAGGACTTCGATTCAAAATATTCTTCGATGATAAAAACAACCTCTACAAAAATTGAGAAAATTCTAGAAGGTATTGCAAAAAAACCAGCACTGCAAAAAAAGTCAGAATCTGCTTACAGCGAATTTATCATCACCGAAATCGTAAATCGGGCAATGGCAAATGTTCTTGAAAACAAGGACCTTGTAGGACAAAAAAAGATCAAATAACTTCGATTACAAACAATCCTTTCGTTTTTGGATTTTGTAATTTTTTTATCATTTTTCTTGGAATGTCATCAGACGCTTTGTCACACCCAATTGCCAAGGTTCGTGGACACAAAAAACTACTTTTCCTAATCACGATATCGTGAGGGTTTTCTAGTCTGAGATCCTCATGACCTTTCCCCTCAATAACAAACTCTTCATCGTCAACTTGAATTGTAATTGTTATCTTTGATTCAGATCGGCGGAGTTTTTCTTTTAGCATTTCTGGTATGCTCACACAGCCATGATCTGCACCAACTCCAACTATGCAATCTCCTTGCGGTGTCAGATCGAGCTCTGTTGTGATCTCTATTGTTCTTGTGTGTAATGCTCGCACATTTTCATGTCCTGAAAATGGAATCTCAAATCGCACGATTCACGCATGACTAGACTTAAATTAAACTTTCAAAGATTTCAAAACAGAATTGCTTCCTTCTCAACAAGGCTATGACAGAGCTATTACAATATTTTCTCCGGATGGACGACTCTATCAAGTAGAATATGCAATCGAAACAGTACGACGTGGAGCAATTGCAGTTGGTATCAAAAGCAAAGATGGAATTGTTATGGCGGTAGAAGAAAAACCACGCAAATTACAAATCTCTGAATCTGCACATAAAATTTTCCAAATTGATGAACACATTGGTTTTGCAGCTGCTGGCTACATCCCAGATGCCCGAAGCCAGGCAGACAATGCAAGATTTTTCTCACAAAGTAACAGAATTATCTACGACGAAGCAGTAGACGTTGAAACAGTTGCAAAACATCTTGCAGACCAGTGCCAACAATACACCCAGTTTGGCGGCGCAAGACCATTCGGTGTTGCACTAATTATTGGCGGTGTCGACTCTAATGGTAATTCACTATATTTGACTGACCCAAGCGGAACCTACATCGCATATGATGCAGTCTCAATTGGCGCAGGCTCTGAGCAAGCAAATGACTTTTTGGAGAAAAATTTCAAACATGACATGTCACTAGATGATGCAGCTGCACTTGCTACTTCATGCATCTATATTGCAAGTGACCAAAAAGAAGGAACAGATCATATCAAAATGTCCATCATCAAATCCTCAACAAAACAATTTGAAAAAGTAACTCCGGAGCAAATTGCAAATCATGCAAAGCTTGGAAAACAAAAGTTCCCAATTCCAAGTGCGTAGAATTTTTTGAACATCTCTGTCGCAATCCCAGATTCCTGTCTTAAGGATGAATCGACCAAGCTAGACAAATCCCGCAAAGTATCAATCATTGCAAGGGCATGTGCGATTTTTGGAGTTCAAACGATTTTCATCTATGATGAAGGCCAAGGTAACACTTCTGACAGATTACTCTTGGCAACAATACTACGATATCTGGAAACACCACAGTATCTGCGCAAAACAATTTTTCCAAAAATAGATGATCTCAGATATGCAGGAATAATGCATCCTCTGCAAATCCCGCATCACTCATTATCTTCAAATCCAAAAAACCTCAAGCCAGGCGACATTCGTGAAGGTGCGATTGTATTTCACAAGGGAAAAAAATTCATCGACATTGGCATTCACCAAATGCTTCCATACTATGGAAAGGAATGGGACAAAAAACGAGTCACAATTCAAATCAAAACCGTCGATCCAATAGCATTTAAAGAAATCTCAGAGCGCGAAACCAAGCAATATTGGGGCTATAAAGTCAAAGAACGCCCAAGTTTGATCAAAATCTTAGAAGAATGGATCGGTACAATAATTCTAACATCAAGAAAAGGCAAGGAAATAACGCAAAAACAACTCCAAGAATATGGGCATGCGGATAAGCCATTGCTGGTGGTTTTTGGCGCACCAGATCGAGGACTGTATGACATTTTGGGCAACAAGATAAACCAGTTCCAAAATGCAAAAACATTCAACTTTTTCCCAAATCAGGCAACCGACACAGTTCGCATGGAAGAGTCCATGATCGGAATTCTTTCCATTCTAAACATGGCACATTCAAATTAAGTCACAATTTCATATCATTATGGCAAAGAAGAATTTTCTTTTGCTAGCAATAGGCCTGGGAATCACAGGTGTGATAATTGGAGCAATTTCGATTCTCTATAGGATCAGCGGCTTAACAAATCCGTAACATTCGTTATCTTTAGGTATATAATGGGGTTAACAATTGTTTTCGATTATCTATGGGTCACCGAAAACACAGTCAGCCACGTCGTGGTAGTCTTGCATACCTGCCTAGAGGACGTGCCAAAAGCATGGAGCCGAGAATTAGAACTTGGCCAGACATTGTATCTGAACAACCAAAGCTTTTGGGTTATGCTGGATTCAAAGTCGGATGCATCCAAATTGTCAGCATCGATGACAGAGAAAAAACGCCAAACCATGGAAAACAACTAGTCAGTCTTGGCACCGTAGTTGCAACGCCACCAATTTCAGTAATTGGAATTCGCGGATATTATGAAGACATTGACGGTGCACATGCATTATTTGACGTCTATTCTAACGATATGCCAAAAGAAGTTTCAAGATTATTCACACTAAAACCAAAAGATGGAACGCTAGAGCGAGCAGAAAAAATGCTAAATCGCACAAGCGAGCTCTATGCGATTGTCGCAGTACTGCCAAACAATGCAGGAATCTCACAAAAGAAACCATATGTCTTTGAAGTCGCAGTCAAAGGCGGAGACATCAAAAAACAATTTGATTTTCTAAAATCGCTCTTTGGAAAACAAGTCAAAGTAGAAGAAGTCTTTGAGCTTGGCTCCAGCGTTGATGTAGCATCAATTACCAAAGGCAAGGGATGGGAGGGCCCAATCACAAGATGGGGTGTCAAGAAAAAGCAGCACAAATCAAGAAAGTCAGTTCGAGCATTGGGCACACTAGGTCCAATTTCACCATCAAGCATCATGTACACCGTACCACGCGCAGGTCAGCGTGGTTTTCACCAAAGAGTAGAATACAACAAGCGAATTATGATTATGAGCAACACTGACAAGGACGATTTCAAAATCAACCCCACTGGCGGATACAAACACTATGGGTTTGTCGACGGCGACTTTGTAGTTCTCAAAGGCTCAGTTCCAGGAACATATCGAAGACTAGTAAAACTTAGAACCCAAGTAAGAAATGTTCCAAACAAAGTTCTCAAGCCAAACATATTGGAGATTGTAGTATGAAAGCACAAACACTATCATTAACTGGCACAAAGCAAGACGAAATTGAGCTACCAAAGGTATTCTCAACACCAGTAAACAAGGATCTAATTCATCGAGCATTTGTCAACTTGGATTCTCACCACTATCAAAGACAAGGAAGAATGCCATCTGCTGGCCAAAACACCGTTGCTGCATCAAACGATCCACCAACAGGTCATGGACAAGCAAGAGTCGCAAGAATTCGTGGCGGCGGCCCAAGACGTGGACAAGCTGCCAAAGTCGCAATGGTTCGAGGCGGAAGACAAGCACACCCACCAACATCTGAAAAAGTAGTTTACAAGAAGCTAAACAAACAAGAAAAACGACTAGCACTATGTTCAGCAATCGCAGCTACTGCCTCAAAGGACTTGGTCTCCTCACGAGGACACATCATCAAAGGAATTGAATCGTTCCCAGTTGTAGTATCTGATGATATAGAAAAGATCTCCAAAGCAAAAGAAATCTCAAAGGTGATGTCTGCACTAAAATTGTCTGGCGACATTGAACGATTAGAGAAAAGGAAGGCACGCTCTGGCAGATCATCAATTAGAGGAAGAAAAACAAAGACAGGCAAATCCATTCTATTTGTAACCAAAGACGCAAAATCCCTGTCCAAGGCATGCGGCGCATTTCCAGGAGTCGATGTAAGGGCAGTAAGTGATCTATCAATCCTAGATTTGGCTCCAGGTTCTAGCCTAGTTAGATTAACAGTTTACACCAAGGGAGCAATAAACGAAATTGGAAACCTGAAGTCACGCCATCTTGAATTAATGGAGGCATTACAATGAATACTACTCAAGCAACAAAAATAATTCTTCGACCATACGTCACGGAAAAGACATTCTCTCTAATTGAAAAAGACAGCAGAATATGCTTTATTGTCGACAGAGATGCAAGTAAAGCAACAATCAAAGAAGCAATCAAGACACTATACGAAGAAAATGCAATTGATATTAACACAGCAAGAACAATTTCTGGCAAAAAGGCATTTGTCAAATTTGAAACTGTTGAAAAAGCCCGCGACCTTGCAACAAAGATAGGAATGCTATAATATGGACTGCAAAAATTCAAACCTACAGGTGTCAATAAATGGTTAAGGAATTCGATTATCGGGGCATTCCATTGGATCAACTCCAAAACATGTCGCTAGAAAAATTATTTGAGCTGTTCCCAGCGAGAGCAAGACGATCCCTCACCCGTGGAATCACCGACGGCAAAAGAAAACTAATTGAAGAGATCAAGGCAGACAAGGCAGGCAAGTCCAATAACCCAATCAAGACACACATTCGTGATCTTATTGTACTACCGTACATGGTAGGAGTAACAGTTAACGTATTTTCTGGAAAAGAATTCGTTCCAGTAACAATCACACCACAAATGATTGGCCACTTTATAGGCGAATATGTTAGAACAAACAAGCGAGTTGTTCACGGCGCACCTGGTGTCGGAGCATCAAGATCCAGCTTGTATGTGCCATTAAAGTGATTATCATGCCGGACTATGGTTACGCATTTCAGAATTTCGACTCGACAAAGCACGTTCGAGCATCGATTCGAGAAAAATCCTTCTCTCACAAACATGCACGCGAAGTAGCCAAAATGATCAAAGGCATGTCAATTGAAAAGGCACGAGATGCACTACAAGAAGTAGTTTCACTGAAAAGAGCAGTCCCATTTAGAAGATACAAAAACGAAGTAGGACACCGCTCCGATACTGGTGTAATGTCTGGTCGTTACCCAAGAAAGGCAGCAGAGGAGTTCATCAAATTATTGGATAACCTAGAGGCAAATGCAGAATACAAGGGAATGGATCTTGACAGACTCAAAATCATTTCCGCAAATACTCACAAGGGAGTTCTTATCAAACGATTTACTCCAAGAGCACAAGGCAGAGCAACTCCAAAGAACAATGTCCTAACACACGTCGAGCTGGTGGCTCAAGAGGTTTAGAAAAATGTCTTCAGTCAAAAATGTAATCAAAGACAACTATAACATGATGCTACTCAAAGACTATCTCAGAGCGGCAATCAAAGAAGCAGGATTCTCACACGTTGAAATTTCCAAAACACCGACTGGCACTAGAGTTGTATTACACGTAACGCGACCGGGCATCGTAATTGGAAGAAAGGGAACTGGAATCAGAGAACTGACCGAAACTCTGGAGAAAAGATTTGGCCTAAAGAACCCTCAAGTAGCAGTAAACGAAATCTCACAACCCGAACTCACTGCAAGTGTAATGTGCAACAGACTGGCACAACTAATTGAGCGAGGCACAGCATTTAGAAGAGCGACAATGTGGACACTGCAACAAATCATGAATGCGGGTGCAATGGGAGTTCAAATCACAGTTTCAGGCAAATTACGAGGTGACCGCTCCTCATTTGAAAAACACTCATTGGGTGTTTTACCGCGAGCAGGCCACTCCGCAAGCATCATAGTTGACGAAGACACAACCCCAATCCCAACACCGATGGGCTACATTGGAGTTAGAATTAGAATTGCAAGAAAGGAAAGATACATTCCAGAATTTGAGCTAAAGGGCAAAAAAGAAACAAAAGAAGAGCGCGAAACCAGATTGGCAAAAGAAGAATCAGAGCGTGTAGCAAGAACGGAAAGCGAACAAGTCAAACTCGACCAAGAAAAGATTGAACAGATGGATCTCATGGAAGAAACAGAGGAGAAACTAAAGTAAAATGGCCCAACTAAAAATGAAATCAATTAGAGAGCTAAACGAGACAGATCTTAAATCAAGACTAGAGCAGTCACGAGTCGAGCTTGCAAAGATGAGAACAGATGCCGCAAAGGGAACCCTACGCAAGGAATCCGGCAAAATTCGTGCACTGCGCAAGGAAATTGCAAGAATGCTCACAAGACTAAACGAGATGAAAAAGCAATGATGGCACTAAATTCTGAATTCATTGGATTGCACACAGAAGTTGTAGACTCGAAAAACAAATCCCTAGTCGGCCTAAATGGCACAATCATATTTGAAACCCAGCAAACCTTTACAATCAACACAAACCACGGTTCCAAAACCATTCCAAAGCAGCAAACCTTCTGGAAATTTGCAAACGATCAAGTCATTAATGGCAATTTAATAGCAAAAAGACCAGAGGACAGAATAAAGGTGAAAGCATGACAGAACAATCCAAAGTCTACAAGGGAATAGTAACAGACAACGGCGAGCACCTCAGCGTTAGGGGTAAACTCTTCGAAGGTAAGGTAGTCAGTGCCAAGAACAAAAACACTGTAGTAATTCAGCGAGAAAACCCGTTATACATCACCAAGACAAAGCGATACGCAAGAAGTAAAAGTACAATTCATGCTTACAAGTCGGCTAAACAAGAAATCAAAGAAGGCGACATTGTAGTTGCTGCAGAATGCAGACCAATTGCAAAGTCCGTCTCATTTGTAGTAGTGGAGGTAAAGTCATAAAATGTCTGCAGGAAAGTCACGTGCAGTATCGGCAAAGGGAGTACAGGAATTCCGCCCATATGTAACTCGTGCACTACCACTGGGCGCTAGAATCACTTGTGCTGATAACACCGGCGCAAAAATCTTGGAAATAATAATGGTAAAGAGAGCAAAGACAAGAACATCACGATATCCATCTGCAGCAGTTGGAGACTTTGTAAATGTCGTAGTGAAAAAAGGCCCAGCAGAACTCAGAAAGCAAATCTTTGGCGCAGTTATAATTAGACAAAAGTATCCAATTAGAAGATTAAACGGAGTCCGCGTCTCATTTGAAGACAATGCAGCAGTACTTGTAACACCAGAGGGTGAAATCAAGGGAACTGACATTAAAGGACCAGTAGCAGCCGAAGCATCCGAGAAATGGCCAAGAGTAGCAAACTTGGCATCAATGGTGGTATAACACAATGAAGCCAACAATAATTCGTAACAGGACAATTTACCAAGCATCACAATCGCTTAGAAGCAAGCTTCTCTGCGGCCACTTATCAAAGGACCTCAAAAACAAATACCACAAACGAAGCGTCCGCGTAACAGAAGGCGACACAGTAAAAGTAGTTCGTGGCGAATTCAAAGGAGTCTCTGGTAAAGTAACTCGAGTTTCTGCCATGAAAAATGGAGTAGCGATTGAAGGAATCAAGAAAGAAAAACTAAAAGGCGGAAACCTCGATGTATTCATTCACACATCAAATGTAATAGTAACTGATCTAAACACTGAAGATAAGTGGCGAGCAGCAAAACTGGAAGGCAAATCCACCAAGCCAGCAAAGGAAGCAAAACCAGCAACCCCAAAGCCAGAACCAAAACCAAAAACAGAAGCGCCAAAAAAAGAAGCAAAGCAAGACAAAGAAACAAAAGCAGCCAAACCAAAAAAGGAGAGTAAGTAAATGCCACGAATAGCAGGAAGCAAGAAACTCAAAAGACAAATGGCTCCAATGTTTTGGGGAATAACAAGAAAGAGTCCAAGGTTTGTAACAACAGTAAGACCAGGACCACATTCAAAGAATTTCTCAATTCCAAGCGCAGTTTTCCTACGTGACACACTAAAACTAGTCACAACCGCAAGAGAGGCAGAATATGCCATCTATAACGGCAAAGTATCAGTTGACGGAGTAAAAAGAAAGTCAGTCCACCACGGAATTGGATTAATGGATGTCGTGGAATTGACAGGAGTATCAGACATTTACAGACTGGTCCCAAAGCAAGGCCACATACTAGAACCAATCAAGATAAAATCATCAGAAAAATCAGTCAAGCTAGTCAAGGTCACAAGCAAGACCACAATCCGAAAAGGCAAAACCCAACTAGGATTCCATGATGGTCGCTCACTGATCTCTGACACAAAGGCAAAGGTAGGCGACTCGTGTCTCATGCAGGTGCCAGAACAAAAAATAAACGAGGTACTTCCACTGGAAAAAGGCGCCAAAGTACTAGTAACCAAAGGAGTAAACGCAGGACAGCTAGCAGATGTCAAAGAAATCAAGGAAGGAACATTTGTTCTTCCAAAGCGAGCATTATTATCATTAGGCAAGCGTGAAATCGAAATTCCATCGGACTTGGTCATGGTGGTTGGCAAAAAGGAGCCAGTAATCCAAATAGCGTGATAATCATGTCGGCAACACAAAATGCAATGAAAACAATTCGACTAGAAAAAGTAGTCCTCAACATGGGTGTTGGAAAATCTGGCGACGCAATCGAAGTCGCAAAAAGAGCGCTGGATCAAATCTCTAGCAAAAAATCATGCGCACGAGATGCAAAGGGCACACAGCGCGATTGGGGAGTAAGAAAGGGCGAGCCAATCGGCGTCGCAGTAACAATACGCGATGAAGACGCAGCAACACTACTAAAACGACTGCTAGAGGCAGTAGGAAACAGACTAAAGGGAAGATCATTTGATAATTTTGGAAACGTCTCATTTGGAATCAAAGAACACATTGACATTCCGGGAATAAAATACGATCCACAAATAGGAATTCTCGGAATGGAAGTTGCAATCACACTAACAAGACCCGGATTTAGCATCAGACTGCGAAGCAGACACAAGGCCTCAGTTGGCGCAGATCATAGAATCTCAAGAGAAGAAGCCCAAGAATTCTTAACTAGGGAGTTTGGAGTGACCATCATATGAAGGACAGATCATACGAGTATACTGGCAGACACAAACACGAGTTCGGTAAAGGCTCGCGCTGGTGCAAGCGATGCGGCGACTATACTGCAGTCATCCAAAAATACAACCTTATGATCTGCAGACGTTGCTTCCGCGAAGTAGCAAATTCGCTAGGCTTTTACAAATATCGGTGATCATACATGCCAGCGACAAACATTCTTTCCAATCTATTCAATACATTATACAATAATGAGGCAAGAAGAAGAACCGAATGCGTAATCTTGCCAACATCCAAGCTTTCAATTGAAGTGCTCAAAACACTGCAAAAGCACAACTATATTGGCGAATTTGAGCACGTAGAAGACAAGCGAGGAGGCAAATTCAAGATTCAACTATTGGCACACATTACAAAGTGCGGTGCAATCACACCAAGATTCAAAGTAAAAAAAGGCGAGTTCAACGAGTGGGAACAGCAGTACCTGCCAGCATACAACCGAGGAATGCTAGTAGTAACTACAAACCAGGGAATCATGTCTCACCATGACGCGCAAAACAAAGGAATTGGAGGATTTCTAATAGGTTATGTCTACTAAGCAGGAAGAAGTATTTCAAACAACATTTGAAGTGCCGCAAAAAGTCAAAGTCACACTAAACAAGCACATGTTGCTAGTTGAAGGCCCACTAGGCAAAGTCTACAAGAATTTCAAGAAAATTCCAGTGGAAATGTCAGTCTCTGATGGTAAGGTGTCAATCAAGGCAATCAATGCCAGAAAAAAATACTATGCAATAGCAAACACCGCGCTATCCCTGGTCAGAAACCTCTGCGACGGCGTAATCAACGGCTATACCATAAAAATGAAAATAGTATATGCACACTTTCCAATCACAGTAAAAACAAAGGACAAGCTAGTACTAGTTGAGAACTTTCAAGGCGAGCGAGCACCACGCGTGGCAAAAATCCACGGCGCAACCAAAGTAGTATCAAAAGGTGATGACATCACAGTCACAGGCCCAGTTCTCAATGACGTCACACAAACTGCTGCTGAAATCGAGGCAGTAACCAAAGTCAAGAACAAGGATCACCGCGTTTTCCTAGATGGGGTATATCAGTACCACAAAGCAAAAGGCATAGAAAAATAATTTTTTCATTTTAGAATCAATACTCGCAAGAATTAAATCGCATGCGCCAAGCACAATCTTCGTGCCGCCCTAGCTCAGCGTGGTAGAGCGCCTGACTGTTAATCAGGGGGTCGTCAGTTCAAGTCTGACGGGCGGCGCCATAATCTTTCTAAATTCGAATTCTGAAACATTTATTTTTGCTGATGTAAAATCATCTAATCCAGTTTACACCGATATGATTTACAATATTTCTAAATTCGAGTTTTGAAACATTGATCGTTGCAACCGTTCTAGTTTACACATTTAGACCGAACCGATCTAATATCTGATCGCAGATACCCAATAATGCAGGAGGTTTACAATGGCCAGAACTAGAAGGGCCAACCGTTATTGTATTGATTGCGGCGGTAGACTGACATATTACCCTAGACTATCAAACCCAAAGGCACCTAACGAACACCGGGTCCTAGTTTATGCATGCCCTGACTGTACCGTAGACTTTGAGAAACCCAAGCTATTATCAATTAGGCGAAACCAGGTAGAAGACCCACTGGAAACAATAGAAATAGAAATAATAGAAAACCGCGAAAAGGTAACTCTGACTAACTAATTATTTTTCACAAACAGCGCTTTATCATGGTACTATCACACAAAATTGTGTAAGTACAAAAAAGTACTTGGGGAAGTCGCTTTATTATTGCAGCCATAATTCAAGGTGGAATTATTACATTTTTGGCAATGTCGATGGTAGGACTGCAGGTGATTTTTGCAGCCAAAGTCAACGTTATCCGGTTTTATCACTATCTTTTGAAGGTCTTGCAAAATGCGTTCTTTATTGGGATAATGACAATAGGCGTTCTTTACGGTGGTCTAGCATACACAATAATTATGTGAAAAAATCATACACTGTTTCAGACTAGTTTAACCCTGGTACTACCAGTGTTAAATTATGATGCCGTCAAAACACGCACAAAACTGCCTAGTTCTGCATAGTTATGATAATACAAAACCTGTCTAGTTTTGCCAAAAATTTACCATTATTTTCCATTTTAGCATATAAAGAAATGAGGGCATTTTCTCAAAAAACCTCCAGTAAACTCCATTTGGATATCAAGAAATAATACCAAAAAATGGCAAAAATACTAAAAAGTCTGGGGTTTAGCTTTTACTCGTATCAAAAATAATTACAAGGTCCCTAGCTAGGCAATGGGGGTGTTTTGACACTTGGCCGCATTAGTTACGAACAAACGTTAAACCCCCGTAGTTTTTGAGCATTTTTGAAAAAATCACCACATGAGTAAGCCGGGACTCCGTACCGGGGGGTTTAGCATTTACGAATGATTTTGCAAAATTTGATGTTTTCTAATATTGACAAAATTTCTGCCAAATCTTGGATTTTTAGGCGTACGGAATTGGTTAATTTAGCCCAGTTTTATTCCAAAAAGTGGGGGGTCTGACGCAATTTTGGTCAAAAAAGCACCGCAAAAAGACTATGAACACTTTAGAAAGTATTTTGCTTTTTCATGCGTTGACCTGATAATACTTGATGGTAAGTCTGTCCTGCTGACTAGAAGAACCAGAAATCCATACAAGGGATACTGGCATCTTCCTGGAAGCATGGTACACAAGGATGAAACTCTGCAAGGTGCAGTCAAAAGATCCGCAAAAGAAGAGCTAAACCTCAATGTGAAAATCAAAAGATTTGTTGGAGTCTATGAGAGCATCAACAAATTCCGTCATGATGTCTCACATGGATTCATAGTGGTACCATCAAAGGGAAAAATCAAGACAGATTACCAAAGTGACGATTATGGGTTTTTTACAAGGCTGCCTGACAAGACCCTACCACACCACAAAAAGATGATTCGTGACGCGTTGAATTCTAGGCACAAATGACAAATATTGCTAAATTCGAGTTTTGAAACATTACAAAATGATCAATTAATAAGACAGCAATTGATACGTTTAACATGGCTGCTAAAACAATGGGTCTTGTAGCAATGGCAGTATTGCTTTCTGGCGCGTTATTGATGGGATTCTCAGCTGATCAACCCGCAGACGCAAAGCCGGCAAAAGACTCTCCAAAGCACAAATTCAGCAAATGGACAAAAAAAGTATGCGGTGATGAATTGTGCCCTGATGAATCATTCTCAAGAGTTAAGCAATACATTGGAAAAAGTAAGACTCCCCGATAATCACATCTTTAAAATATTTTGTTTCTAAATTCGAATTTTGAAATATCGATAAATGGATGGATTAATTAATACAATAAAGTTCAGCTAAAACATGCTCAAATTAGCAGCATTAATTGGAGTCAGCATATTATTGTCAATGACAGTAATTAATGCACTCGAGGCAGGACAATTTGCAGAAGCGAAAAAGTCCTCAGGTAAAGGTCTGCAGAGACACAAAATCTCAAAATGGATGGGAAATAGTGTCTGTGGTGATCAATTATGCGAAGGTCAACCGTATTTCAAATGGAACTTCAAGTCAAAGACATTCAAATCTCCATACGATACATACACACACCAAGAATTACTGAAAATTAAAGGGCAATAATTCTATTTTTTAGTTTAAAAAAGTAAAAAGTCAGAGGATGTCGTGCTTATCTTGAAGAACCTCTGCTGATTTGTCCCTTTTTCAATCCTGGGTAGTTTTTCTATTTTTTCTATGATTTCCAGCGCCAGAGCATATTTCGCTCTTGCAGTGCCACTGAAAATTCATAGCCTAGCTTTATTGCTTCTGGGGGCAGTTCCTTGAGGTTTTGAAGATCTTTTCCATCTGTTTTTATTCGCTCACCTAGGGCAAAAGTTTTTCAGTTGTCTGATAGGTCTCGATGTTTTTGAGTCAGGTGTTCTTGTATCATTTGTCGCCATTGTGTCAACTGGATTCTGATTACTTGTTCTGTTTTTTGCGAATAAAAGACTCGCATCAAAATGATATTGTGTGTTATGGTACTTGGATTTTGTTATTGTTTTGATATTTTGTCTAGTGCGCTGATTAGTTTTTCAACGCCGTATTTGTTTATCATTGTAGATAGATCTCGCACTATCATGGCTTCTTCTATTTCTGGCCTGGTGTTGGTTGGTTGTTTTGGTTCTGCCTTGAACATGTCCATTTCACCCCAAAATCTGTTTTGCTCTGCTTTGATTTTTTCAAGCTTTGATACTTTGTCTTGCAAATGTGCATTTACGAATTTCACAAATTGATTTGCATTTCTGGTATCATTTCCAGCCTCTACAAATTTGTCTTTGACTTTTTCAGAATGTTCTCGAGTATCTGTTTCTTCCTCCCGGAAATACAGTTTTCTGACCTGAATTCCAAATGGATCATCTTCTCCTATCTGCAAGTCTTTTTTTTGTAGTTGCTTTTCTACCATGTTATATCTTGCATTGACACATAATATCATGTGTTTTGTATCATACGAACAAACAAGTTGGTAAAACACACGCTTGGCATTTTGTTAAAACTAGCTTATCAGCCATCTATTAAGAAATAACATATTTCGCCATGCATGGATGAGATAAAACTTGAAGTGCAAAAGGCGCCGTCTGATGCTCAGCTCAAGGTAATTGAAGACTGTTTTAGAGCAATGCCAATAGAAGAAATACTATCAGGCCTCAAATTTGCCAAGAACCGTTGGTCTGCAAAAGACGCAGGAGTTCTCAAGGTGGGTAGAAAAAGCATCATCCAAAAAGAAATTCACTCTATAACAAACGAGCAGGCACAGTGGCGTCTAAAAAACTGGAAAATGATGATCTCAAATTACAGGCGCCGCGGATACAGCTACCCAACAATTTCTAGAATAAAGAAAATTCTAATTGAAAAAAGTAAAAAGAAATCTAAATGATTGACTCTCTTCTTACTTGACTAGCTACGCTAGTTGGCGGCTCTGGAATGCTTGCTCTTGCCTGGCCCTCAATTACTGCTTGTGCTTCTTCTAGTATTGCAAGTGTGTCTGAGTTCGAACTATACGTAGACACTGTTGTATCTGCAGCATTCATTGAAGATCCTGTTAACACATCACCTAGTATTTGTGAGAGGTTTTGCATTGATGACGTTGCCTCTGGCATTATTCCAGAAAGTGAGCTGCCTAGTCCCTTGATTACCGACATGCATGGGCTCAATGTCACTACTATGTCGCCTAGCTCTGATACTGTGTTTAATCTGAGCTGAATCTGCTCTAGTGCGAGTTTTGCGCCGTTTACCATGTTGTGCATTTTTCTAATTTCTAGTAATTCAGTTGCATATGCTTTTGCATGTAAGTTGTTGTTTGATTTTTGTGCAGAAACTATTTTGTTGAAAATGTAATCATGTTTTTGTTTTATCTTTTGGGAAATTCCATCTAGTTTGACAATTTGTAATTGTAGATTTTTCTGGGCTACGTCGATTTTGTTTTTGAGTGGGACGTCTGGCTTTACTTTATCGACAATTTTTTGTGTGAGGCTCTCTGATCTTCCAAAATCATTCCATTTGTCGCTTAATGACCCCATGCTGTAGTGCTTGAAAAATTGGTTTTAAAGAAATTTGTAACCTTGGACAGTGTAACTCTGGTTACAAGGGGGCATGGTTACAAGTCTAACCAAAGGTAAATGTATAGATTTCAAAGCCTGATTTTGCCTGAATTTCTAATACATGAGATGATGACTCTTCAATACTGACTAGATTATACAGTGTGGACTCTTTGATGATTGTTTGACCATCATTGACATCTGTGCCAGAGTGTTGCTCTGAAATCATTTTACCATCCAATAATATTTCTAGTTCTGATTCACCGGAAGCCACAATGTTTACTTCTTTTGCAAAGTATGGCAAAATAATTCTGCCTGACTCTGATGTTAGAATCATTCTATCATCAAGATTTTTCCAAGTTCCTTCCATGTAGAAATTATTTTCATGTAGTTTGTCTGGTATTGTGTAAGTTACTTCCTGGCCTGGCCTGAATCCCTCCGGGTTTCCAATTTGGCTTCGGCCAAATGCAAAGTCATAACCAAAATACAATTCTGGAGTGCGTGATCCGTGTTTGTATTGTTCAATGTCTACTAGTGGTTGAGCTGACGCTACTTTGATACCCATTCTTTCTGCTCGCTCTTTTAATAATTCCTGAATGATTCTTTCAGTTTCGTCATATGCTCCTTCACCAATATGATCATATCTGATGTATCCTTCATCGTCTGCAAGATATTTCCTTGGCCAGTATCTATTTTCAAATGCGTCCCAAGTTTTTTTGTCATTGTCTAACACAACGGGATACTCTATTCCAAATTTTTCCACCGCTAATTTTACATTGTTGATGTCTTTCTCAAATTCAAATTCAGGTGAGTGTATTCCAATTATTACTAGGCCTTGGTCTGAATATTTCTCATCCCATGCTGTAATGTATGGCAGGGTTCGCTGACAGTTTATGCAGCTATATGTCCAGATATCATATAGAACCACTTTGTCCTTGAGCTTTTCTTGTAGCTGAGAATCGGTGTTGATATAGCCTGCAATTCCGACTAGTTCTGGGGCTTTTTTGAGGTGACTGTTGTCAATTTCGGACATGTCCTGCGCATTAAAATCCTGAATCTGATCCAATGTAGAAAAATAGGCACCTAGACCAACGACTAGTCCTGCAATTATTGTTCCCATGATTATTGCGGTTCTTATCTCTGATCTCATAATGTCACCCAAGTAACAATTCATTCAAAATGGGAAAACTAGCTATTCTCGCAAGCTGGTTTGTCAGTACTAGGATTCCAAGCAATATGATCAGTCCGCCCATTATGATGGAATAATATTTCAAATGTTTGCTAATTGATCTAATGACTCGAGTCATTTTTGAGAAGAACAAACCCATCAAAATAAACGGAATGCCAAGTCCAACGGAATATGCAAGTAATAGCGTAAATGCCTGGCTTGGTGTAGTTGCAGCCAATGTGAGAATGCTTCCAAGAATAGGACCAATACATGGAGTCCAACCAGTTGCAAATGCTAAACCAAACACAAATGAAAGTGGATAGCTAGACTTTCCAGCCTTTGGCAATATTTTTTTCTCAAAATTTAGTTTCATAATTCTAGTTGACAATAACATGAATGCTCCAAATCCGATAATTATTGTACCTCCTATCTGATTAAAACTAGAAACCAGATTGGTTGCATTGTTGACTAGTACGCTGTTTAGTATTACGCCAAATATTGAGAAAACTATGGAAAATCCAAGAACAAAAAATACTGTATTTATCAAAATGTTTAGTCTGTTTACTGCGAGATTTAGTGTGCCGTTGTTTCTCTGGATCTCAGTAATTGTCGTACCGGAAATATATGCCAAAAATGCCGGAATCACTGGCAAAATACATGGCGCCAGAAATGAGCCCAGTCCTGCAATTGCCGCAATTCCAATAGTTATTTCTGACAATACAAAAATTATCAAATTTTTTTATTAAAGCATTGTTCCAGATTTTTCTGGTATTGCTTTTTATCTAAGCTGCATGGATAAAACTTGTGAACAAGAGATTCATTATAGTTGGAATTGCTCTTGGAATAATAGTTGCAATTGCAGTTTTTATAGGCTCACCTGCGTTTATGGGCTTTGACATGCGTAGATAGTTCATATCAAATCAAACTTTTTACCTGCTCTATCAAATGCTTCCAATATATCATCAATGTGTTGTTTTAATAGCCAAGCAGTAACTGAGATTCTCAGCCTTGCCGAGTTCTTTGGAACAGTTGGATATCTGATTGGCTGTACAAAAATTCCATTATCGTACATGAATTTGCCAAACTCCAAAGTTTTCTTTTCATTACCAATTATTATTGGTATGATGTGTGTTTGGGATTTGATGTCGTATCCTAATTTTCTTAGGCCTGATAACAATTGAGATACGTTTTGTTTCAGTTTCTTTTGCTGTTTTGTTCTGTTTTGTGCAAGTCTTGATAGTGATAATTCCACCAAAAATGATGGCAATGCAGATGTGTAGATAAATGAGCGGGCCTTGTTTATGCACAAATCTGTGACTTGGTTTGATGATGCAACATAGCCTCCAAAAGAACCCAAGCCCTTGCTCAGACTACTAATGTATACGTCAATTCTTTTTTCCACACCAAAATGATTTGGAGTGCCTTTGCCGTTCTTGCCTACTGTAAAATCACCATGTGCATCATCTATTACTAAAATAGAGTCTGTTTTTTCAGATATCTCTGAAATCTCATCCAAATTGGCAAAATCCCCATCCATGCTAAATATTCCCTCAGTTATGATGAATTTTCTGCCTTTGACTTTGGTTGCTTTTTTTCTAAGATCATCCGAATCATTGTGTTTGTATACTTGAATTTTGGCGCCGCTCAATCTGCATGCCTCGATTATGCTTGCATGGTTTAACTCGTCACTAAATATCGTGGATTGTTTGTCTGCAAGTGCTGGTATTGCACCCAAATTTGCCATGTATCCAGTTGGGAAAACTAGGGATGAATCTTGTGACTTATGGGATGCGAGTTTTTTTTCTAGTCGGACAAATGACTCGTCATTTCCAGACACCAGCCTTGAGCTGGATTGGAGCTGTTTTGGTTTGATGTTCCAGTTTGATAGCCCCAAATAATCATTTGAGCAGAAATTTACCAGTTTTTTTGTATTTATTGTGATAAATGGACCTGAAACCTTGACATTTCTGAGACTTCTGTACAGATTTTGTTTTTTTAGCTCGTCTAGTCTTTGAGCTATATAGTCAAGCTTCAAGTTTGATGTTTTTGATCATTTCGAGATCTTTGTTCATTGGGTTGCCGTCCAAAGTAAGATAGCCTGAACTGATTATCCCATTTGCTCCACTTAGCAAGAGTTCCTCACCAGAGTCTTTTAGGTGTACTTCGCGTCCTCCAGAAATTTTGATAATTGATCTTGGCAACGCAAATCTGGTCACTGCAAAAACCCGCAGGATCTCCTCAAATGATATGGGCGTTTGTAATTCAAGTGGTGTTCCTGGAATTGCCACTAGTAGGTTTATTGTGACTTCTTCAGGTTCCAGTCTTGCTAAATCTGAGATTAATTCCAGTCTTTGTGCACGTGTTTCGCCCATTCCTATGATTCCACCAGTACAAAGCTCAAGGCCTGCACTTCTTGCAACGTGTAGCGTGTCTAGTCTGTCTTGATATGTATGAGTGGTACATATTTGTGGGAATTTTGATCTTGCAGTTTCTAGGTTGTGATTGTATCGTTTAACTCCAATCTCTTTGAGCTTTCTTGCTTGTATTTCTGTGAGAAAGCCAAGACTGCATTCTATGGATATTCCAACTTGGTCTCTGATCTGTTCTATTATATCACAAACTTTGAGAAAATCTGTGTCTGAGGGCTGACGCCAGGCAGCTACTAAACAGTATGATTCAGCTCCTTCATCCTTTGCCTTTTTTGCAGTCTTGATTATTTCCTCTGCTGGTAGTAATTGGTAGCTATCTATTCCTGTGTTGAAAAATGCAGATTGTCCACAAAAAACACAATCCTCACTACAATAGTTTTTTTTGATATTTGCTAACTGTTCTATGTCTACCTTGTTTCCCTGAAATGTCCGTGTGATTTTGTTTGCGGCATCTGATAGCATCTTCAAATTTGTAATGTTGATGAGTTTTTCTAGTTCAAATTCTGTTAGTTTTTTTCCAGCCAAAACCTTGTCTTGACATTCTAAAATTAACTGAGAGTCCATCATTGTGCATTAATTTTTTCTATTAATTAATATTTCAAATGTTAACCAGTAGTTGCGTACTGGTTTACAATTATTTTGATATGTTTTTGATGGTTTTAATTGTGCCGTCTACTAGAAAATCAATTTCTTTTTGTGACATAGCAAGAGGCGGAACTAGCATGATGATGTTACCAAGTGTCCTAAGGTAGATTCTATGCTTTTTTGCCTCATCAAAGACTATCTTGTTTGTAGATTTTGCAAAAGATTTGGGAGTCTTTTTTGCTTTATTTGAGACCAATTCTATTGCTGCAAGCATGCCTTTGTGCCTAATGTCGCCTACTGTCTCGATGGTGTATAGTTCTTTTAGCCGTTTTTCTAGATGTATTGCGGTCTTTCTTACCTTTGAGATCAGGTTTGTTCTTTGATAGAGTTCTAGGTTCTGGTTTGCTACTGCACATGCAAGCGTGTTGCCAGTAAATGTGTGGCCATGATACAAGTGCTTCATTTGGTGATATTTGCCCAAAAATGAGTCATAGATCTTTTTTGTTACAAGCGTTGCAGACATTGGCAAGTAGCCAGCCGTGAGCATCTTGCCATATGCTACAATATCGGGTCTGCTTTTTTGTGCAGTGTATTCTACTAGTGATCCTAGTCGACCAAATCCCGTAGCAATCTCATCTAGTATTAGCAAAGTGTCGTGATTTTTGCAAATTTTGCTTATTTGAGATTGGAAGCCGTCTTTGTAGATGTTGACTCCGCCTGCTATCTGTGCGCCGCTTTCCATTACGAATGCCGCAATGTTTTGATTCTTTGCTAGCGTGGTTTCAATTTTCTCCAAGGTCTGAGAATAATATTCTTCGATGTTTGTTATTTTGTAGCTATTCTTAAAGGGAATCTGGATTGATTTGTATAGGTTTTTTTTGAATTTGGTAAAAAATACCGGAACAAATCCAACTGACATTGTGCCAAATGTGTCTCCGTGATACCCATTTTGTAATGTGGCAAACATAGTCTTGTTCTTGTATCCGATGTTTTGCCAGTATTGCAATGCTGCTTTGAATGCAATTTCCATGGCAGTTGAACCATTATCAGAGTAAAAGACTCGACTCATGCCTGGGGATATCCCAACTAGTTTCTTTGCTAGGTCTTCTGCCTGATTATTTGTAAGGTTGAACAGAGATGAATGGATGATTTTCTTTGATTGCTTGTTTATTGTAGAAATCAGTTCTTTTTTAGAGTGACCCCATACATTACACCACATGCTTGCCACCCCATCCAGATACTTGTTCCCATCAGAGTCTACAAGCCAAAATCCTTCCCCCCTGACAATATTTGGAAAAGAATCCCATTCGGACATTTGCGTGTATGGATGCCACACAGAACTGCGTCTCATTGCATGTATGACTGAATTTTCATTTTAATAATCAAGCGGTAAATTTGTTAATCTTTGTAATAATTAAGCGGGGTATACTGATCGGTTTCTAGTGAAAAACCCCTGCTTAAATCGAATCTCTACGCCAAAAACCTAATGGATTATCCGCGCTGTATGGTCTTGTTCAACCAGGCTATCAAAACAGAGAGAACCAGGCTGAACTATAACTATGGTCTATCAAAATTCCTGGAATTTGCCAAATCCAGAATGCCAAACCCTACCTTTGACTCTATTTCCAAGATTCCGCAAAAGCAAGGTCAGATACTGATTGAGGATTATGTCCTTTATCTTAAGAACAAAACCCTATCGGACAAGACAATCAAAAATTACATCACACCTTTGCAATTATTTTTTGCCATGAGTGACAAGTCGTTTAATTGGCTCAAAATTCAGAAAATGATTCCTGAAAATGACCTGGTTATCCAAGATGAGCCACACACCAAAGAAACCATAATCAAAATGCTTGCAAACATGAGATCACTTGAAGACAAGGCGTTATTGATGGTCTTGGCTTGTAGCGGTTGTCGGGTTGGCATGGTTTTGGACTTTAGAATAGGCGACATCAAACCAATGTCAGACGGTTCTCAATGCGTTATAGTATATGCAAGGACTAGATCTGCATACACGACTTTTATCACTGCAGAAGCCTATCAGTATGTCCAGGATTGGCTTGCCAAACGAAAACAGCATGGTGAGAATCTGACTAGTGAAGATCTTGTATTTCCAAGAAAACCTAACGATTACTCTGCTTACTTTAGCGGTCTTTGCAAGAATCTTGCAATATCCGATAAGATTGGCAATCATCAAAGAAGAATCAAGGCTGTTCATGGACTAAGAAAGAGGTTCAATACTATACTAAAGTCAAAAAGTGACATTAATCCAAACCTTGCCGAAAGGCTTCTAGGTCATTCCGTGTCAATCAGGCTCGATAATGCGTATTTCAGACCGTCTGAAGCAGACCTTTTTGCAACGTATCAGAAAATCATTCCTGACTTGGTTATTGATGAAAAATACCAGCTACAAAATGAAATCGCACAAAAAGAAGCACAAATCCAGGCACTACAAGACGAAAAAGACATCAAGATCAAAGCTTTGGAACAAAAATTAGAAATGATTAGTCATCATTTGCTAAATTTAGAACTTAGGCAATAGTAAACAGGATTGGTATTTCAAATTGCAGGTATATTGATAGATTAGATTTTTCTTTGACATGTTCAGCATATAGTCTGTCTATTATTCTTCTAGCCGTCTGAAAAGCGGTCTTTTGAATGTCCCTCACTGATTTTGTTTGCTCATTATCTAATTTCATGAAAACCTCGACGTATCCTACTGTAGAGGCTATGTCGATTATGCCTTTAGTAAATCTAATAATTCCATCTATGTTGTTTTTGATCGTTTTATCTGCAAATTTTAAATCTTGACAAACAGTTTTTTCCTTTTTAGGTATTCCAGAGATTTTATTATTTCGTCTTCATAATTTTTAATCCTGGATTTGTAATTCACAAGTATCTCTGGGAACGTATCTATGTAATTGGGGTTAATTTTGTAGATGATAAATTTGCCATCTTTTCTTTTTGTTATGATCTGTTGGTCTATCATTGAATCCAACGTGGTTTTTGTGTCTGTCTTGTCTCTTTTTGTACCACTTGATATTGCGTTAAAGTGAGCCTCATTACCTCTGAAACTACGCAAAAAATCAAAAACCTTTCTTTCATACGTATTCATGGTATACTTATCGGTTTCTTCAAAGAAACCGTTGTTTAAAAACATTGTATACGTATGATACTCATGACATTAGAAACCACAATGAAGGTTAGCAGGAATTTTCTTGCAAAATTAGCCTCAAAAAAAGAGCCTAGAGAGTCCTATCAGACGTGCCTGGAGAGGCTTTTGGGTGAATATCTTGGCTAATTCCCCTTTTTGTTCAATCTGTTCAAGACCAATCTTTGATCATACAGGTATGGAATCGATTCAATGTATGATCAAAATAACGCAGAAGGAAGGTGTCAAACCAGGCTGAGCATTTCTCAACCTAGTCTAACATGAAATTAGTCAGTATGATTAATCTATTTGAGAATTTAAAGTCTTGCGAAATTCACGACTTTAGATTCTATTCTCAAAAAAACACCTATGTCGTGATCAAGTGTTTTGTTTGTCAATGCACTAGGACATTTTTTTACAAAAGGTGATTAGTATACAATTACAACTAATACAAACAGAGCAACAAGAATTCAAACCTAATCGGTATATCACACTATCCGAGCAAAAAGAATTCTGTGATTTTCTTTCTAACTTTCCAGTAAACCCTCAACAATTAGAAAAGCTAAGGGAATGTGCTAGCAGGTGGGAACGATATCATTGCTCTGCTGATCATACTCATACTGTCAAGCGTAAATATCTCAACTGTGGTCTTAGAGGCAAATGCCCTAGATGCTCAATTAGCTATTCAAGGCAAAGAGCCGATATAATGTATCAGTGGATAAAGAGAAACCTTGCAGACAAGCTAGACTTTGATCTTAAATTGAATCAAATCGTTCTTACTTTGCCTGAATTTCTGCATGACCTGGATCAGAAAACTTTCTCAAAGATGATAAGATACTTCATGATGAAATTTGGTCTTGAAGCCTATGGCTATGTCATTCAAACAAGACATTCAAAGAATCCTCTAGGTCAAAGATACGTTCATGCTCACGTTCTGACTTTGAACATAAAATCAGAGAATCACAGGCTCAAACAGGGTGATTATTACTTTGACCTGGACAAAATGAGGCTAGATTGGAAGCAGACAATAGAGAAGTTCTGTCACATATCATTAGAGGGACAAGTCAATATTCACTCTGAATATGCTAGTATTCTAAAAGACAAGCCCAAAGTCATGCATATTTTGTCATACGTATACCGATATTCTATTCAGGACTTGTTTCAAGTCCAAGTGCGAGCCAAGTCCATTAATTATCTTGAATTTCCGCAATTCGAAGGGGCAAGACCTAATACAATACTGCAAATCGATGAGCTATCCTCTAAGGTCCTGGAAATCTTGAACGAACCAAAGAGCAACCTTGTTTGGTGTGGTCTTTTGACTTCAACTAAGCGTAATTTGTTAAAGTCTATGATTTCTGAGGGATTTACTCAGTATGATCTGCAAGGAAACGAGTTAGAAGAACTGTATTATGAATGGTCTTCACTTGAAGATATCAAAAAAGAGATTCTACAACGAGCTAGAACGTGTCGGGATTGTGGATTTTTGTATGAGGAAATTCCATTTGAAAGAGGTCAGTATGAAGGCGATGATGAGCCAAGTGTTTAACTCAATCGTGTATGGTTCCATCGTGCATTGTAGCTCCTGACAAATTCGCAAATCTCAAATCCGCCCCTGTCAAATTCGCCCCTGTCAAATTCGCCCCTGTCAAATTCGCCCTTGACAAATTCACCCCTG
>Ga0194120_10001150_pt1 | contig 49162 bp, 22 predicted proteins | sample TA2MahCa65mmetaG_FD_148642 | JGI IMG/M metagenome (GOLD analysis project Ga0194120, IMG submission 148642) | Freshwater microbial communities from Lake Tanganyika, Tanzania - TA2015019 Mahale Deep Cast 65m | ecosystem: Environmental > Aquatic > Freshwater > Lake | place: Tanzania: Lake... | reverse complement strand
CGCCAGCATTGGCGCAAACGCACGCAAACGCCCCTAGGACGCGCGGAACGCAGCGGGGGGCGGCAAAACCGGGGGCAAAAAAGGTCCGCCGGGCGCTGCCGGGCACGGCGTGGAGGCGAAAAAAGGCGCCGGCACCGCCGCTCCGCGGCTGGCCGGCGCGGGGCGGTGGATTCTGGTACACCCTCTTAGTTGCCCAACGCCTCGCAACCGGCCTACACTGCGACAAACGCGTCCCGCGCCGATCGCGAGCCTGCCTTGCACCTCGAACCCGCCGCGCTGGCGAACCTGGCCGACCTGTACGCCGACGATCCGGTCGGCATGGAGGCGCTCGTCGAGAGCTTCTCGCGTTCGGCCAGGGAGTTGCGCGACCAGATCGAGCTGGGCGTCGAGCGCCAAGACCCGCGGGCGGTGGGCCGGGCCGCCCACACCCTGCGCTCGGCGGCGGGGCAGTTTGGCGCCACTGAACTGGCGCAGTTGTGCAGCGAGTTGGAGCGGCGGACGCTGGTTGAACCGGACTGGGCGACGGTGGTGGTGCTTTCGCCACGGCTCGGGGCCAGCGTGGAACAAACGCTGCACGCGGTCCACATGTTGGCCGCTGGCGCAACTTGACCGCCGACCGGGTGCGACGATGAAGACCCATCCCCGCAGTCCATGGCTCAGCGAATCGCGCGTCGATGGCCTCATCGCGCTTGAACCGTGCCTGATGCTCGTCGCCGGCGCCCTGGCGATGTGGGTGCTGTACACGGTGGCGTTGCGCAAGGTCAACGCCGAGCGCCACAAGAGCCTGCGCCACGAACTGGCGAACCTGACCCTGCACACGGGCATGTTCGGCGGTCTGGCCTTGGCGTATTTCAGCCTCGACCTCGATTGGTTCGTGCAGTTCGCGTTTGGTGGCCTGCGCCCGTGGCTGGGGCTGCTGGTGCTGGTGCAGGGCGCGACGACCTTCGTCAAGACCCTCAAGATCCTGTTCACGCAACTGCTCTTTCTCGGGCACATGCGCGAGGGGGTGCCGGCGCTGCTCATCAACACGTTCACGGCGGTGGTGGCGCTGCTGACCGGCGGTTGGTTGGCAGCGCGGCTTTTCGACTTGCACTTCGCGCCGCTGTTGGCCACCTCGGCGGTGGCGTCGGTCATCCTCGGCTTGGCCATGCAGGACTCGCTGGGCAACCTGTTCGCGGGCATCGCGATGCAGATCGACAAGCCGTACGAGATCGGCGACTGGGTCGAGGTGGTCGGCCTGACCGGCAAGTGGAGCGGCCAGGTCCACGAGGTCACCTGGCGGGCGACGGTGCTGGTCGGGCTTTTCGACGAGTCGATCGTCATCCCCAACCGCGTCGTCGGCCAAGGCCAGGTGTACAACTTCACCCAGCGCGGAACGCCCATCTTGCGTTCGCAGTCGTTCCACGTGCCGGTCAGCCACGACCTGGAAGCCGTGCGCAAGGTGGCCCAGGGCGCACTGCGCGGCATCGACGGCATCGCGCAGGAACCGGCGCCGGTCGTGCTTTTCGGCGAAATCGGCGAGGGCTGGGTGCTGGCGCGCTGCAACTACTGGGTGGCCGACTACGGGGCGCAGTGGCGGGTCGGCGACGCGGTCATCACCAGCGTCATCGGCGCCCTGAAGGCCAATGAGTTGCACCTCGCCGTCCAGCAGATCCAGGTGTCGGCGCCGCCCGCGGAGGCCGAATGAGGGCCGATCCTGAGGCGCGCATCGACTGCGTGGCCACCGTGGAAACGCCCGAGCACCTCGTGGTGCAGTTCGAGCTCGCCGGTCCGTTCCAACGCGGGGCGGCCTGGATGATCGACGGGGTCATTCGCACCACTGCGCTCTTGGCGATGGGCCTCGCGCTGCTGGCATTCGCTGCGGCCGTGCCCGGCTTGCAGGACCTCGGCGGCGGCGCCGCGTTGTTGGCATGGTTTGTGGTCGAGTGGTTCTACTACGTGCTTTTCGAGTGGCGCTGGGACGGCCAGACGCCGGGCAAGCGCTGGATGGGCCTGCGGGTGGTGCGCACCGGCGGCTATCCGATTTCCGGCACCGACGCGCTGCTGCGCAACCTGCTGCGCGCGGCCGACGGCATGCCGCTGGCCTGCTACCTGGTGGGGACCGCGTGCAGCGCCTTCGACCCGCGGTTCCGGCGGCTGGGCGACTGGCTCGCCGACACGATGGTGGTGGTCGACCGGCGCGATCGGTCGGCTGCGCTGGCGCCGAGCGAATCCGCCGATGCCGTGCTCCTCGCCGCGCTGCCCAAACGCATCGCGATGCCGCCCGAAGAGCGCCGCACGCTCGATGCCTTGGTGGCGCGCATGCCCGCCATTGGCCGGCCCCGCGTGTCCGAAATCGCCAGCGACTACGCGGCGCAGCTGGCTGGGCGGCTGGGCGTCGCCGGTCCTGTGGATCCGGTCGCACTGATGATCGCCGTGCACGCCCGCATCCACGATCGCGAGGGCGGCGCACGGAGGCGTCGGTGACCGGCGTGGACGATCCGCGCCACAAGGACGACCGCTGGCGGCGCCTCGAAGCGCTGGTGGCGCGCGCCCAACGCCGCGACCCAAGCCTGAACGGGGCGGAATGGGCGGATCTGGCGGCGCTCTACCGCGCGGTGGTCGCCGATGCAGCGCGCGCGCGGGCGCGGGCAGCCGATGACGCGACGCTGGCCTGGCTCGACGGGCTGATGGGCCGGGCGCACAACGCGCTCTACCGCGCCCAGCCGCGCCGCGTCGACGTCGTGGTTTTCGTGCTGCAGCAGGTTCCAGAGGCGGTTCGCCGCAATGGCCGGCTGTTCGCGCTGTGCTCGGCGCTTTTCTGGGGTTTCTTCGTTGCCGCGGCATGTGTGGCCTACACCGCGCCGCAGTTCGCCCGATCCCTGTGTGGCGACGCGACCATTGAGGCGCTGCGCCGCATGCACGCCGAGGCCCCGCAGGCGGGCCGGTCGCTGACCGAGGGCCTGTCGGGCGTCGCCTTCTACGTGCAGCACAATACCTCGATTGCCTTCAACGCCTTCGCAGCCGGCATGTTCGCCGGGGCCGGGTCGCTGTACCAGATGGTGGTGCAGGGCCTGTATGCGGGCGCGGCCATCGGCTTTTTGGCGGGCGATCACAAGGGTTTGCACATCGTGACCTTTGTGTGCGGTCACGCCGTTTGGGAGCTGACGGCGCTGGTGGTGGCGGGCACCGCGGGGCTGCGCGCGGGCTGGGCGTGGGTGGCGCCGGGTCCGTTGACGCGCCGCGACAGCTTGCGGGCAGCCAGACAAGACGTGTCGACGCTGGTGGTGGGGGCCGCGGTGATGCTGGCCGTGGCGGCGTGCATCGAAGCGGTGTGGTCGCCGTCGCAGGTGCCCATGGCACTGAAGTGGGGTTTTGGCGCGGCGCAGGCCGTGGTCGTGGTGGCCTGGCTTGGCGGCTGGCGACCGCAACGCCGGGGTGCGCCGTGATGCCGGATCGCATCGCCCTGCGACCGCGCACCCTGCTGGCGGTAGGCGACCTGGCGTTGCAGTTCACACGGCGCAATGCCCGCTGGCTGGCCATTCCTGTGGCATGTGCGGCTGCGCCCATGGTCGTGGTGGCGTGGTTCACGGTCGGCGCCGGCACCGAAACGGCGCTGATGTGGCTCGCGTTGGCGCTGGTCGGCCGTGTGTCGTCGGGGCTGGTGACCGTTGCATGCGCCGAATTGGCCCTGCACCCGACCCTGCGGTTAGGCCCGACCATTGCCGCCTACCTGGGGCAGTTGCCGCGCTGGCTGTGGGTGCAGACCGTCGAGTGGCTGTCGCGGGTGCCGACGTTGGGGCTTGCCGCCATCGCGTTCGCGTTTGCCCCCGAAGTCGCGCTGCTCGAACGCGGTGGCGTCGGCCAGGTGCTGGCGCGCGGCAATCGATTGGCCGCGGCCCATCCCGCACTGCGATGGGCCATGCCGGTGTTGGCGATCGGCGTCCCGCTGTGGTGGTACGTCGCGGCGGCGCTCGGCTGGCGGGCCGTGCTCGATGTGCTCGAACTCGGTGGCGGGCCCACCGCGGGGCTTTTCGACACGGTGACCTTCGCAGGCGTGCTCGGCAGCATCGTGGGCGAGATGGCGTGGGCGGTCCTGCGCTTCCTGCTGTACCTGGACTGCCGTACCCGCGGCGATGGCTGGGACCTGCAAGTCCAGTGCCAGGCGCTGGTGATGGCCCATGCCGAACCTGGCCGGAGGGCGGCTTGAATCCGCGCGCGCTGGGCTGGTTCGCCGCGGCGGCTGTGGGGGTTGCGTTGCCGGCCTGGGCGCTGGAACCGCCAGACCCGGGGCAGACCATCCGCGCTTTGACCGAGCGCAACGACTACTGGCTGTGCGGGCGATCGCGCGGCGCCGCCGACGGGCAACTGCGCTGGTGCGCCATCGCCGGCCGGGCCGAGCACTGTCGGGCCTGGACGGCCAATTGCCCCGCGGCGGCAGCGAAAGGCGCCATTCCATACGCCGCGGCGGGCAAGGCGGGCGCGCTGCAAGGGGGCGATGTCGAAGGTGGCGGCAAGCGCACGACTGCAGACCGCTCGCCCGAGGACGACGAGTCCGGCGCGGGCTGGTCGGTGGCTTGGCTTCGCGACGCGCTGATCGGCGCGGTGTTGGCGCTGGTCGGGTGGATCGCCTGGCAGATCTGGCGTGGCAGGAAAGGAGCGCCGCTGGCGGCTCAAGAACCCGGCGATGCCGCAGCACGGCCCGCGGTCGAGACGCAGTGGCTCAGCGACCCCGCACGCCTGCCAGAGGTGGCCGCGGCGCTGGCGAGCGCCCGGGCACTGGCGGCCACGCAGCCAGGTCCGGCGCTCGCATGGCTGTATGCCGCGGCATTGCGGCACCTGCACGACGATGGCGCGCTGCGCTGGCATCCGGCGCTCGGCAACCGAGAAGCGCTGCGCTCGCTTGCGGCAAGCCATCCGTTGGGCGGGCCGATGCGCAACCTCGTTGCGCAACTGGAGGGCTGGCGCTTTGGCGGCCGAATCCCGAACCGCGCCGACGTGGATCGGGCCCTGGACACCCTTGCACCGCTCCTGCGCTCGACGGCCTCGCTGGCCCTGGCTCTGTGCGTGGTCGCGTGCGGTTCCGGCGACACCACAGTGTCGGGTCGCGCATTGACCTGGGACCTGTTGCGCGCGCAGGGCTGGTCGCTAGCGGCCCACCGCCTCTCAGTGCGCGAAATCGACGCCAATTCGCCGACGGTATGGGTCGACGCCGAACACTCGACCGTTTTGCCGTCGATGTTGGCCGAGTTGGGCGAGGCGGCGTGCCGCGGCGGTCGGGTGGTGCTGTTTGCCAGCCATGGCCAGGGTCTGGCGCCGTTGCATGCTGCGGTCGTTGATCTGTCCGCACCGGCGACGCGTTTCGGCGATTTCGGCCCGATGACCCCTTCGCGCGCCCCGCCCGGCCGACAGGTGGTGTTGCCCCTGCGCCTCATCGTCAGCGACACGCCCACCATGGCAGCGGCGCTGCGGGACGAGCTCGCCGGCGTGCTGCCAGAACTGGCGCAGCAGCCTCCCCCTGCCGCCACGGAATCGCCGCGCCTTGGCTGCGCGCTCCGGCGCGAATCGTCCCCGCTGCTGTGGATCGACGACCAACCGGCCGCCCTGCGGTGGACGGCGCCGGCCGGGGGCAGCCTGACCGTGGTCGCCGACAACGATCTGCTCGCCAATGCGGCGATGTCGGTGCCAGACAACGCGCGGGCCGTGGTGGCCTTGGCGCGCGACACGGCGCCGCAGCGCGAACTGGCGCTACTGGTGCCGCAGGCCGCGCAAGGCGCAGTCGACGCGAGCGATGCGGTGCGCAGCGCCGGGCTGGTGCCCCTGCTGGCCCAGGGCACGTTGGTGCTGCTTGTCGCGGCCTGGATGCGCGGAGCGCGGTTCGGAGCGCCTCTGTCGCAACAACGCGATCGCCGCCGCGCCTTCACCGACCACGTCGCCGCGCTGGCCCAGTTGCTGCGCGCGCGCCGCGCTACGCATTGGCCAGCCGCCCAGGTGTGCGCCTTGGCCCTGGATCGCCTGCAGCGGCGTCTCGGACCGACCGACCTCGCCACCTTGGCCGATCGGGTCGCCGCGACGCAGCCAGGCACGGACGCCCGCTCCGTGCGCCGCCTGGTCGAAAAGGCCGAGGCCTTGCGGACCAGCCCGAGCGGACCCGACCATCCAGAAGACGTCCGCACCGCGCGCGACCTCGACCTGCTGGTGGCCAACCTGGACCGCCGGGCGCCCCCGCGCCCCAACAAAGGAGAGAAATGACCGCAGACGCCGACCAAAAGCATCATGATTCCATACGGTTCGCAGACCGCTTCGACGCGCTGGCGGCCGCAGTCGGCAAGGTGGTGGTGGGCCAACCGCTTTTGGTCCAAGAGGTGTTGATCGCGCTTTTCGCACGCGGCCACGTGCTCATTGAAGGCGTGCCCGGTCTGGGCAAGACGCTTTTGGTGCGTGCCATCGCTGCGGCGGCCGACGTGCAGTTCCGGCGCATCCAGTTCACGCCAGACCTGATGCCGAGCGACGTCACTGGCGGCACGATTTTCGACAACAAGGAGAACCAGTTCCGCTTCGTCCCCGGTCCGGTGTTCACACAACTGCTGCTGGCCGACGAGATCAACCGCGCGCCAGCCAAGACGCAAGCGGCGTTGCTCGAGGCGATGCAAGAGCGGCAGGTCACCGTGGACGGCAAGGGGCTCGCGCTGCCGCGGCCGTTCCTGTGCCTGGCCACCCAGAATCCGATTGAATCGCAGGGCACCTACGCGCTGCCCGAAGCGCAATTGGACCGCTTCTTGTTCAAGGTGCACGTCGGCCATCCGGCGCTTGACGATGAAAAGGCCATCCTGCGCTTGCACCTGCAAGGGCTCGACCCGGCCGACTTTGGTCGCCTGGGGCTGCGCGCGGTCGTCGACGCCGCCGAACTGCTCGAACTGCAAGCCATCGCCGATCGGGTCGACGTCGCCGAACCGGTGCTGGACTATGCCGTGCGCCTGGTCCACGCGACGCGCGCCCACCGCCAGGTGCACCTGGGCGCCTCGCCGCGCGCCTCCATCGCCCTCATCGCCGCGGGACGGGTGCAAGCCGCCGCCCAGGGCCGCAGTTTCGTCGTGCCCGACGACCTGCAGGACCATGCGCCCGCGGTGCTGAGGCACCGCTTGCTCTTGCAACCCGACGCCGACCTGGAGGGCGCGACGCCCGACGAGGTCGTCCGCGAAGTGGTTCGGCAGGTGCCGGTGCCGAGAACGGCGGCCTAGTACCTCAGGCCCGAAATCCGCGCCGGGTTCCGGCGCGCAACAGGGCGGAGGTACTTCCGGCCGCGGCTGCGGCCGGCCGCGGGGGTGAGCGCGCATGCGCGCGCGAGGGGGCTGCGAGCCCCCTTCACGCAACGAGCAGCTAGTAGGCGAAACCGATTGAGGAATTGTTGTGGCATCACGGCCCGTATCCCGGTGCGAATTTGGGGTTTCGCCTACTAGAGGCGCGATCAGTTTCGCCCAGTGAACCGAGTCTTGTCATGACGTTGCCGCGAGTCGGCGCCGACGCGAGCTTGGCAACCCACTGAACAGCAAAGAGACTCGACCCATAACTGGTCGAGTCTCTGGGAGCGCGTCGCTGGGGCCGAGCGACCCGAGGGTGTCCGGTACTGGTTTCACGTATCTCGATTTCGTGTACTCTACGCGACCCTGCGGGCCAAGGAGCACCAGATGATCGTGCGCTACCGTTCCTCTTCCGTCGCCGCCGCGTTGGCAGCCATCGCCGTTGTCGCGTGTGGCACCGACCCAGCCAGCCCGGCCGATGCCGGCCCAGCCAACGATGCCCAGGCCCACCAGGACGGCAAGCAAACCGAAACCACCGCCGATGCCGGCCGCGGCAGCGACGGCTCTCCAGGCGATGGGGGAGGCGGCGCGGACGGCGCGGCCGATGCCAGCGCCGACATCCAGACCTTTCCGACCGCACTTTACGCCCGCGGCAGCGTTGGACAGGTCCACGTCACCCACGCTGAACCCAACCAGGACCTCGAGTTGCGCGACGCCGCCAGCAAAGTGGTGCAGAGCGCCAAAGCCGACAAGTGGGGCAGCAAGGTCTTTCGCAAGGTCGCGCCCGCCAAGGGCTACCGGGTGTTCGCGCTGGGCGCCAAGCCGGCAGACGCTGGGCCGGTCGAGGTCACCGACGCCAAAGGCAGCCTGCCCAAGCCGGCGTTCTACGCCAATCAGGTGGTCAAGCCTGGCTACGGCTACCTGACGATGCGCGACGGCACTACCCTGGCCTACTACGCGACACTGCCCGGCCCCGCGGACAAGGGACCTTACCCGACCGTCGTCAACTACAGCGGCTACGAACCGGCCAAGCCCGGCAAGCCAATCGTCTCCAAGGATCAGGAGAGTCTGTGCGCGTCCTACCCGGTGTTGTGCGCGGCACCCTCGGACCCGAGCGCGTTGGTCATGGCGCTCTCCGGCTATGCCACCGTCAGCATCAACCTGCGCGGCACGGGGTGCTCGGGCGGCGCGTACGACTACTTCGAGGAATTGCAACTGCTCGACGGCTACGACGCGGTCGAGATCGTCGCCGCCCAACCGTGGGTCGCCCACCACAAGGTGGGCATGGTCGGCTTGTCGTACCCCGGCATCACCCAGCTTTTCGTCGCAAAAGCGCAACCGCCGAGCCTGGGCGCCATCGCGCCGGTGTCGGTCATCGGCAACACCGCCACGACCCTGGTACCCGGCGGCATCCTGAACAAGGGGTTTGCCCTGTCGTGGATCACCCACGTGCTCAACAAGGCGGTTCCGTACGGCCAGGGTTGGGAAAAGCCGCAAGTCGACGCCGGCGACCTTCAATGCAAAGAGAATCAACTGTTGCACGACCAGCGCGTCGACAACGTCGAACAGGCCAAGAACAAGGCCGAGTGGAAGCCAGAGCTGCTCGACCCGCTCAATCCGAGCGGCTTTGCCGGCCAGATCCAGGTGCCGGTGTTCCTGGCCGGAAGCTGGCAGGACGAGCAGACCGGGCCGTTCTTCGTGACGCTGCTCGACAAGTTCAAGGGTGCGCCGGCGCGACGGATCCTGGTCTACAACGGCGTGCACGCCGACGGCTTCGCGCCGCAGGTGCTCGCCGAGTGGAAGGCGTTCTTTGACCTGCACATCGCCAAGACCGTGCCGTCGATTCCGGGTTTCTGGTCGCTGGCGCTGCCGACCTTTACCGCGCAGGTGTTCGGAGCCGCGCTGCCGATTCCAGACGACCGCTGGGTGGCGTACAAGACCCACGCCGAGGCGCTGGCGGCATGGCAGAAGGAGCCCGAAATCCAAGCGTACCTCGCCAATGGCGGCACCAAGGAATTTCCCGGTGCGCCGCTGGCCCAGGCCAAGCTCGGCTTCGACCAGTGGCCGCCCAAGGCCACCGAGGTGCAGCGGTGGTACTTGCAGCCGGACGGTCAACTGCTGGCCACGGCGCCCACCGCGACCACCGCCGCGTCGACGTTTGCCCATGATCCGACCGCCGGTGACCAGGGCATCGGCGTCAAGAACCTGTACAGCAGCGCCCCGACCTACGACTGGCAGAAGCCCGCCGCCGGAAAGGAGGTGTCCTTCGTTTCGCCGCCTCTGCCGGCCGACCAAGTCATGTTGGGCACCGGCAGCGTCGACGTCTGGGTGCGGACCACGGCCCAGGACGTCGACGACGCCGACCTCGAGGTCAACCTGAGCGAGGTGCGCGGCGACGGCCAGGAGCAATATGTGCAGAGCGGCTGGCTGCGCGCGAGCTACCGCAAGCTGGGGCCGAACGCCACTGCGCTCTTGCCGGACCTGACCTACAATGTCGCCGACCAGCAGCCGCTGGCGCCCAAGCAGTGGACGCAGGTGCGCATCGCCATCGCAGGGTTCGGCCACGTGTTCCGCAAGGGGTCGCGCATCCGCCTGGCGATCGACACGCCGGGGGGCAGCCGCGCCGACTGGCGCTTCGACCTGCTGCCGTGGAAGGGCCCCGTCGCCTACGACATTGCCCACGACGCCGATCGGCCGTCGAGCGTGGCCCTGCCGTTGATCGCTGGCGCTGCCTTGCCCAAGGACCTGCCCGAGCCAGGATGCACACTGCGCGGGATGCAGTGCCGCAAGCACACGGTCGTGCCCAACCTCGCGGCGAAGTAGCCGAGTTTCGAAGGTCGCGAGCTGAATTTCGCGGCAAACCGACTGGTTGCGCAGCAGCAGCGGCGCGCGCATCGACCATCGGCGCTTGTCGGTGCGGTCGCAGCAGCCCCGGTGCCCCGCGCAATCCCGCGTTTGCAACCCCGCCCAGCACCTGCCAGACTGCTGCGCGATGACGCCAGACGCCCTGCCCTTGTCCGCCGCGCCTCGCCGCAAGCGATGGCCGAACGGCCGATGGTGGCTGGTTTGCGCCGTCGGCCTGTCGTGCGTCTTTTGCGCCAGCGCAGCCTCGCAGCGGCGGCCTCACCTGTCGGTCGCAGCCGGGGGCGGCGCGGCGCAGGCCTACCACAACACCTTCAACTGCCAGAACCGCCTGAACCACCACGAGGCGCAGCGCATGATGGGCGGCGGCGTCGACGTCGACGTGGAAACCGAAAGCGGCGTGCTGATCGGCGGCGGCGCGGCGGTGCACCAGTTCGAGGTCCAGCGGGTGTCGTCGTCGCCCACGCCTATCGCCCCCGGCACCAAGGGTGAGACCAGCTACACGAGCACGGCCCTGGCGGCGCGCGGGGGCTTCTCGTTCGGGTGGGGCAGCATCGAGGTCGGCGGCACCGTGTTCTTGGACCTCAAGGCCGGCTGGCCGCTGGTCCGGGTGCGCGGCGGGGCGCTGAACAACGGGCTCTCCGGCGTGGTGCAACTGGGCACCGACAATGCCCAGTGGGGCGCACCGACCCTGTCGGCGGGCGGGCGGCTGCGCATTGATCGCCTGTCGCTCCAGGCGCTTGCGGGCAATCTGTCGCGGCCGATGCGCGAGCACAGCAACGCCAACGGCGTGTTCGTGCCGGGCAGGACCGTGCGCGGGTCGATTGGCCGCAACGGCGACGCCGCGCTGATGATCCAGGCCGACATCGCCATCGACGAGGCGATCGCGTTCAGGCTCGACGGAGCCGTCGCCGAGGCGTGGTCCGCTTCGGCGTGGATTGTGTGGACCTCGCTGCCGCAGTACGCTGCGGCCCCGGAGACGCACGCCAATCCGCCCGCGCCCGAGTTTGTGCCCGCGGAACCCGCCCCGACGCCGCCCACAGCGACCGCGGCCCCGCCTGGTTGAACAACCGCCCAATTCGGGCTACCTTTTGCGATTTGCCCGCCCGGCGCGCCGCGCGGAAAAAGGACTGCGCAGGCAAGCAATGTGCCACCTCTCCACAGGCTATTTGTCCGTCCGCCGCGCGATGGCCCTGGCCGCGGCCGCGGCGCTGCTGGCGACCGCAGGGTGCCTCGACACCGAGTTCGTGCCCGAGGACGCAGGCGTCGCACCCCTGCCCTCCGACGCCAACCCGGCGGCGGATGTGGCCGCCGAGGTGACGGCGACCGACGCCGCAGCGGACACCGCACAACCCGATGGCGCGACCGACACCGCGGATGCCGCGCAGGATCTCGACGTCGCCGAGGACGCTCAGGCCGATGCGACGGTCGACGCCGACACGCCCGATGTCATCGACGACGCCCTGCAGGAGACCGCTGCCGGCGACGTCGACGCAGCGACGCTATTGCCGCTCGGCCACACCTGCACCGCCGACGCGCAGTGCGAATCCAAAGAGTGCGTAACGGTCACCGGGTCGCCCAACGTGTGCAGCAAGCCCTGCACGGGCGATTGCCCCGCCGGCATGCGCTGCGGCCTGGACATCGCCACCAAGTCGATCACTGTCCCGTACTGCCTGCCGCTGCCCGACGACCTGTGCAAGCCGTGCGAAGTGGACGACGACTGCAAGGCCAAGACCTGTGTGCCGCTGACAGAAACCAAGGAGTCGCTGTGCGGCGTGGCGTGCGCGGCGGGGGGCGTGTGCCCGATCGGGTTCGTGTGCCAGCAGTTCAAGTCGGGCGACGTGTGCGTGCCACAGTTGGGCACGTGCACGTGCAGCGCGGCGCAGCTCGGCAATGCGTGGTCGTGCCAGACCAGCACCCCCGTCGGCAAATGCCTCGGCAGCCAGATCTGCACCGACGGTGGCTGGTCGGCGTGCAGCGCGCCCCTGCCGATCCCCGAGTTGTGCGACGGCCAGGACAACGACTGCAACGGCCAGACCGACGAGAGCTACACGGCGCTGGGCACCTCGTGCGGACTCGGCGCGTGCGCAGGCGGCAAGCTGGTGTGCGCCGACAGCAAGAAGGCGGTGATCTGCTCGTCCGAAAAGAAGAAGCCGACCAAGGACATCTGCAACAATGGCCTCGACGACAACTGCGACGGCAAGACCGACGAAGGCTGCCCGCCCAAGGACAGCGACAAGGACGGCACGCCCGACCTGCTGGATTGCGGCCCCTACCTGAGCGAGGTCCACCCCGGCGCCGCCGAGCCGTGCTGTGCCGCGATGCCCTTGTCGGGCCAGCCGACGTTGGTCGCCACCGACGCCAAGACCAAGGGCTGCGACCTGAACTGCGACGGCAAGGTCGCCGCCTGCGCAGCCGCCGACCTGGACATGGACGGCTTCTTGGCGCCCGACGACTGCAACGACAAGGAGCCCTCGATCAACCCCAAGGGCAAGGACAAATGCGGCGACGGTATCGACCAGGACTGCAAGGACGGCGACGCGGTCTGCACGCCCCAGAACGACCAGGACAACGACGGCTGGCCCGAACCGGTTGACTGCGAGGACTCGACCGAGAAGATTTCGCCAGGCGCCAAGGAACTGTGCAACGCCATCGACGACGACTGCGACGGAGTGACCGACGATGGCAACCCTGGCGGCGGCGGACCGTGCGGCGCAACCGGCGGCGCCTGCAAGGCGGGCACCCTGGTGTGCACCGTCGTGGAGTCCAAGAAGGTGGTGGCGTGCGTGGACGCGGTCGCCGGTGACGCCGAGACCTGCAACAGCATCGACGACAACTGCGACGGCAAGACCGACGAGAACTTCGCCGAATTGGGCCTGGGGACCGCCTGCGACACCGACGACAGCGATTTTTGCGCCAACGGCATCAAGTCGTGCCAGTCCGACGGGCTGTCGCTGACCTGCGCCAGCGAGAAGGTCTACGACGTGCTGGAATCGTGCAAGGCCCCGGGCCAGGGCAACAGCGTCGACGAGGACTGCGACGGCCTGACCGACGAGACCTGCTACGCCAGCGACATCGACGGCGACGGCAGCGTGGCGCCGCAAGACTGCAACCCGGCGGATTCCGGGTACTCGCCCAAGGTGTCCAAAGAACCGTGCTGCGACCCAGGGCTCGGCAGCGGCCCCGACGCCGTGGCCAAGTGCGACAAGAACTGCGACGGCCAGATCACCTCATGTGACCCCGCCGACAAGGACTTCGACGGCTTCGTCGCCGACGACTGCAACCCGCAGGATCCGGCCAGCTACCCGGGTGCGCCCGAAAAATGCGGCGACGGCATCGACCAGGACTGCAAGGACGGTGACATCGACTGCGGCGCCATCAACGACGAGGACGGCGACGGCTACGACAACGAGGTCGACTGCAAGAAGTTCGACAAGGACGTGTTCCCGGGCAACCCCGAGGTGTGCAACGGCAAAGACGACGACTGCAACGGCGCCGTGGACGACGGCAACCCGGGCGGCGGCGCGGCATGCGGATCCAACGTCGGCGCGTGCCAGCCGGGTGTGACGGTGTGCACCAAGGTCAACTTCCAGGCCCAGGTGCTGTGCGTGCCCAAGAAGGGGCCACAGCCCGAGTTGTGCAACGGCTTGGACGACAACTGCAACGGCAAGACCGACGAACTCTACTTCAACCTGGGCAAGGCGTGCGACGGCGGCGACGCCGATGGCTGCGCCAACGGTACCTGGACGTGTTCGGCCGACTTCAAGAAAGAGGAATGCACCAACGAGTCGGTGACCGACCTGTATGAACTGTGCAACGGCCTGGACGACGACTGCGACGGCAAGACCGACGAGGATCTGGCCTATCTCGGCAAGGCGGTGGGCGCCGATTGCGACGGCTTTGGCCAGTGCGGCCCCGGCAAGGTGGTGTGTTCGCCGGAGTTGCAGGTGCCGGTGTGTTCGACCGACTACTTTGGCACCACGCCGGAATCCAAGGCCGAGACCTGCAACAAGATCGACGACGACTGCGACGGCCAGACCGACGAGGACCAGACCTTTGGCGGCAAGAAACTCGGCGAAGCGTGCGTCGGCGCCGGCACATGCAGCACTGCCACGGGCAAGGTCGAGTGCGCGGCCAGCGGCAAGGCCATCTGCAGCGTGATGCAGGGCGGCACTGCGTTTGCCGGCAAGCTCGAGGCGTGCGACGGCATCGACAACGACTGCGACGGCCACATCGATGAGGGGCTCAAGATCCAAGACTCGACGTGCAAGAAGGCCGGCGTGTGCAACGAGACCAACGTCATCGCAAAGTGCACTGCCGGCGCGTGGGACTGTTCCTACAACGGCGTGGTCGGCTACCAGGCCGACAAGGAATACAGCTGCGATGCGCTGGACAACGATTGCGACGGCAAGACCGACGAGGATTTCGAGATTGGCCTGCCGTGCGACGGCACCGACAGCGACAAGTGCCAGAACGGCACCTGGCAGTGCAGCGACGACAAGGGCGGCAAGGTCTGCACCAACGAGTCCAAGACCGACATCGTCGAATCGTGCAACGGCAAGGACGACGACTGCGACGGCGAATCCGACGAGGGCTTTGACATCGGCGTGCCCTGCGACGGCCCCGACGGCGACAAGTGCAAGAACGGCGTGAGCATCTGCACCCAAGACGGCAAGGGCGTGACCTGCGGCGACGAGATCAAAAAGGACATCCAAGAGGCCTGCAACGACCAGGACGACAACTGCGACGGCACCACCGACGAGGGTTTCACCTTCGGCCCCGACAAGATCGCGCTCGGCGCAGCTTGCGACGGCCCCGACAACGACAAATGCAAGAATGGCACCGTGTTGTGCGCGGCCGACGGCAAGATTGCGGTGTGCGGCGCCGAAACCAAGCAGAACATCGCGGAAATCTGCAACGCGGTGGACGACAACTGCGACGGCAAAACCGACGAGGGCCAGACCTACACCGGCAAGTCCCTGGACGCCGGATGTACCGGGACGGGGGCGTGCGGCGTTGGCACGGTGGTGTGCTCCCCCGTCACCTTCAAGGCCACGTGCTCGACCAACCCCGACGCGTTCCTCATCTTCAACGGCCAGGAACTGTGCGATGGCCTCGACAACGACTGCAACGGCAAGATCGACGACAACCTGAGCTTGAGCGGCGTGCCATTGGGCGGCAATTGCCCTGCGGTTGGCGAGTGTGGCGCCGGCAAGGTACAGTGCGGTACCAGCAAGCAAGTGGTGTGCAGCACGCAGAAGGGCGGCGGCCTCGATCAGAGCAAGACCGAGGCCTGCGACGGCAAGGACAACGACTGCGACGGCAAGACCGACGAAGAGCTGACGGTCGTGGACTCGATCTGCAAGAAGGTCGGGGTGTGCGGCAATGACAAGCTGGTCGCCGTCTGCGCCAATGCCAAGTGGTCGTGCGACTACAGCCAGGTGCCAGGCTACAGCGAGAAGGAACTCTGCGACGGGCTGGACAACAACTGTGACGGCAAGACCGACGAGGGATTCGACATCGGCGCGCCGTGCGACGGCCCTGACTCCGACCAATGCAAGACTGGGTCGTGGACTTGCAAAGCCGACGGCAGCGACCACCAGTGCATCAACGAGGACGAGACCGACAAGCTCGAAGTCTGCGACGGCAAAGACAACGACTGCGACGGCAAGACCGACGAGGAGTTCACCTACGGCCCAGACAAGCTGGCCCTTGGCGCCAAATGTGATGGCCTAGGCATCTGCGGTGCAGGCACGGTCCAATGCGGAAAGAACCTGACCGCCACCTGCAGCACCGATCCCGATGGCACCAGCCCCCAAAACAAGACGGAAGTCTGCAATACGCTGGACGACGACTGCGACGGCACCGCCGACGACGGTTTGAAATACGGGGGCCTGACCGTAGGCGCGCCGTGCTCAGGCAACGGCGAGTGCGGCAACGGAACGGTCGTGTGCAACCTCAAGCAGCAGGCCGTGTGCTCGACCAACCCGGACGGGCCGGACTACGAGGCCAAGAGCGAACTGTGCAACCTCAAGGACGACGATTGCGACGGACAGACCGACGAGGACCTCGATCCCAAGAAGTCGACCTGCAACCAGTTGGGCGTCTGCGCCACCGCGCTCAAGGCCACCTGCAACAAGGGATCGTGGAAGTGCTCCTACGACATCGCGGCCGGCTTCGAATTCAAGGAGACGCTCTGCGACGACGTAGACAACGACTGCAATGGCGTGACCGACGACCCCTACCCCACCAAGGGCAAACCGTGTGACGGCGACGACGTGGACCTGTGCAAGAACGGCGCCTTTGTGTGCACCGACAGCAAGAAAGATGTCCTGTGCCTGGAGACCGGCCCCGGGGGCGCCAGCGCCGAAATCTGCGACGGCAAGGACAACGACTGCGACGGCACCACCGACGAGGGCTACGAAACGCTCGGCCAGGCCTGCGACGGGCCCGACACCGACCTGTGTCCCAACGGGGTGCTCGTGTGCAGCGCCAACGGCCAGGGCGTGGTGTGCGGCAGCGAGTTCATCCAGAATCTGAAAGAACTGTGCGATTTGCAGGACAACAACTGCGACGGCAAGACCGACGAGGGTCTCGGACTCGGCGACAAGTGCGACGGACCGGACAGCGACCAATGCCAGAACGGCACCTGGACCTGCGGGGCCGGCGGCAAGGTCGTCTGCGAAAACGAGTCCAAGGTCGGCATCACTGAACTCTGCAACAACCTGGACGACGACTGCAACGGCAAGACGGACGAAACCTTTGGCCAAAAAGGCCTCAAGTGCGACGTGCCCACCGACATCGACGACTGCGCGACCGGGTCCTACCAGTGCACGGCGCAGGGGGCGCTGGCGTGCATCGGCGACATCGCGTGTTCGGGCGGCACGCCATGCAAGAAATCGGGCAGCACCAGCCAACTGGACCAGTGCATCTGCGGCACGCAGACCTGCTCGGTGGACCAGGGCGACCAGTGCGGCGGCGACAACAAATGCACGTGCAAGGGCGGTACCGCGTGCGTTGCGCCCAAGAAATGCACGTCGACCGGTTGCAAGTAGCCGCGATGCGGACGCTGCGCTGGCTCGCCGCCGCAACCATGGCAGTCGCGGCCGCTTGTCAGGGCAAGGCTCCCAAGCCGCGCGAGTGGTCTGCGCCGTCCACAGGCCCGCAGGTCCAAGCCCCGTCGCTGCCGCGCGCAACATCGTCGACGGCGACGGCCGAAGTCGCCATCGAAGCGGAACCCTACGCCCTGCCCGCGGGCCATACGCTGGGCGATGCCCTGCCGGCGGTGCCGCCACCTGCGCCGCGCCTGGGTGGCGGTGGCACCAACGGCGGCGCGGTGCTGCAAGCCAAGACCGGGTGCGCATCCGATGCACCCGACGACTACGCGCTGGCCCGCCGAGTGGAGCTGACCTACCCGCCAGCCAAGGCGGGCGACCCGGCGCAGGTCGTGGAAGTCTGCCTGCTGCAAAGGACCGTCGAACGCGCCGACAAGGTCGCCGAAAGCGGCAAAGCGTTCCTGGTGGTCGCGGCGTTTGCCGACGACACGCGGGTGTCGCACGCGTTCGATCCGCTGACGCGCCAGCCGACCACGCTACCGCCCGAGCGCAGGAGAGCCGGGCACGACGCGGGTGCGTGGGCCGGCCTGTTCGCCACCGGCGACCCCGAACGGCCGGCGCTGGCCGTGGTCTCTGCGCGCTTCTACGACGGGGCGCTTGGTGAAGAAGTCCAGTTCGCGCGGGCCTCACGGCTGTTGCGCAATACCGCGCACGGCTGGCAATGGTCGCCCTTTGCGAACCGCGCCCACGCAAGCATGGATGTGGAGCACCTGCGCGCCCTGTGCGCTGGCAAGGCCGATGCGTCGCCCGCCGACAAGGCTGCGGGTCCGCTGGCAGTGGCGTGCGAGCGCGCCGACGCGGCCGAGGTCGAGCTCGCCAAGGCCGAAGCCCGCCTTGCGACGCGCAAGAGACGCATCGCTGGCGGCAGTGGCGGACAGGCGGCGAGCGACGCCGACCCGCAGTCGATCTGGCTGCGCGACGCGCGCGCGGCGCTGTCCAAGGGCGACTACGCCGTCGCCATCGACACGGCTCTGCAGGTTGATGTCGTCTGTGGCGAAGCGGTGGCGGAGGCCCATGCGGTCGTCCGCGACGCGTTGACGGCCCAGCACCTTGAGCCGTTGCGTACCCAACCCCAACAGAGCTTGTCCGTTTTGTGCGAGCCGCTGCCGGACAAGCCCGTGCCGCGCCGGCCGCGCGAGGCCGCCATCAAAGGCAAGCCCGAAAACGGGACGGAGCGCCCGCCGTGACGCGCTGCGCCACCTCGCGCGTCCGTACGAGCGGGTCCACCCACGGGCCAATGGTCTCCGTCATGCGCACGTTCCGATTCCTTCTGCTGTCCGCGCTCGCAGCGACGGCCGCCTGCGGTTGCGAGAAACAGGAGCCGCCACCGCCCTTGGCCACCGATGTTGCGCTGGCGCTGGCACCGCCCGAGGCCCTGCTCGCCGGCCCGGAAGAGGCGCAGATCGTCTTCCAACACGGACCGCCTCCGCCGGCAAAGGCGAAGCCCAAGCCCAAGCCCCCGGAACCCAGGGCGGACCCTCCAAAGGCCGACGCGGCGCGCCCGGAGCCGCCCAAGGCCGACCCCAAGCCGCCAGAGCCCAAGGGGTTGACGGTGCCCGCCAGCGACGGCAGTTCGGCGTCGGGGTCCAGCGGCCGTCCAACGCCGCCCGCGCCGCCGCTTGCTCCGCCTCCCACACCTCCGACTGCGCCGACTCGGCCGCCCCCGGTGCGCATTTCGTCGTTGCCGCCGGGCAATTTCGATGCCGGCACCGCCCAGTCGTTTCGCGAAATCGCCGTCAGCACCGGCGGAAGCGTGTTGGCCGCTGCAAGCGCGGGTCAGCTGCCGGGCGCCATCCAGCGGTTGCTGGGGACGCTGACGGCCGTGCCCGACCTGGACATGGTGCTGCTCATCGACACCACGGGTTCGATGCGCGACGACTTGTCGGCCATGCGCAGCGCCGCGGCGGGGATGATGGCGACCGCGTTCAGCCGCAGCGGCAAGACGCGCATGGGCGTCGTGTACTACAAGGACAAGACCCCCGACTGCAGCTACGTGACCAAGCTCGAACTCGGCCTGACCGAGGACAAGGGCGACGTCGCCGGTGCGTTGGCCCGCGCCAAGGTCGACTGCGGCGGCGACTTCCCCGAGCATGTGTACGCTGGCATCCACCGGGCGGCGACGGGCATGGCGTGGCGACCCGATGCGGCCAAAGTCATCGTGCTGATCGGCGATGCCCCGCCGCACGACGACTACGGCGACGTCACCCGCGGCATGGCCATCGGCGCCGCCAAGTCGCGCGGCATCGGGGTCACCTCGATCATCGTCAACAAGGACTGATCAGGCGTCGGCCAACTCGATCCAAATGGGGCAGTGGTCCGAGCCCTGCACCTCGGGCGAGAGGCCCGCTGCCCGCAACCGGGCCGTCGCCGCCGCTGACAGCAGGCTCAAGTCGATGCGCCAACCGATGTTCTTGGCGCGCACACCGAACCGCTGCGACCACCACGAGTACGCGCCTGTCGCCCCCGGATGCAGGTGGCGAAACGCGTCTGTCCAACCTTGCTGGAGCCAACGCGCGACCTCGGCCCGCTCCTCGGGCAAGAAGCCACTGGTCTTCTCGTTGTCCTTGGGCCGCGCGAGATCGATCGCTTCGGGCGCCGTGTTCCAGTCGCCGAGAACCGCGACGGGTTCGCCCGCGTCTGCGAGCGGCTGCAGCCGGGCCTGTAGTGCCCGATAGAAGGCGAGCTTGTACGGCACGCGGCTGTTGTCGCGCTCCTTGCCGTTGCCGTTGGGAAAGTAGACGCCGGCAATCCACAGGCGCCCAAACCGCGCCAACTGCAACCGACCCTCGCAGTCGAAGGTCGGATCGCCCAACGCCGTCTGCAACTCATCCCAGGGACGGCGCGCCATCACGGCCACGCCGCTATACCCCGGGCGCTCCGCTGGCTGAAAGGCCGTGTGCCAACGCGGCGGCGCCCGCAATTCCTCGGGCAACTGATCCGGCGTCGCGCGGATTTCTTGCAGGCAGACGATGTCGGCACCGCACGCCTGCAGCCAGGAGCCGAAACCCTTCTGACCGCAGGCGCGCAGGCCGTTGACGTTCCAACTGGCGAGGCGCGGCAATCGACCCTTGCGGCGGCTACCAGCCCTTGCGGCCGTTGCCCGTGCCCGGCTGGCCGTGGATGCCGTTGGAGATTTCAAGTTTGTAGTTGCCGCAGGTCGGCGCGCCGCTCGGCCGGTACACCTTGATGTAGAACCACGCCGAGTCGTCCTGGCACGTGGTGAAGTAGTAGCCGCGCGGGAAGCAGACGCCGTTGGTGTTGAACTGCATGCAGTACGGGTTGCCGCCGGTGGCCCACCCGGTGTTGCTCTGGTCAAAGGTGTCGCCGGTGGCGCACGGGCACTCGCCGTACTCGCTCCACTGCCGGCTCGGTTCGCCGCCGCTTGCGCCCTTGAAGTTGGTAAACCAGTTGAACGAGGACTGCCCGCAGCAGGTCTGGTTGCCTGCGACCGACTCGTAGCGCTTGTCCTGGTCACTGTTGAGCGGCGGCTTGCCCGCCGGTCCGGGCGGGCCAGGCAGCGAACCCGCCGGGCACCCGCCGCGGTATACGTCGAGCCCGAGGCCGCCGGGCTGCTTGATGAACGTGACGCGCAGGTTGAACTTGTCGCACACCGCATAGCCGCTGTCGCCCAGGTCGGCGGCGTACACGCGGAACCAATCCTGGTCGGTCGTGACCACGCGGCCCTCGGGGCTGTACACGGTCTTGCCGCCGTCGTTGAGCGACGAATCGAGCAAGTAGGCCTGCGAGCAACTGTCGTTGGGTTCCCACTGGTCGACGCCGTTGCACTCGCAGCCATCGGTAAAGGCGCCGTTGAGGTCGTAGAACCCGCTTGCGCACGACTGGATGACGCACTGGCCGGACTGGCACTTGAACACCGCGTTCTTGTCGAGCGGACAGCCGGCGGCGGCCTGTTCGTCGGTGATCGCGTTGCAGTTGTCGTCGAGGCTGTTGCACAGCTCCTTTGCGCCGGGGTTCTGGCTGCCGTCGTTGTCGTTGCAATCCAGGCCGCCTTTGGAGCAAGTGGGCGCAGAGCCGATGGTCACCATGTTGGCGTCGCAGTAGTCGTCGTTGTCGTCGTCGCAGCCTTCGTCCACCGAGTTGTTGCAGTTGTTGTCCTTGCCTTCGCACTGTTCGGCCTTGCCGGGCGCGCAGGTCGGGCATGCGTCATCGCAGTCGTTGTTGGTCTTGGCGGTGAAGAGCGACAGCGAGCGCGAACAGACGTAGCCGGCCGTGGCGGTGGCCGCGTCGTCGGCCCACTTGCCGCTGGACTTCATGTACACGAAGTCCTCAGGATTGTCGGGGCCGCCTGTCGCGGTGCCGTCGGCGTAGTAGACCTCGACTTCATTGAGCTGCCAGCCGCTGTACTGGTAGCTGAAGTAGCTCATGCAACTGCCGTTGCCGCACGAACCCACCGGGCAATAGTAGCTGTAGCCGAAGTAGGTGTAGCCCGACTTCATGCTCGAATCAACGTACAGGTCGTGGCCGCCGCCGAACGTCGGGCCGTAGCTCGGGTGGTTGTAGGTGCCGTAGTTCTGACCTGCGCAGTTGCCGCCCCAGTTGCTCTTGTAGTTGTTCTTGAAGCTGAACAGCCAGGTGCCGCCGGGGTTGTAGTAGTTGTAGCCGCTCGGCCAGTTCCATGTGCCGCTGTTGTAGCCGCCGAAGATGTTGCCGCTGGTGTCGCGCAGGATGGACAGGGTCTTGGTGTATGCGTTGCACTGGTTGTGGAACGTATTGCTGTTGAAGCCGTGCTGGGTACCACGGTAGCACAGCGACCACTTCTGGGCGCTGTTGCCGTACCAGGTGTTCAACTGCGACTGCTGAGTCGGCGACAGCACCGCTGTACCGACGAACGCCGAGCCGGCCGGTTCGTTGCTGTCCCAGTTGCTGTAGGTCATCGCCTCGTTGCTGACCCACTTGAACACGCCCTCTTGCGCGGAATCGGACAGGCCGACCCACACGTTGCCGGTCACGCCCGCGTCGTTGGCAAGCTTGCGCACGTAGCCGTTGTCGCCGTCGCTGTAGATGGAGACGAGATCGCCGCCCCACGCCTTGCAATCAGCCCGCGCGTTGGCATAGGTCGTCGGCGTGCCCACGGCCTTGAACTGCTTACCGGACTCGCACAGGCATTGGCTGCTGTTCACGCCATAGCCGTCCTGGTCGCCGTCGTAGTAGTACTGCGAGCAACCGAGCGACCCAGCCTCGTCGACGACCTTGTTGCAGTTGTTGTCTGCGCCGTCACAAATCTCTGCAGTGGCCGGGTTGACCTTGGGGTTGGTGTCGTCGCAGTCGCCGCCGCCAAATACACAGCTGTTCGGGAATAGATCGGCGCAGTACACTGAAGTGCTATTTGCCGAAATGCAGTACTCTTTGCCGTTGAACGACATGTTCCAGATGGACGCATTGAAAACGAACTTGTCCTTGTAGACACCGGTGGCCTTCTCATAGCGATACACGCTGCCGTCGTGCCGTCCGACGTAGAAGTACTTGCCAACCGCCGCCAGGCCGCCATAGATAGTGGTATCGGCGCCGCCGAGCAAGGTGATGTTTTTGACGAACGCGCCGTTGGACTTGTTGAGCACGACCACATTCATGCCGGTGTACAGCATCGCGTAGACGTATTGATCGTCGCAGCTGACGGCGCCGGCATAATTGCCCATGTTGTAGCGCCACAGTTCGCTCGAGCCCTTGTCATTCCACTTCGACACCGAGTAGTGGCCCCAGTTGGCGGTGAAGTACGTGCCGTCGGTGTCGCCCCAAACCTGCATGATTTCGCTGCGGCCCGAATTGAAGGTGCCGAGGAAGACGCGGTTTTTGTCGTAGCGATAGATCGTGGTCCCGGACCATTCGGGATACCAGTACTCTTGGTATTTGGGCGAGAAGCCACCGCCGTGCGATTTGGTATCCATGGTCACGGACACGTTACTGGGCACGCCTGGACCGGGTTCGGGCGTACCCACCGTGACCATCGCGCTGTCGCACCAACTGTCCCCGTCGTCGTCGCAGCCTTCGTCATTCTGGCTATTGCAGTTGTTGTCGACGCCATCGCACAGTTCCTTGATGCCCGGGTTGACGCCCTTCTCCAGGTCACTGCAGTCGTCACCAAAGGTGCATGCCGTCGGGTTCAGGTTGTAGCAGTAGACCTGGTTGCTGTTGGCCGAGATGCAGTACTCCTTGCCGTTGAACGCCATGTTGTAGATGTTGGTCGCCACCGAGAACTGGTCAAGCAGCTTGCCGGTCACGATGTCATAGCGATACACGGCGCCGGTGTAGCGACCGAGGAACAGCGAGCCGCCCACGGCCGCGAGACCGCCATACATGGTGGTGTCGACGCCGCCGGTCAGGTTGATCTTCTTGACCAGCTGGCCGTTGGACTTGTTCAGCACGTGCACTTCCATACCGTAGTACAGCATGCCGTACACAAAGGTTGCGTCGGCCGTCACGCCACCGGTCGTGCTCGGCATGTTGTAGCGCCACAGTTCGGTCGCGCCCTTGTCATTCCACTTCGACACGGAGTTGTGGCCCCAGTTGGCGGTGTAATAGGTGCCATCGGTGTCGCCCCAAAGCTGCATGATTTGACTGCGGCCAGAGTTGAACGCGCCCAAATACTGGTAGGAGGCGTTGAAGCGGTAGATGGTGGTGCCGGCCCACTGCGGATACCAGTACTCGTTGTACTTGGGCGAGTAGCCGCCACCGTGTGAATACGTCTCCATCGTGACCGGCGCCCCCTTGTAGGTCGGCGGCATGTTCAGGCACGTGGTGGTCACCGGCGTGGTCTTGGGACACGCGACCGTGCTCGACACCTGCAGCTTGGCGTCGCAGTAGCCGTCCTTGTCCACGTCGCAGCCCTCGTCGACCACCAGGTTGCAGTTGTTGTCCTTGCCGTCGCAGACCTCGATCGGCGCGGTGTTGCCGGCGATGGTGTAGCAGTGGACCTGGTTCGAGTTGGCCGAGATGCAGTACTCCGTGCCGTTGAACGCCATGTTGTAGATGTTGGTGGCGACGGCGAACTGGTCCATGATCTTGCCGGTGGACAAGTCGTAGCGGTAGACCTGAGCGTGGTCGCGGCCGACGTAGAGCACGCCGGCATAGACCGCGAGGCCGCCATAGTTGCCGCCGTCGCTGCCGCCCGACAGGTTGATGACCTTGACCTGCGCGCCGGTGTTCTTGTCGAGCACCCAGACGCCCATGCCCGAAGAGCGCATGGCGTACACGTTGTTGCCGTCGCTGGTCACCGCGCCCGCAGTCGATCCGATGTTGAACGACCACAATTGCTGGCCGCCCATGCCCTTCCACTTGTTGATGGTGTTGTAGCCCCAGTTGGCGGTGTAGTAGGTGTCGTCGCTGTCGCCCCACAACTGCATCATCTGCGGCAGGCCGCTGTTGAACGTGCCCTTGTATTGGTACTGCTGGTCGTAGCGGTAGATGGTGTAGCCGGCCCACTCGGGGTACCAGTACTCGCCGTAGGTCGCGCTATAGCCGCCGCCGTGCGAACGGGTCTCCATGGTGATCGGCGCGCCTTTGTAGACGCCGGAGATCGCCTTGGGCACGCCGGTGCCCGAGAACTGCTTGGGATCGTTGTCGTCGCAGTCGCCGCTCTGCAGCGCTGAGTACTTGCCGCTGACAGAGCAACGGCACTCGAACGCCGTGGTGCCCTGCCCGTCGCCGTCGTTGTCGAAATACCACTTGCTGCAGCCGAGCGCGCCCAACTGGTCCGACGCGCCGTCGCAGTTGTCGTCCTCGGGCGTTGCACAGTTCTCCTTGGTGGTCGGGGCAGGGTTGATCGACGGGCTGTTGTCGTTGCAGTCGCCGCCGCCGGCCGTGCAGGTACTGGGCGTGCCGACGATGGTCAAGCCGGCCTCGCAATAGTTGTCGTTGTCGTCGTCGCAGCCATCGTCGACGATGTTGTTGCAGTTGCTGTCGAGGTTGTCGCAGATCTCTGTGGCGCCGGGGAACGTCGTCTTCTGGTTGTCGTCGCAGTCGTCGCCCTTGGTGCAGTTCGATCCCGCGATGTTGTAGCAGTAGACCGTGCTGGAATTGTTGGAAATGCAGTACTTGTCGCCCGTGAACGACATGTTGTAGATGTTGGTCGCAGCCTGGAACGTGCTGACCAGCGGCACGGTCTGGCCGTACACGGCGTAGCACCACACCGTGCTGCCATTGTTGCTGATGCAATACTCGCTGCCCGTGAACGCCATGTTGTAGATGTTGGTGGCGACGTTGAACGAGTCGAGGTACTGGTAGGTGTTCTTGTTGTAGCGGTACACCACGGCGTTGTCGCGGCCGACCAAGAGCTTGTCGCCAATGACGGCGAGGCCGCCGTAGCACGCGCTACTGGTATTGCCGCCGCTGAAGTTGTACGTGGCCACCACCGACCCGTTGGACTTGTTCAGGCGCCAGATGGTGGTGCCCGTGTACGGCATCGCGTACACGTAGTTCTCGTCGGCGGCGACGCCGCCCATGGTCTGGCCAAGGCTGGCCGTCCACAGGCGCTGGCTGGACTTGTTGGCCATCTTGGTCACGGTCCCGTAGCCCCAGTTGGCGGTGTAGTACGTGCCGTCGGTGTCGCCCCACAACTGCATCATCTGCGGCTGGCCGGAGTCGAACGTGCCAAGGTACTGATACTGTTCGTTGTAGCGGTAGACCGTGGTGCCGGCCCACTCGGGATACCAGAACTCCTTGTCCTTGGAGCTGTAGCCACCGCCGTGCGAGCGGGTGTTCATGCTGACCGCGCCCGTGTACACCGGCGGCCACACGTCGCCCACGGTCATCTGGTTGAGCGAGTAGTGGTACACCGCGCCCGAGCCGCGGCCGACCAGCAGGTTCGGACCGCCGACGGCCATGCCGCCGTAGACGGTGTCGCTGCCGCCGCCACTCAACAGGAACGTGTCGATGAGCGCGCCGGTGGCCTTGTTCAAGCGGCGCACCCGCCTGCTGTCGGCGCCAAGCGCATACACGTAGTCGCTGTCGGCGGTGACCGCGCCGGCCGTCTCGCCCATGTTGTAGGTCCACGCGGTGGTGCTGCTCATGTCCGCCTTCTTGGTGACGGTGTTCATCCCCCAGTTGGCGGTGTAGTAGTAGCCGTCGATGTCGCCCCACAACTGCATCATCTGCTGCTGGCCGCTGTCAAAGGTGCCAAGGAAGCTGTAGTTGCTTCCGCTGTAGCGGTACACGGTCGAACCGGACCACGACGGGTACCAGAACTCTTTGGCCTTGGGGCTGTAGCCGCCGCCGTGGCTGACCGTGTTGAAGTTGACCACGGTGCTGGTCTTGGGCGGCCACAGGATCGAGCTCGAGCACGACTGGCCGCAAACGTTGCCCCACACCTTGTAACAGTAGACGGTGCTGCTGTTGGCCGAAATGCAGTAGTCGGTGCCGTTGAAGGCCATGTTGTAGATGTTGGTGGCGACGTTGTAGCTGCCGGTGTTGTTGTAGGTGTTGGCGTCGTAGGCCCACACCACGGCGTTGCCGCGACCGACCAGGAACGTGTCGCCGACCTTGGCAAAGCCGCCGTACATCCAGTCGCCAAAGCTGCCGCCGTTCAAGTTGAAGGTCTTGACCAATTGGCCGGTCGACTTGTTCAACTGGTGGACGGTGTAGTTGTAGTCGGCGCGCATGCCGTACACGTAGTTGCTGTCGGCCGTGACGCCACCCGCGTAGTAGCCGATGTTGTACGACCACAGGATCTGGTTGCTCAGCGCCTTGCGCTTGGTGATGGTGTTGTAGCTCCAGTTGGCGGTGTAGAAGTTGCCGTCGGTGTCGCCCCACAACTGCATCATCTCGCCTTGACCGGCGTTGAACGTGCCCTTGCTCTGGTAGTTCAGGTCGTAGCGGTAAATCGTGCCGCCGGCCCACTCGGGGTACCAGTATTCCTTGTAGAACGGGTTGTAGCCGCCGCCGTGCGAGCGCGTGTCCATGCTGATGGTCGAACCCTTGTACTGCGGCGGCCAAATCGCCTGGTCCTTGCACGACGTCAAGGACTTGGTGCACTTGGCGGTGTCCTTGAGGATCATGGTGTTGTCGCAGTACAGATCGCCGTCATCGTCGCAGCCGTTGTCGGCGCCGCTCTTGCAATCGTTGTCCAGGCCGTCGCACACCTCTGCCTGGCCCGGATTGACGGTGATGTCGGTGTCCTTGCAGTCGCCGCCGATGTTGGTGGGCAGCGCCTTGCTCTGCGTGCACTGGCAAACGGCTGTGCCGCCGCCGTAGCCGTCGAGGTCGTCGTCCGCGTACCAATTCGTACAGTTGGCTGCGTTGGCTTCATTGACGAGGCCATTGCAGTTGTCGTCGGTGGCCGTGTTGCAGTTCTCGGTGGCCGCCGGATTGACGTTCTTGTCGCCATCGTTGCAATCGCCGCCGCCCTTGGGGCAGCTGGCCGAGAGCGGCGAGCCCAATCCGTCCTTGGCGCCCGTGATGTAGCTCGGCGTGGTGGTGCCAGCCGAGACCAGGGTGTTGGCGTCGATGCGGATGCGCCCGTTGCCACCCGCGCCGCCTGCGGTGCCGCAGTTGTTGCCGTCTTGCAGTTGTCCGGCCGCTCCGCCTGCAGAGCTCAACGTGCCGCCCGAGATGTCGACCTTGTTGCCGCGGACCCAGATAGCGCCGCCGGCACCGCCGCCCGAGGCGCCGCCGTCGCAGTTGTTCTTCTGCCAGCCGCCCGCGCCGCCGTTGGCGGTGACTTTGCCGGTGATGACGATGTCAGGTGCGTCGAAGCGCACCACGCCGCCGCCGCCGCCGCCGCCTGCGCCCGTGGCGTTGTAGGCCGAGCCGTAGCCGCCCGCGCCGCCGCCCGATCCGCCAATCAGCTTGTCTTGGTCGATCGACCCGTAGGTGCCGCCGCCCATGCCGAGGCTGCCATTGGCCGCGCCACCGTTGGCGCCAGCGCTGCCGTGGCCGCCACCGCCACCGCCAGATCCGCAACCGCCGCTGAAGTTGTAGATGCCCTTTTTGCCGCCGCCGGGCCCGTTGCCGTCATATACCGCGTTCGGGTCGCTGTACACGCCGTAGCCGCCGTCGAAGCCGCCTGCCACCGCCTTGCCTGGCGTGCTCTGGCCGCCCAAGCAGCCGTTGCTGCTGCCGGTAGCGTCCGTGCCGGCCGTGCCGTCGAGCACCAGCGTGCCCTTGATGTCGATCTTGTTGGTGGCGCGAATCAGCAGGGGCTCGACATTGCCTGTGACCGTGACCACCACACCCGAGGCGATGGTGAAGTTCTTGAAGTTGTAGCCTTTGGCCGTGAGCGTCGTGTTAGTCGTGGCGTTGAAGTCGCCGTCGTTGCCGTTGCCGCAGGTCGCGCAGCCCACGCTGCCGTTGCAGTAGCCGTCCTTGTCGAGGTCGGCGCACACCTCGTCCACACCGCCCGCGCAGTTGTTGTCGATGCCGTCGCAGGCCTCGACCGCGCCCGGGTTGATGGCTGCGTCGTTGTCCTTGCAGTCGCCGCCGCCCTTGTTGCAGATGGCCGGCGTGCCGATGGTGGCCATGGCGCTGGTGCAATAGCCGTCGTTGTCGGCGTTGCAGCCTTCGTCCTTGCTGCCGTCGCAGTTGTTGTCGAGGTCGTCGCAGTTCTCGGCCTTGCCCGGGTAGATGAGCTTGTTGCCGTCGTCGCAGTCGTCCTTGCCGAGCGGGCAGATGCTGGGCGTGCCCACCACGGTCTTACCGGCCGCGCACCACTGGTCGCCGTCGGCGTCGCAGCTTTCGTCGCTGCTGCCGTTGCAGTTGTTGTCCAGGTTGTCACAGGCCTCGGTCGCACCCGGGTTGACCGTCGATTTGGTGTCGTCGCAGTCATTGCCGCCGTTGATGCAAACGGCCGGGGCAGGCGACGCGGTCACCATCGCCGAATCGCAGTACTTGTCGCCGTCGTCGTCGCAGCCCTCGTCGACCGTGTTGCCGGTCACGATGAGGTAGGCCTGGAAGGTGACGTCGGTCGAGCCGCTGCCGAGCGCCGACCAACTGAACGGCGTGCTCGGTGCAAAGTGCGCGCCGCCCTTGGTGTACTGGTTGCCGGTGCTCTCTTGGATGGTGAGGCCCGTGCTCGACGCCTTCCACACGAACACCCACTTCTCGCCGGCCAGGACGTTGGGTTTGGCGGTCGAGGTGAAGGTGTACTTGGTGTAGACGCCCGCACCGTTCTGCGCCACTGAAACGGGTCCAATGGTCTCGACGGGGGACGGGCTGTTGATCGCCGCAGGCAACGTCGACGACTTGAAGATCGTCAACGTCACGTTCTGCGCGGTCGGCGCATTGAACGACACGTCAATCTTGGCGAAGCTGCCGGGCAGTGTCCACACGACTTCCTGGGCCAAGTAGTTGGTCAGGCTGTTGGAAGTGCCGGTGGCAAGGTTGGTCTCGACCGCGCTCGGCGCCGCGCCGTTGCAGTTGTTGTCCTTGCCGTCGCACAGTTCGACCTTGCCTGGGTTGGTCTGGCCGTCGGCGTCGTTGCAATCCCCGCCGACCGTGGCGATGTTGTCGCCCGACGGGATGCACGCGCACACCGCGCTGCCGACGCCGTAGCCGTCCTTGTCGACATCCTTATAGTATTTGCTGCAGTTGGTGGCGCCCGCGTCGTTGAGGTTGCCGTTGCAGTTGTCGTCATAGGGCGTGGCGCAGTTCTCGGCGACGCCGGGCTTGACCGCGCTATTGGTGTCGTCGCAGTCGCCGGCCTGGATGGCCTTGTAGGGGCCATTGGCTGCGCACATGCACTGCTTGACGTTGGCCCCGTAGCCGTCGCTGTCACCGTCGTAGTAGAAGTCGGTGCAGCCGGCGCCGCCCGTGCCGTTCAGGTTGCCGTCGCAGTTGGTGTCGACGCCGTCGGCGCAGCTCTCGATGGCGCCCGGATTGATGGTCTTGTCGGTGTCCACGCAGTCGCCGCCGCCCTTGGGACAGGTGCTCGGCGTACCGATGGTGATCTTGTTGGAATCGCAGTAGCCGTCGCCGTCCTGGTCGCATCCCTCGTCGATGACGCTGTTGCAGTTGTTGTCGATGCCATCGCAGACCTCGGTGGCACCGGTGAAGACGTTGCTGTTGCCGTCGTTGCAATCGCCGCCCTGCGTCGTCTTGTAGGTGCTGGTGGCGATGCACAGACACTGCGATTCACCGGTGCTCGACACCTGACGCAGCCACGTCACGAACGTGCTGTTGCTGCCGCCGTTGGGCTGGCCGGGGGTCGCGGTGCCGTCGAGCGCATAGTTCGCGGCGTTGTTCAGTCCGGTGATGTCGCCCGTGAAGGCGATGACACCGGTGGTGCCGTTGCTCGGCGAGCCCGACAACTGGGTCTTGGCCGCGGCGCCGAGAGCACCGGTCGCCGCGCCGTAGCGGATCGAGTCGATGCTGGTCGTGCCCGAGTTGCTGGAGTCGATCCACGCCACGTCGGCCGCCGCGAAGTCACCGCCCGCTGCGATGGTCTTGATGTATGCCGTGTCGAAGTGCAGCGTCAGGTTCCAGTCGGCCGCGGCCGGGTTGTAGGTCAGGTCCTGCGCGACGCCCGCGCCCTGGCCGGCGATGGTCACGATGGTGCCGGCCTTGATGGTGGTCAGATTCAGGCTGCCGAGCACCAGCTGGTACTTGCCGAGCTTGGCGTCGCCGGTGGCCGACGAATCGCCGAAGAAGTAGCCCTCCAACTCAGAGGCGGTCAGGTCCGCGGTCACCAAGATCTCGATGAACTCGTTGCCGGTCACGCCGGGGAAGCCGTTGCTGTTGCGGCGGATCTCGTTGATGGCCACCTTCTTGAACACCGTGCTGCCCTTGCCGTAGCCGTCACCGTCGAAATCGACGTAGAAGATCTGGCAGTTGACGGCATTGGGGTCGTTGGTGCTGCCCGAGCAGTTCTCGTCCACCGTGTTGCCGCACACCTCTTTCTGGCCCGGATTGATGGTGTTGTCGTTGTCGGCGCAATCGCCGCCGCCCTTGCTGCAAGTCGGCGGGGCGCCAACGGTCGTCATGTTGCCGTCGCAGTAGTCGTCGTTGTCGTCATCGCAGCCGTCGTCGGTCGTGCCGTTGCAGTTGTTGTCCTTGCCGTCGCACACCTCGTTGCCGGCCGGATTGACGTTCTTGTCGGTGTCGTCGCAGTCGCCGCCGCCCAATGGGCACACGTTGGGCGTGCCACTGACCGTCATCGCCACGGTGCAGAACTGGTCGCCGTCGGCGTTGCAGCCCTCGTCGACCTTGGTGTCGCAGTTGTTGTCGATGTTGTCGCAGATCTCGGTCTTGCCCGGCGCCATGTTGGGGTTGGTGTCGTCGCAGTCGCCCTTCTGGCTGGCGGTGTACGGCGAAGCCGACGCGCACTTGCAGGCCACAAGGTCGAGGCCGTAGCCGTCCTTGTCGTTGTCGTAGAAGTAGTTGGTGCAACCGGTCGATCCATCCTCGTCGACGTTGCCGTCACAGTTGTTGTCGACGGTGTCGCACTTCTCGGTCTGGCCCGGCGCGACGGCGGCGGTGGTGTCGTCGCAGTCGCCGGACAGCTTGGCCTTGTAGGCGCCCGACGCCTGGCACAGGCACTGGGCGATGTTCAGGCCGTAGGTGTCGCCGTCGGCGTCGAAGTAGAAGTTCTGGCAACCGATGGCGCTCGGGTCGTTCTGCGAGCCGTCGCAGTTGTCGTCCTTGAGGTTGCTGCACACTTCCTTGGCGCCCGGGTTGACCGAACTGTCGTAGTCGTCGCAGTCGCCCGAACCCTTGCTGCAGGTGCTCGGCAGCGGGTTGCTGACCGCAAGCGCCGCGTCGCACCAGCCGTCGCCGTCGTCGTCGCAGCCGTTGTCGGCCTTGCCGTCGCAGTCGTCGTCCAAGCCGTCGCACACCTCGGCGGTCTTGCCCTTGTACACGTTCGCCTTGGTGTCATCGCAGTCGCCGCCGCCGTTGGGGCAGATGCTCGCACTGCCGCCAAAGCCCATGCTGGCGTCGCAGTAGCCGTCCTTGTCGTCGTCGCATCCTTCGTCGGTGCTGCCGTCGCAATTGTCGTCTTTGTCGTTGCAGGCTTCGGGCGCACCCGGGTTGACGGTCTTGGCGGTGTCGTCGCAGTCGGCGCCGTTGGTGGACGTGAACGTGCCCGACGTCGTGCACATGCACTTCTTGGTGCCGGCACCGTAGGTGTCGCCATCGCCGTCGGCGTAGAACTGGGTGCAGCCGATGGCGTTGACGTCGTTTTCGCTGCCGTTGCAGTTGTCGTCTTTGCCGTTGTTGCAGATTTCGGCCTTGCTCGGGTTGATGGCGGCGTCGGTGTCGACGCAGTCGCCGGTGCCGTTGGCGCACACCGTCGGGCTGCCCACCACTGTCATCGCGCTGTCGCAGAACAGATCGCCGTCGTCGTCGCAGCCGTTGTCGACGATCTTGTCGCAGTCGTTGTCCGCGTTGTCGCAGACTTCTTTGGCGTTGGGGTTGATGTTCTTGTTGTCGTCGTTGCAGTCTCCCGGGTTTTGCGCCGAGTACTGGCCGACCGGCTGGCAGTAGCACTTGTTGGCGTTGGTCCCGAACTTGTCGCCGTCCGCGTCAAAGAACAGCGGCGTACAGTCGATGGCGCCAGCGTCGTTGTTGCCGCCGTTGCAGTTGTCGTCGTCGGCGGTCTTGCAGTCTTCCTGCACGCCCGGATTGATGTTGGCGTTGCCATCGTTGCAGTCGCCGCCGCCGAGCGGGCACGCCTTGGGCTTGCCTACGGTGAAGATGCCGCTGTCGCAATAGCCGTCCTTGTCCTTGTCGCAGTTCTCGTCGATGACGCCGTCGGAGTTGTTGTCCTTGCCGTCGCAGATCTCCTTGCCCTCGGGGTTGATCGCCGGGTCGAGGTCGTCGGTGTCGCCTGGACCCTTGGGGCAGACGTCGAGCGTGGCCGTACCCGCACCGCTGGAACACGTCACGACCACCGCCATGGTCTTGACGGTGCCGACGCACGGGTCGCCGAGCACGGTGTGCCAGTTGATGGTCGAACAGCTCGACTTGCCGATGCAATTGCTGGCGATGTAGTTGAGTTCGCCGGCGGCGTCGCAACTGCCCTTGGTCAGATTCGGGCATGTGCCGGTGACGGTGCCGTACTCTGCGTACTTGACGGCCGAAATGGTGCTGCCCGAGGGACACGCCAGCGTCAGGGTCTGGCCGTCCTTGGCGGTGCTGCACACGTCCTGACCGGCAGCCGGCGGGTCGTAGGCAAGACCGGTGTCGCAGTAGTCGTCCGCGTCGTCGTCGCAGCCTTCATCGACCTGGCCGTTGCAGTTGTCGTCCACCGCGTTGCACTTTTCGTCGATGGCCGGGTTGACGCCGGCGTTGGCGTCGTTGCAGTCGCCCGGCTGCTTGGCGCTGATGAGTCCGGCGCCGGTGCACATGCACTTGAACGGCGTGGTGCCGTACGCGTCACCGTCGATGTCGGTGTAGAAGTTGGCGCATCCCACGGCGTTGGTGTCGTTGTTGCTGCCGTCGCAGTTGTCGTCCTCGGTCGTGGCGCAGGTCTCCTGAACGCCCGGATTGATGGTCTGCTTGGCGTCGTTGCAGTCGCCGCCCTTGGTCGCCTTGTAGGTGCCCGATGCCGCGCACAGGCATTTGCTGGTGCCGGCACCATAGGTGTCGCCGTCGAGGTCGGTCCACAGGTTGGTGCACCCTGTCGAATTCTCTTCGTCCTGCAGGGTGTTGCAGTTGTCGTCCTTCTTGTTGTTGCAGATTTCGGCGAGGCCCGGATTGACGGTGCCGTCGTTGTCGTTGCAGTCGCCGGTGCCGTTGATGCAGATCGGCGGCTTGCCCACCACGGTCAGGCTCGAATCGCACCAAGCGTCGCCGTCGTCGTCGCAGCCTTCGTCGATGGTGCCCGAGCAGTTGTCGTCGATGCCGTTGCAGATTTCGACTTGGCATGCCGCGTCGCCACAACACGAGTTCTTGTCGAGGCAGTCGATGAGGCCGTTGCCGTTGTCGTCCTTGCCGTTGGTGCAGTCTTCGCCCTGGCCACAGGTGATCGACAGGTCGAACTGGGTCGTGTCGGACGGGCCGGCCGTGTCGACGACGACGTAGTACTGGATGTTGGCGCCAGCGGCGAAGGTGATGCTCTTGGCGTCGTGCGCGATGCAGCCGAGCGGGTCGCAGCCCTTGCCGGTGGCCTTGAGCACGAACAGCCGAGTCTTGGTCGCGTTGCTGACGTTCTTGAGTTCGACCGTCACCGGCTTGCCCTGGGTGACCTTGAAGCCGTAGGACACTTCCTTGCCGAGCCACTGGTTGGCGAGGTCGCACGAATAGACGCTGGTGACCTGGGTGCTGTCGCCGCCGTTGTTGACGAGCTTGGTGGGCGCAGCCCCGCAGTCGAGGTTGGTCTGCGCGGCGCACAGGCAGGTGTTGTCGTTGGTGCACGCGCCAGCACCGCACTTGTCCGCTGTACAACTGTTGCCGTCGTCGCAGTCGGCATCGACCTTGCAATCCGGGAACCCGTTGTTGAAGAAGGTGAGGATGCGCTCCATCATCACCGTCTGCGTGTCGCTGCCGCTGGCCATCACGCCGCCGAACGGCACCGACATGCCGATGGTGCGGTACTTGGCGGTCGGGTTGTCGTGGCCGACGGCGACCCAGAACTTCTCGACAGCGTCGTTCTTGAGCAGGTTTCGGGTCTTCTGCACCGACAGATTGCCGTCGATCTGATCGTTGACGTTGTTGTACGCCGTGCCCTGGTCGAAGGCCCAGGCCTTGGGCGTCGGCGGCGACGTGCTGGTGTCGGCGAACGCCGCGTAACCCTTGAGCGGGCCGGTGACGCCGTTCGGCGCCGAATCCAGGACGCCCTTGATCTTGAAGAACGCGTGCAGGGTCGTCGGCGTGTCGAACATGAAGGTGTCGCCGCCTTCGAGCAAGACCTTGCCGCCGCCAGACAGGTAGGCCTTGAGCGAGGCGACCTCGCTTTCGAGCAGGACGTGGTTGTCGGGATAGACACCGAGCGTGACGAACACGCCGTTGAACTTGGCGAGGTCCGGGTAGAGCGACAGGTCGTTGACGATCTGCCCGAACTGGCCCTTGGAGGTCAACGCGGCCTTGATGGCGTTGGCGCTGGCGATGGGCACTTCGCTCGGCTTCCAGATGAGATAGCCGCCCTGGTAGGTGACGGTGACCTTGAAGGTACACAGGCCTTGCAGGAAGCCGTCCGTGTAGCGAACGGTGATCGTGTGCTCGCCCACGTCGCCCAGTTGCGTGGGCTGCAGCACGACGTTGCTGTTCCAGGTCTCGTCGATCCAGTAGTACAGCGCCGACGACACCGAGGCGAAGCTCGGTCCACTGACCAGTTGGAAGCTGATGATGTCGGTCGGGTCGGGGTCGATGACCTTGATCGGCACGTTGAGCTTGGTGCCGACAGCAACGGCTTGGTTGGCGGGGCAGCCGTTCTTGGTCACGGGCGGACCGCCCTTGACGATGCACACGTTGTCGACGGCGAATTCGTCGAAATTGAGGCTGCTCGACGCCGCGACGCAGAACGCCAAGCGCAGGCCGTTCGATCCGGTCAACTCGGGCGGCAGCTTGATGGTCAGCTTCTCGGGTCCAAGTTGGTCGGTGGTGGCGATCGGACCGTCGAGGATGGTTGCTGCGTTCCAGTCGACTGAAGCGCCGCCGAGCGATCCGCGGATGGTGAGCGTGGTGTTGGCGATGGCCGGCAGGAACGAGCGGTCAAACTGCATGGTGATTGCCGAAGCGCCCGCCGCCTGCACCACCGGCGATTGCAGGCAGGTCAGGAAGTTGGACTTGGTCGGCGTCCAGGTCAGCCGCGCATACTGGTCGGGACCGAGCGGTCCGTCCTTGGCGATGCCCCAGTTGGTCGCAGCCGTGCCGGCCACGTCGCCGGGCAGCCAGCCCATCGACTTGACGGTGCCGGTGCCTTCAAAATCCTGACAGTACGAGAGGTTGACGACGCACGGGGTCTTCTCGACGGCCGCGCATTTGAGCGCACCGTCGCTCTGGGACTGGCACTTGCCTACGGCGCACGAGGTGTTGAGGTAGGCGCAGTCGACCGCCTCGGTCGCCGGGTCGCAGCACAAGGATTGACCGGCTTCGCTTGAGGTGTGCACGCACTCGTTGAAAATGCAGTAGTCGTAGGTACACGGCTTGCTGTCGTCGCAGTCGAGTTTGTCGAGGCAGCAGCCCGTGATCGCCGTGTGGGTCTGCTTGTACACACCGCCAGAGAGCACGCACCCGTCGGCGGTGCAGACGTTGCCATCGTCGAAGCTGCTGTCGACGGCCGGATCGCACGCGTTGCAGCCCGGCGTGGTCGTGTAGGCGCACGCGCCCTTGCCCGAGACGATGTTGCCGCACTTGTCGGTGGTGCACCCGTTCTTGTCGTCGCAGTCGGCATCGGTGGCGCAGCAGCCGTTCTTGGGCACGGTGTGGCGGCACTGGTTGTTCAGGCAGTACTCAATGGTGCAGGCGTTGTTGTCGTTGCACGCCGTCTGCGCGTCGGTGTCGTCCAGGCAGCAGTCGCTGACCTTGGACGTCGAGCACTTGTTGTCGCTGCCGCACTTGTCGAGCGTGCACGGGTTCTTGTCGTCGCAGTAGGCGTCGCTGTCGCAGCACTGCGAAGCGGCAACCTCGACGTTCTGGCATTGCCCACAACCGTCCACGGTGACGCACTTGTCGGCGGTGCACGGCTTGCCGTCGTCGCAGTCGATATCGATCTTGCACTTGCCGGTCGCCAGGGTGTGCTTGCACTGGTTGAAGCCGTCGCAGAAATCCTGGGTCGTGCAGTCGTTGTCCGCGCACTCCTCGTTGGAGGCGCAGCAGCCGGCGACGCCGTTGCCGGTGAACTTGCACGTGTTCGAGGTGGCTGCAAGGGTCGCGTCGATGCCCCAGCTCTTGCGCAGGTAGTTGAGGACGGCGTTCTTGTCGTCGTCCGACAAGGGCTTGTCGTAGTACAGAATCTGGCCGATGTAGGCGCGCGAATCTTCGGAAATCTCGGACGATCCGACGAAAAGCACCTTGTTGCCCTGGCCGATGGTGTTGCCCGTGCCGGTGGCCTCGGTGTAGCTCGCGCCGTTCGCCACGGCGGCGTAGGTGCGCTTGGTCCCGGCGACCCGCCCGAACAGGATGTAGTTGGTGTTCTCGAGCAGCGTCAGTTCGGCGCCGTCGTTGTCATTGGCGCTCTGGAAGTGCGTGGTGCCGGGCTGCTTGATGGCGTTCTGTTCGAGCGACCAGTCGTTGTCGCGGCTGCCGTGGTGGACGATCGCGCCCCAGCCGTCGGACTTGCGGAACTGGATGACCGCAAACACCGTCACCTCGGTGGTCAGCGGGAACGCGGCGGTGGCCATGCGCCGATCGGTGGCGTCGAAATCGACGGCAGGCAGGCCGTTGAGGAGTTTCTCGCCAAATACGGGTGCAACGCCATTCGGTGTCAAATGGCGACCCTTGCCGCTCAGGTCCTTCCACTCGCTGACCTTGCCGGTGCCGTCCTTGACCACGCTCTGCACGTTGCGCGCATCGTAGTGGGCGGCCAGGCCGGCGGTCACCGGCAGCGCCCCTGCGCCCAGGTCGCACGTGTCGAACGTGCAGGGATTGCCGTCGCTGCACTCGGCGTTCGACTCGCAGCACAGCGGCTTGGTCAGGTCCTTGCTGTACACGCACACTTTGTTGACACACGCGTTGATGGTGCACAGTTTGCCGTCGTCGCACTCGGCGTCGGTGTCGCAGCACGTGGGGTCGGTCTTGGTGTACTTGCAGGTCAGCGCGGCGTAGTTGCAGGTGTCCAAGGTGCAGAACTTGTTGTCATCGCAATCGACAATCGACGTGCAGCAACCTGCGATCTTCTTGTAGGTGCAGGTGCCGGACTGGGCGCCCTCAGCGATCTCGCAGGCGTCGAGCGTGCACGGGTTGTTGTCGTCGCAATCCAGGGTCTGCTGGCAGCAATCCTTGACTTGCAGGTTCTTGCATTCGTAGTTGTCGCAGAAGTCGTTGGTGCACGGCTGCTTGTCGTTGCACTGCTCGTTGGTGCCGTTGACGTCGCAGCACTTGGGCTTGCTCTCGTCCTGGACGTGGGTGCACTGCGTCCAGCCGCCCATGTTCTTTTCACATTTGTCGATGGTGCAGTAGTTCTTGTCGTCGCAGTTGGTGTTGTAGCCGGCCGAGCAGCATTTGGGCTTGAAGATGTCCGGGCCGGTGCGGCACTCGTTGTCGACGCAGGATGCCACCAGGCACGGGTCGGCGGTCGAGCAGTCGGTGTCCTTGCAGCAGACGTTGGCGGGCTGCACGTGCTTGCATTTGCCAAGGTTGGTGTCGCAACTGTCGACGGTGCACGACTTGCCGTCGTCGCAAGGCGCCGTCGCCTTGGAGCAACATTCGGGGTCGGCCATGGAGTTCTTGCACACACCCTTGGGCCCGCTCAGGTCGCAGGAATCGGTGGTGCACGACTCGTTGTCGTTGCAGTCGCTGTTGGCGGTGCAGGCCGAGCACTTGGCGGTCGCCGTGTTGGCATTGACGCAGGCCTCGCCGGCCGCGCAGTTGTACTTGCTCTGGCAGCACGCGAGCTTGATGCCGTAGACGCACTGCAGGTCCACGCACACCTCGTCGGAGCAGGCGTTGTCGTCCACGCAGTCCGAGCCGAGGGTGCAAGGCTCGGCGACCTTGGCGATGAGCGCAAAGCGCGCGGTCGACGCGGTGAGTTCAGTGGCCGTGTTGTCGGCCAGCACGCATGCCAACGTGTGCGCGCCCTTCTTGACGCCGGCGAACTTGTAGCCGGTGCCGGTGCCTTGGCCGACGAACGTGCCGTCGAGGTAGCAGCGCACCTGGCCGAGCGCAAAGTTGCTGACGGCATAGGCGACGTCGATGTTGACGCTGCCGCCCTTGGCGATGGGGAACGTGGCCTCATTCTTGGGCGATGAGGCCGCCAGGGTCGGCTCACCGAGGGCAAACGCCTTGACCGCGAACTCGGCGTCCACGCCGCCCGCGTCCTTGGCATCTGCCTTGGGGTCGGACTGCGGTGGATCGGGCTCGACCTGCGGGGCGCAGGCGGCCAGGGCGGCAGCGAGGATGCCGGCCAGGGCGATCGCACGTCCGGTTGAGCCCGTAGCCGTGGTCCGCCGAGCCGCGCCGCAGGGTTGCGGTTCGGGAGCGGGCTCGGCGGCCGAAGCAGTGGGTGCGCGCAGAAGGTGCTGGTTTCGCATCACAGTCCTCTTGCCGATGGCACGTTTCCCCGCAGTTTGACCACCCCGGTGCGTCCGCATGAGCGGCGTGCTCGCCGCAGGGTCTGCGCCGACGTGTAGGACGGCGATCGGACCGCGCGGGGCGAGGGCTCCGTGGTGGTGAAACGGTGAGAAATCCTCCATCGTGTCGCCCTGTTGCCAGGGTGTGCGTGCGCATCGCCTTGCGGCCGGCGGGCCGGCGCTCGGCGAACTGGGGGATCGGGCTTGGGGATCGAAACCGCGACCAGGGGTTCAGGCCGGGAGCGAGGACGCCTCGGGGGGGTCAGCGGGCGCACGTCGCCGTCGGGGACGACAACTGTGCGCCACTTGGGCGTTTTTTCGCGCTCGGGCGGGCGTCGTCTGGGGGTGGCGACGGCCGCAGGGATCGAGCCGCGGGGGCTCAAAAACGGCGCTGATCAGGCACCGCAAGGGCCATTGCGCGTCCGCGAAGGACGACGCGAGCCCTCAGGCGGCACCCTAACAAAGCGAGGCATGCAACGCAAGCAAAGGCCGCGCGCCTGCCGCCAAATTGCGCACGGCTTGCAGGGTGGTGGGCGGCACTTCGGGCACGGGCAGCCGGGGGCCATAACACTTTTTCACACTTCCGTTGCTGGGGGCGGTACCGGCGCGCGTCAAGCCATCGCCAGCCAGGCATAGAGGATCGGCGCGGCAAAAAGCACCCCGTCGACGCGGTCGAGCAGCCCGCCGTGGCCGGGCAGCAGCGATCCCGAGTCCTTGGTGTCGGTTGCCCGCTTGAACAGGCTCTCAGCGAAATCGCCGACCTGGCCGAAGGCGCCACAAGCGGCCCCAAGCGCCAACCCCTGGACCAGCGACGCATCTGGTCGCAGCAGCCACACCCACAAGCCGCCGCCCGCCATCGAGGCCAGCAGCCCGCCCACGCCACCTTCGACGGTCTTCTTGGGGCTGACCAACGGATAGAGCTTGTGGCGCCCCAGGGCCTTGCCGGCGAAAAAGGCGCCAGTGTCGCCAAAGAACACCATGGCCAGTCCGCCGAGCAGGCCACTGCGGCCCACGTCGAAGGGACTGGTCGGCAGGACGCGATCGACGGCGAAGGTGGCGACCAGCATCGCGACCAGCGTGCCAACGTACACCATGCCGAGCGCACCGAGAGCCGCTCGCTGAGCTGCATGCCCCAGGTCGCCGGGCTCGACGAGGCAGGCTCCGAGCCAGAACGCCGTGGCCAGGGCCAGCACGATCGCGAACGCCTGCCATCCGAACATCGGACTGCACGCGATGGCCGAAGCCTGCGCAGCGACGAGGAAGCGGTCGCGCGGCCGGATGACCGCGAACATGCGAACCAGTTCGTCGGCGCAGCGGCCGGCGGCCGCCACGAGGACCGCAAGCATGACCAGCTTGGGCGCCCACAGGATCGCCCAAATGGCCAAGGGCGCGAGCACCAGACCGGTGACGATGCGTACGAGCACGGCGCCTCGCGTGGAGTAGGGCTGCAGGCCCGCTGCGCAGGCGCGTCGGCGGCCCGGGCGATGGTGGCACGGCAGCCGCAGCGGCACAAGAAAACCGCCGCCACCGGGCGACCGTCACCAACATCCTCTGAAATACTAGTAGGCGAAACCCCAAATCCGCGTCGGGATACGGACCGTAGTGCGGCAACAAATCCTCAATCGGTTTCGCCTACTAGGAGCCTGTCGGCGAAACGCCAGAATCGGCAGATTCTGGCCGACAGGCTCCTAGGCAGGCCGCGGCTGCGGCCTGCCAGCGACCGAAACTGCCTGAATTTACTTCAGGCAGTTCTTGGTCGCTGCCCCGATCGCAACCAGCACGGAGCCAGTCGGACGATAGTCCGACAGGCTCCTAGCTGCTTGTTTCGCGAAGGGGGCTCGCAGCCCCGTCGCGCGCCCATGCGCGCTCACCCCCGCGGCCGGCCGCAGCCGCGGCCGGAAGTACCTCAGCCCTGTTGCGCGCCGGAACCAAGCGCGAATTTCGGGCCAGAGGTACTAGGCCGCAACCGCGCCAAACCGCCGCTGGCGACCTGCAAACGCCTGCAGCGCGGCCAGGAACTCGGCTTCGCGAAAGTCGGGCCAGTCGACGTCGCTGAACACCAGCTCGGCGTAGGCGCTCTCCCACAGCAGGAAGTTCGAAAGGCGCTGCTCGCCGGAGGTGCGGATGACCAAGTCCGGGTCGCCGCCCAGCCGGGCCGTCCACAGCGACCGCGCCAGGGTCGATTCGTCGATGGTCGCGGGATCGAGCGTACCCGCGCGCACCTGCTCGGCGAGGCTGCGCGCCGCCTGCACGAGGTCCTCGCGACCGCCGTACGACAGGCAGAGCGCCAAGGTCATCGCTGTGTGGGCTCGGGTGTCGTCCACGACCTTGCGCAAGGCGAGTCGAGCCGGCAGAGGCAGCTTGTCCGTGTGGCCGATCGCCACGAGGCGGATCTCGTGGCGCCGCAGTTCATCGCGTTCGCTCGCCAGGAAATCGACCAGCAACGAAAACAGGCCCTGCACCTCGGTCGCGGGCCGCGACCAGTTTTGCTCGGAGAACGCGTAGAGCGTCAGCGTACCGATGCCCGCCCGCCGCGCCATGCGGACGATCGCCCGCACCGATTCGGCGCCGGCGCGGTGTCCGTCGCTGCGGCCCAACCCGCGGCGCTTTGCCCAGCGGCCGTTGCCGTCCATGATGATGGCAACGTGGCGCGGCAAGGCGGCGGGCAGCGCACTTGACTCGTCCTTGGTCGACGTCACCGATTCATGCAGCCGCATGGTCCTCCGAGGGTCCCGCGGCGGGTGAACCTGGAACGTCGGGCGCATCCGGCCACGCCTTGCCGCGCCAGAGCACCCATGCCGACCACACCAACAGCGGCAGACTGATGAGCTGGGAGGTGGACAGCGCCCCGCCCAGCCACAGACCGCGATCGTCGGCGCGCAGGAACTCGACGCCAAAGCGGAACGCGGCGTAGAGCAGCATGAACCAGAAAAACGCCTCGCCTTGGAAGCGCACGCCCGACCGGACGCGACGCCAACACAGCCAACTGATGACGGCGCAGGCCGCCGCCTCGTACAGTTGCGTGGCGTGGACCGGCAGCGATTGCGCGGCCAGATCGGTGATGCGGTGGTCGGCGAGGTGCCGGTCCCATGCGGGCGACCATCGGCCAAAGCGCACTGCCAGGCCGGAATCGGTGATGCCGCCAAAGCAGCAGCCTGCCAGAAAGCAGCCGACGCGGCCGAACACCAGGCCCATGGCGATGCCGAAGCTGGCGAGATCGGCGACCCGCCAGATCGGCATGCGCTTCTTGCGAAGAAACCAGATGCCGGTCGGAACGGCCAGCAGGAATCCGCCGTAGTAGGCGTAGCCGCCGTACCAGATCTTGAAGACGCGCAGGCAATCTTGACGCTGGCGGCACAGGCCAGAGGCCGTTTCGCACCAGTCGCCAAGGCCCGCGTCGAGGCACTGGGCGTCGCTCGCGCACTTCAGGCCCCGGCCCAGGCTGAGCGCAGGCACCTGCATCGGGTCGGTGCACAAGTGCACGTAGTCCCAGAACTGGCCGTCGGCGACGATGTGCAGCGCCCGCGAGCCGACCAGGCCGCAGGCCAGCATCAGCAAACCGCAGTCCAGGATCGGATTGCCGGGCATGCCCTGCGCCACGCCCAGCTTGTGCGCCCACAGGATCGCCAGCGTGAACCCGACCATGAGCAGGGTGAAATAGGCCGGCAGCGTCGTGATGCCGATGTCGAACGTCGGGTGCACGGCAGCGGACTACGCGGACGGCGAAGCGGCGGCGGGCGCCGTGGGCGCGGGCTGCCGGCGGAAAAGCGATTCGCCCGCGATGAGGACGACGCCCACCGTGATGCCGATGTCGGCGACATTGTACACAGGCCAGCCGTGCACCTTGCCGTCCAGGACGACGAACATGTAGATGAAATCGATGACGACGCCGTAGTGCAGGCGATCGACGAGGTTGCCGACCGCCCCGCCCAGAATCGCCGCCAGCGACCAACTCGCGAGCACTGTGCCGCCGTGGCCTTTCCAGAGCCACCACGCCAAGCCGATCGAAGCCAGCGACGCAATGACCGTGAACAGCAGGTGGCGCACGAGCGGCGGGGCGTTGGTCAGGAAACTGAACGCGGCGCCGGGGTTCTCCGCGTAGACCAGGCTCAGCCAGTCAGGCAGCACCACAATGGTCCGGTCGAGCACGGCCAGGGCCTCGCCGGCCCCGAGCGGGACGTCGAGCGCCGCCGGTGGGTCGGCGACCTGCCAAGCGTGTGCGAGCAAACCCGGAACCTGGGCAACGTCGACCCGCCACGCCTCGGCCAGCACCTCCGCAACGGGCTTGCCGAGGTGGCGGTTCAGCAGGCGGGTGGCACGCGGTGCAGCGTTGCCCGTGCCCTGCGCCACGACGATGTGGCGGCCCAGCCACGCAGCGTCCACGTCCGTCGAGTTCGGCCATTGTCCGCGGTGCAGGCGTGCCAGCGCGCCGCGCCGGTCGATGTCTTCGGCGTGCGCACGGTCGATGCCCCGTTGCGCCAGCAGGGAGGCCGGGGTCTGCCCCGCCGATTCTGTCCAAACCAAGGGATGCACCCAGTTGGCCAGCGCGCCGGTCGCCCACGCCTTGGTGCCCAGATCGACCAACGCGACCAACGCCGCGAACACAAACAGGGTCGCCGGCCGCAAGCGCCAAGGCCGTGGGGGCAGAATCCCGACGATGGGTGCGTTTTCGTTTGCCATTTTTGGTCGCGTCCACCAGCCGGGAGGGGGCCGGAATTCTAGGCCCGCACTCCGGTTGCGTCAACGCTTTCTTGGGTACCGCCATTCCCCGGTCGCGTGCGGAACTTGCTGCGGCTGCACCAGGAGCGCCAAAGACCGCCTTGGGCCAGGGCCGAGCGCTCCAGCGGGCGGGCCGCGTTGCCTGCTTGCGACAGCGCCCAATCGCCGTGCTAAGGTTGCGGCATGGCGCGATCCGGTTTGTCAGGTCTGCCCCCCAACCGACCCGTCGAGACGGCGCTGACCTACCTGCCGGGTATTTCGCGGTCGCGGGCCAAGGCGCTGCTGGACCAGGCGCGCATCGATCCAGACCTGTCGACCGACGAACTGAGCGACGTCCAGGCCGACCTGCTGCGCGGGCTGCTGCGGGCCGAACTCGGGGGCGAGGACGCCGTGCCTGCCGACAGTGGGGCGGGCGCGCGACCGTGGCTGGGCGGGGCGGGCGCGGAATTCGCGCTGTACCTCGAACGCGTGCGCGCCATGGTGCAACGCTATCTGGTCGTCCTGCGGCCCTGGGACCGGTCGACCGACGACCCAAACCGCAATCCGTTGCCGGCGGGCGCGGTGCAGTCGCTGGATTCGACCTGCCTGCGCTGCCTGCGCGGCGAAGCGCTGGAACCAGAGCGCGTGGCGTTCGTGGCGCGGATGGAAGAACGGCTGGCCCCGCGCTACGACCAGCTGCAGCCGACAAGCGACGGCGCCCTGCGCTTCGACGAATTGCGGGTGGTGTTCGGGCTGTCGGACTTGGAGTGCGACCTCTTGTGGCTGGCGCTGGCCCCGGAACTGGTTCCCGAATTCCTGTGGCTATATCGCGCTCTGTGGCGCGAGACGGCGCGCATCGCCTGGCCCGAAGATTTCTTGCAGCACTGCGCCGATCCATTCGGCGTGCGGGGCCGGGCCGTGCTGCAGGCGCTGGGCATGACCGCGACCCTGCGGCGCTATGGGTTGCTGTTGGCCGGCGGCGACGACGTGGCCGGTATGCGCTACCGCGCGGGCAGCTTCGCAGCCGGGCACCTGCTCGGTCTGCCCATCCGTCTGGACGACCTCAAGGGCGTGCTGTTCCACAAGCGCCGCGCCGAGACCGAGGGCGACGCAGACAGAGGTGCAGACGGGGGCCCAGACGATGGGGCGGACGGCAGTGCAGACAACGCTGCGCCGCTGCCGCCTCAGGTGCGCGAAGCCCTGGCGCGCGGTTTTCGAGCGCGGCGCAGGTTTCTGCTGCTCGGCGCCGAACGCGCGGGCGCTCTGCGCATCGCCAGGGAGGCGCTGGAAACGCTCGGTGAAAGCATGTTGGAGGTTCGCCTCGACCTGCTGCTCGCGGCGCCAGGACCGGCGTCGGAATCCGACCGGGTCGGCCAGGTGCTAGGCCGAGCGCGACTGGTGCGGGCCGGTGTGTATTTCGGCGAAGCGCAGGTGGCCGATGGTGGCGACCACGGCGCCGAGCGGCTGGCGGCACTGGTCCAACTGCTGCAGGGCGAGACGACCACCATGTTCTTCCAGTCGCGGGCCAGTGTGCGCGCCGACGAGCAGAAGCTGTCGCCTCGCGTGCATCTGGCCCTCCTGCGCGAACTGGGGTGCATCGAACTGCCGACGCTGGCCCCGTCGATGGACGAGCGCAAATCGTTGTGGCGCGAACGCCTGGACGGCAAGGTGGCCGACGCCGAACTGGCCGACATGGTGGCGACGCTTTCTGTTTTCAAGTTCGGCATCGACGAGATCGACTTGACCGTCAACCTTGCGCAGGCCATGGGCCGCCAGCGCACGATCGGCCACGGTCGGGTGTTGCAAAGCGACGTCGAACGGGCGGTGCGCGATGTGGCCAGTTCGCGGCTGGCCGGACTTGCCACCCGCATCAACGTGCGCGGACGCTGGGAGAACACCATCCTGCCCGAAGACACCCGCGAGATCCTGCACGAGATGGTGAGGTTCGGGCGCTTTGCCGGGCATGTGCTCGACGTCCAGGGCTACGGGCGCACGATGGGCTATGGCCGTGCCTTGACGGCGCTGTTCTCGGGACCCTCCGGCACCGGCAAAACGTTGTGCGCCGGTCTGGTGGCCCGCGACCTCGGTCTGGAGCTTTTCCGCGTCGACCTCGCCAGCGTGGTCAGCAAGTACATCGGCGAAACCGAGGAGCGGCTCAGCAAGCTGTTCGACGCATCGCAGGACTCTGGAATCGCGCTGCTTTTCGACGAGGCCGACTCGCTTTTCGCCAAGCGGACCGACGTACAGTCCTCGGTGGACCGCTACGCCAATCTCGAGGTCAACTACCTCTTGCAGCGACTTGAAGATTTCGACGGCGTCGTCATCCTGACTACCAACCACCCGGACAGCATCGACACCGCGTTCCTGCGGCGCATCCGCTTCAAGCCGCAGTTCCCGGCACCCGAGGTCGCCGAGCGCCAGCGGCTGTGGCAGGTGATGGTCCCGGACGACGCGCCGCGCGAGCCTGACCTCAAGTTCCGGGATCTTGCGCTCGATTGGGAGTTGACGGGCGGCCAGATCCAAAACGCCATCATTCGCGCCGCCGTGTGGGCCGCCGAGGAGGGCAGTTCCATCGGCTACGCCCACCTCAACCGCGCGGCAGAACGCGAATACAAGGACCAGGGGCGCGTGGTGCGCCAGTACCCGGACGACTGACCCCCAAGGGAGGAAGCGATGGACAAGGCCAAATTCGTGGACGTGCTGTCCAAAATCGTCGCAGGATTCGAGGATCCGGTGTTTCGCGAGCAGTTCGCGGCGGCCAAGGGCGCGGGCGACGTCGCGCGGATGATGGAGTTGCCGATGCAAATCCAAGCGCGCGCGTTCGCGGCCCACGGCCTCGACGCTGCGGTTGGCACGGCGCAGTTCAAGGAGGCCGGGCGCAAGTTCGGCTTGGACGAAGACGTCGCGCCGCTGCTCAGCCGGATGCGCGCCGCCCTGTGACGCCGGAGGCGCTGGAGCCTTTCTGCGCGGGCATCGTCGCCGACGACTGCGAGATTGCGGAGCCAAGCCGCCACCTTCGGCGCGCCGACGTGCGCGTGCGGTGGCGCTGGGCGGCCGCTGAACGCGTCATCGCAGGCACTGTGTGGCCTGGCGTTGACGGCGAGGGGCTGCCCGGACACATCCATGGTGGCCTGCTCGCCGCCGTGCTCGACGAAGCGATGGGTTGGGCGTGCTGGATGAACGGCTACGCTGCGCCCGGCGCGTCCACCCAGGTCCATTTTCGGGCCCCGGCAAGGCCGGGCGACGCCTTGGACCTGCGGGCGTGGCTGGAGCGCTCCGATGGCCGAACATTGATGCTTTGCGCGGAGTTGCGGAATACGGCAGGGGTGGTCGCGTCGGCCACCGGGCACTACATCGCGATGCGGCCGCCGAACCTGGCTGCGTTTGCCGGATGGCCCGGCGCCCAGCGATTCGCCGATCTGGCGCTGCGGGCCCTGGCCCCCATCACCTAGGGCTGGCGGCCGCGCATGGGCCCGCCGCCAGTTTGCTGATTGGTGTCTTTGGCCGATGTCGTAGGTTCCCGACGCCTGGCTGGGTGTTTGGAGGGTGTCCGAGGCGGCCTCGTGCCGACGGTCAGGGCGCCGGGGAATCTACCCGCACCGTCTTGCAAGCCGACACAGCCAGGTCTAGGTAGTCCGGCGGTGCTGTACAGATAGCCAGCAACGCCCACAACCCGGCGCGCCGCGCCGCCCATACCTGTTGCACGGGCCCTTCGACCGGCTTGACCACCCACCACAGGTCGCCCTCGGCGCCTGTCGCCGCCAACTCCTTGCTGCCGATCTCGGTGGCCGCCAGCGCCAACTGCGCGGGGTTGGCCACGGGCCGGCGCGAAACGGCGACGACAAGGCCATAGGCGCTGCCGCGGATCGGCCGCTCGAACACCCACGTCTCACCCAACCCGGCGCCCGCAGCGACCGCCGTGGCCGGGCCCGGCATGTCGATGGCCAGGCCGAGCGCCTCGACCTTGCGGGTTTCCAACGATGCGCCTACGGCGGTCAGCGACTCGGGCGGATCGGTGGCAGTCGGCGGACCCGCAAGCACCACGGACACCTCGGAGGGGGCGGCGACCGGGCTCGGGTCGGTCGGTGGCTCTGGATCGGCCCAGCGCGGATCGCGCACGGGTTCGACACGGCGCACCGCCGGCTTGGACGGCGCACCCCGGCATGCAGCCACGAGCACGAAAGCCGCCGCGAGGCACGACACGAGTGGGCGGGCGAACGAGGTACGCATGGGACAGGGCCGGCGACCGCGCCACGGCGGCCGGTCCCGCGCAGGATTGCGCCCCTGCCGGCGAAGTCAAGAAAACCGCGCGGCGACGGTCAGCCGACGGCCCGCACCCCCGACTGCCGGGCCGCCTTGCGCAGCGCCCCGGGCACCGGCACCCGCAGGGTGAATCGGGCACCGCCGAGAGGGCTCGCGTCGGCGTGCAGCGCCCCGCCGTAGCGTTCGACGATGCGGCGGCTGACGGCAAGGCCCAGGCCCCAGCCGCTGCGCCGGCTGGCCTGCGCAGCCTGGTCGGCTTTGGTCGAGTAGAATTCGTCGAACACGCGCTCGCGCAAGTCGGGGTCGATGCCCGGGCCATCGTCATCGACGTGCACCACCTGCCAATCGCCCTGGCGGCGCACGGCAATGGCGACCTTGCCGGGCCCGCGCAGCGCGTCGGCGGCGTTGACCAGCAGGTTCAGGAGCACCTGCTCCATGTGGCTCGCCGACGCCTCGGCCGCGTGCTGGGCGTCGGCCACGTCGACGGCAACGTCGAGCACGCGGGCCCGCGGATGCTGCTCGGCCTGCGCGACCACCCGCACCACCACCGCGCCCAAGTCGCAAGGCCGGTCCACGTCGCGCGCTTGGGGCAGGCCTGGCTGGGCGAGATCGCTCAGCAGTGCGTGGATGCGGTCGGCGGCGTGGCGGGCCTGGTCGATGCAATGCAGGCGCTTGTCCAGTGGCGCGTCGGCGCGCTGCAGCGCTTCGAGCCGTTCGAGGTAGCCGCCCAGGATGGCCAGGGGCCCGCCAATCTCGTGCGCCATGCCCATGGCGACCCGGCCCACCAGCGCGAGGCGATCGGCCTGCTGCAGTTGCGCCGCCACGACGT
>Ga0194120_10001146_pt1 | contig 49228 bp, 40 predicted proteins | sample TA2MahCa65mmetaG_FD_148642 | JGI IMG/M metagenome (GOLD analysis project Ga0194120, IMG submission 148642) | Freshwater microbial communities from Lake Tanganyika, Tanzania - TA2015019 Mahale Deep Cast 65m | ecosystem: Environmental > Aquatic > Freshwater > Lake | place: Tanzania: Lake... | reverse complement strand
TAGGTGGCGCCGCGGTTCGCATCGATCGGGCGCGGCGCGCGCGCCGGAGGACGGCGGCGGTGGCGGCGGGCGCGGGGTCGGGGCGACGCGGCGGGCATGGGCGGGACTCTATAATAAGCCGCGCCGTCGGCTCCGCCAGGGCCGCAGCGCGGGCGGGTTGGGGGGGCGGGTTGGCGCTAAATGTTGGCGGGGCGGCCCGGCCATGCTAAACCCCGGGCCTTCCCGTCTCGGCTTTCCCGCCCGGGCCGCGGCCGGGGCGAGGCCCCGCGTCTCGGGCGGGGTGTTCCGACTGGGGGATCGTCTAACGGTAGGACAGCGGACTCTGACTCCGCGAGTCTAGGTTCGAATCCTAGTCCCCCAGCCAATCCCGATTGGGCCAGCTTCGATCAGGATGGCGACGCATGACGTTCCCCGATAAACGGCCGACCGACATCGCGGCGTTCGCCGAGGCCTATTTCCAAAACGTGGCCAAGGCCGCCGGTTCCGTCGACCGCGCGCGGATCGCCGCCGCCGCGGCGATAGTGGAAGACGCGCACCGGCGGGGCAGCGCGATCTTCGCCTGCGGCAACGGCGGCTCGGCGGCGATCGCCAATCACCTGATGTGCGACCACTGCAAGGGCGCGGCGACCGACACCGCGCTTCGCCCGCGGGTCCATTCGCTCAGCGCCAATATCGAAATCATCACCGCCATCGCCAACGACGTATCGTACGCCGATATTTTCGCGTATCAGGTTCGCAATTTGGCTCGCCCAGGCGACGTTTTGGTTACGATCAGCTCGTCGGGCGATTCGGAAAACATCGTGCGCGCCGCCGACGTGGCCGCGAGCGGCGGGATGAAGGTAATCGCCCTGACCGGATTCGACGGCGGCCGTTCGGCCCGGATCGCCGACGTCAACCTGCACGTCGCCGCGGACAACTACGGCGTGATCGAGGACGTGCATCAATCGCTGATGCATATCCTGGCGCAATGGCTGCGCCTGGCGCACATGGATCCGGCGTTGATTCCGCAGCGGAAGTTCTAGGGAAAGTTCTACGAACAAAAAAACCGCGAGGGGCGCCTCGCGGTTTTTTCTTGGTCGTTGAGACGTTGTGCTATGGGAAAAGATTGTAACGCAAGATACACCAGATGGCGCGAATGCCGTCCTTGAAGCCGATTTTCTTTCCTTCCTCGTAGGTCCGACCGCTATAGCTGATGCCCACCTCGTAAATGCGAGGCGCCGGCCGCAAGCGCGCAATCTTGGCGGTAATCTCGGGCTCGAATCCGAACCGATTTTCGCAAATCGCTACTTTGGAAATTACTTCACGGCGAAAGACCTTATATCCGGTTTCCATGTCGGTAAGATTCAAATTGGTCATCATGTTCGAGAAGAACGTCAGCACCCTGTTGGCGAAGTCGTGCCAGAAGTAAATGACCCTGACTTCATCGGAGCTTCGAAACCGCGAGCCGAAAACGACATCTGCGCGACCGTCGATGATGGGTTTGAGCAGCTTCGGATAGTCTGCCGGGCTGTATTCGAGATCGGCGTCCTGAACGAGAAGAATGTCGCCGGTCGCCGAAGAAAATCCCGTGCGCAGCGCGGCGCCTTTGCCCTGGTTGCGCGTATGCCGGAGGAGGCGGACTTCCGGATGGGCGCGGGCAAGTCTTTCGATGGTTCCGTCGGTTCCGTCCCGTGATCCGTCATCAACGCATAAAATTTCGATTTCCAGCCCACTCCGGTCGGCCGCCAGAGCCTTGCCGATAACGGTTTCAATGGTGGCGATTTCGTTATAGCAGGGAATGATAACGGAAAGTTTGCGGAAACTAAGCGACGAGGACGATGAGGAAGTCATCAAGGAAAGGCTTTCAATAGCAATTGCCGACGGGTCGACCGATCGCGACGATTTCGCTCGAATATACTTGATCGATGCTAATCATGGCACGGACAAAAAATCGGGCCGCTGTCCGGCAGCCGGATTAGCCAACAAGCGCATGAGGGACGATGGGGTCGAAAGAATATCTAGCAGAGCAGCCACGGGGCGTCTCGCTCCGAGGTTCATGCCGGCGGCTTGCAGGTGGACGATCACGGTACGGGCGGCGGCAGCCAGTCGGGGGGAGGTCGTGCGACCTTCAAGGGCCAGCCTGTGCCGGGAAAGAGCCGCCAGGGACGCGGCGCGACGCAGGGCAACGTTGCTCGTAATTCCTCCCGCCATGATGTGGTAACGGGAAAGAGCCTCTGGGATCACGCAGAATCGAACGCCGTCGGCGGACAACAAAGCGAGCCAAAGCTCGTAATCGTGGCTGGAACGCAACCCTGGATCGAATCCGCCTGAGCGGACAATTAATTCCCGGCGCACGACTACGGTGGTGCTGGAGATGAATCCATACAGGAATTGAGCGACGAAGGGATCGGCGCCGGGCGGGCAATGACGGGCGCAGTTTACGGCGCGTTCGAACCCGTTTTCGGCATGGAGGTAGTCGTGCGAAACCATATCGGCGCCGCAATCGGCCAACTTGGCCATGCAGCGCTCGATTTTGGCGGGTAGCCATTCGTCATCGGCGTCGAGAAACGCGAGCCATTCGCCAACGGCGGCGCGAATGGCCGTGTTACGCGCCGCTGCGGCGCCTGCCGTTTCCTGGCGCAGGACCTTGAGGGCAATCCCCCCCATGCGGGGCGCGAACGCCTCAGCGACGGCGGCCGTTCCATCGGTCGAGCCGTCGTCGACGACGACCACTTCACGCGGGCGCAACGTTTGCGCCGCAATACTGGCCAGTGTGCGCGCAATGGTTCCCCCGGCATTGAGGGCCGGCGTGATGACGCTGATGTCGGCGAAGCCGTTGGGCATGTCAGGCGCGCTCGATCCGCAGACGACCCGACCAGGGCAACTTCGCGCGGGTTTTGAAGCCGATGCAATGGGCGGAATGACCGACGCCATACGCCGTCCAGCGCGTCGCCGGAGCGATCTGCGGTTCGGCGCCGTCGGCCCGCACGCGAAACGCGCCCGCGGGCGAGCGGATCACGGCGGCTTCGGCCGCGACCTCGCACGGCCATGGAGTGTGCAGTCGACGCATGACGACGGGTGAACCTTGTCCGTCGACGGAATCCCCGATCTCGAAGCCGTTTTGGAAAAACGTCCAATGCCGCCGCACCACGGGGGCGCCCATCCGGCCGTAACCGGCGAAGACGAGGGCGACTCCGTTCGCATCGACCCGCGACACCGGCGCCGCGCCGCCCTCGCGACGGCGAAAGCTTTCGTCGTAGTAGGGCTTGTTGGGGGGATAAGGATCGGCTTCGTCGAGAGTCAGCCCGTTATGGACGCGGGCAGAGCGATACAGCGCCGCCTCGCCGGTTTCGCCGTAGGCGCCGCGGCCGGTGTCGACGAACAACGGAACGTTCCCCCAATGAATTTCGAAAGAACCGATGTCCTGATGGCCGTGGCCGGGGATCGCGGACCAGCCGCCGGGGGCCGTGTGCCACAGCCCGTTCCACTCGCCGAAATCAGCGCGCAGCCAGCCGTCGGCCGCGAGGAGCGCGGACCCGGCGGGAGGCGTTCCGGCTTGCAACGAAAGAAACGCTGCGCGTTCCGCATCGTCGAGCAACGATCCCCAGCCCGTGCCGGTCGGGCCGCCCGGCAGGAACGCGGCCAGATGATCGGGCGGGCAATCGGGAGAGATGTCGCCGATCAGCGGCCATCCGCCCCTCAGGCAGAGGCGGGGGAGGGGGGCAAGCGTTTGAGCGGCGATGGCCTCCAATTCCGGCGCGGCGCCGTGACCGTGACGGCGTGCCCACAGCCAGGCCTCGACGTAGTTGCGGGCATAAAGCAGGTGATAATGGCTGGAGCCCTCGCGTAGGATGCCGGAGCGCATGAAAATCCGTTTCGCTTCCTCGATCAGGATTTTCGTGCCCATGTCGGCGTAGGAGGGCATGCCCAGTTCGAGGCCGATGGCCAACAGGCCCCGGCCGTTATTGGCAAGATGATTTCCGGTATTGTGCTCACCGAAATATTCCAGTCGTCCGGCGATGGCCGGCGCATGGATGGCCAGGAAGGCGCGGGTTTCGTCCGCCGGTTCGGGCCAGCCGTGCCGACGGAAAAATCCGAGGAAATTTACCGCCCGCTCCGCCGCCGTATAGGGGTGCCAGGCCCAGGAATCGTCCGGTATCGCAAATCGTCGACGCCACGCGTTCCACAGGGCGATCGCCCACGCCGGATCGGCGTTGTCGCCCATGATCGGGATCCAGGCGAAGCGATGGACCGCGAGCAGCGTTTCGACGTCGGCGTAGGTGCGCTCGAATAAGGACGATTCCATGCCGGGTGCGACGACGTCGGTCCCGCCCGGCAGCGGCAGGGAGATCGGCATGGCGGGCGCGGGAAAACAGCGTTCCCGTACCCGCGCGGCGCCGGGGACGGCGGCCGGCAAGGGCCCGTCGCCCAGATACGGCGGACGGTGCGGTGTCGGGCGCGGCGGCGCCGACACGCGACCTAACGCGCGGGCGGCCAGCCAGCGCCGCAGCGTCGGATCGGCGGCCAATTGTCTCAGTTTGCCGATCAAGATTTGACGATGGCCAACGGATCGCCGAAAGACTCGAGCCCGGCGATAGCCGCCCGGCCCATGGCGAGGATCGCTTCCTCGGCCGCGCCGCCGATGTGCGGTGTCGCGAGAAAATTGGGCAGCGTTAAAAGTTCCGCGTCCCGCGGCGGCTCGACGGCGAAAACGTCGAACGCGGCCGCCGCCAGCCGGTTGGTTTTGAGCACGGCCTTCAGGGCCGATTCATCGATAATTTCACCACGCGCGGTATTGATCAGGATCGCATCGGGGCGCATGAGAGCGAGCCGGTCCGCCGACAGCATGCCGCGCGTCGAGGAATCGAGGGGCAAATGCAGAGTCACGACGTCTGCTTCGCGCAGAAGCTCGTCCAGCGACGTCGCCCGGACGCCGTGACGGGCGTAGAAGTCGGGAAAATCGCGGATGTCATGGGCGAGAACCCGGCATCCGAACGCCCGCAACAAGACGGCCAGATCCTTGCCGACATGGCCGCATCCGACGATCCCGACGATCCGGTCCGACAACTGACGGCCGACGGGCTGCCGCCACGTTCCGCCGCGCAGTTCGGCGTTCGCCGCCGGCAGGTGACGCAACAGAGTGATGGCGAAAGCGATCACCAATTCGGAGACGGAGCGGCGGTTGACGCCGCCGGTCCAGCCCAGCTTGACGCCGCGCCGGGTCATCGCTTCCAGGTCGATCGCGTCGAAGCCGACGCCGTATTTGCTCACCACCTTCAATTCGGGCAGCGCGGCGAATGCGGAGTCGTCCAGCTTTTCCAGCCCGATGATCGCCCGTCCGTGCCCGCGCAGAAAGGCGATCAGCGATTCGCCGGCCAGGGCCAAGCCTTGATCGTTGAAGGTGACGTCGGGATACCGGGCCGTCAGTTCGGCGCGCAGGACCGGATGGCGCGAAAATGAGCGCGAGGTGACGGCAATGCGCATCAGGGGGTGGCCTCTCTTCGGGCCGCGATCCGAGCGACGGCCGCCGGCAATTCGTGGAAACGTTCGATGCGCGCCGCCGCGGGCATTGTGGCGGGATCGACGTAGCCATAACCGTAGGCGACGACGATGGCGGGTACGCCCGCGTCCCGGGCAGCGGCGAGATCGGGCGCGGAGTCGCCAACGAATATGGCGCTATTACGGTCCGCCTTCATCGCAGCGAGCGTTGCCAGCACGTGCCGGCCGTCGGGCTTGCGGTGGCGGGTGTCGTCGGCGGTGATGACGGCGGCGAAGTATTGACTCAGGTTCAATGCATCAAGGACGGGTCGCGTGGTCGCCCCGGGCTTATTGGTGCAAATGCCCATGACCGTGCCCAGGGCGCGGAATTTTCGAAGCACTTCGGTCACCCCGGGAAAAATCGTAGTGTGCGAGGAAGGGTCAGCCAGGTAGTGGATGAGATAGCGCTCGACCATCGCGTCGATATCGATGTCGTCAGTGCCGCCGGTCGTGGCGAAGGCTCGCACGAGGGTGGTGCGCGCGCCCTCGCCGATTATTCCGCGCACGGCGGTTATCGACAGTGCGGGCCGGGCCGCTTCCGTCAGGGTCATGTTGACGGCCGCCGCGACCTGCGGAACGCTGTCGATCAGGGTGCCGTCCAGATCGAAGACGAGAGCGGGGTGGGGGGTCATTTACGCACCACGATGGCCCAACCCCAACCCACGGTTGGCGCCAGTGCCAATTCGAGATCGGTTTCGGCATAGAATGGTTTTCCATAAACCAGCATACCGCCACCGCAAAATGGCTTATGGCCCAGAGTTTTCAAAGTCCAGTCGCGTATTTGGGTCAAGCGGGGAACGCAGAAGTTGTCGAATTGGAAGCTGAATTTACGAAGGCTCTCAACCGTGAAATCCCGAAAGAGATCGCGCAAGGCGCGCGCAGAATAGACCCGGGTAATGGGATTGCGCGTCGTGCTGTACTTGGGCGTTCCCTCGGTGACGCGGCCGACCCACTCGGCCTCGGGCAAGCAGAAAATGCCTCCTGTCAAAATCCCGCGCGGCACGATGCTCAGCCAGTAGTTTGCCGAATGGCGGGAATAGAGCATGATCACCGCCCGCCCGTCGGGCTTGAGCACGCGGCGCACTTCCGCGACGCAGGCGGCCGTGTCCTCGGAATGGTGCAGGACGCCGTTGGAATAGACGATATCGAAAGTTTCGTCGCGGAAGGGCAGATTTTCGGCGTCGGCTTGGTAGGCTCGCGCCGGACCCGGCCCGCGAGCCAGCGCGAGCTTGCGCGCTGTGGACAAGGCTCGGGTGGGAGTCAAGTCGATGGCCGTCACGTCGGCGCCGCGCCGCTTGAACAGGCATGAATGCGCGCCCGCGCCCGAGCCGATCTCAAGAACGCGCTGGCCGGCGAGATCGAGCGCGCCCATCTCGACCGACGCCACATGGCGGCGGCGGCGGAACATGGTCTCTAAATCATCGAGGTCGGTATCCAGACCGGTGCCAGTCATTGCTCGGTCGTAATCCTCGTAGATCTGATTGTAGAGATCGCCCCACCATTTCTGGATGTCGCTTTTGATCGCACCCTCGGCGTGATGGGCAGAAAAGGCGATGACGCCGGTTTCCGCATCGATGGGAAAAATCGCGTGGCAGGCGGAACACGTTACCGTAGAGACATCGGTCTGGCGCACGAGCTGCGCCCGGCAACAAGGCGAACAAAGCATATCCGCCGATGACGTTGAGGGGCCGTTCATGCTGGTGACGCGCTTCCCTTGGCCAACCGCGCCAATCGATGCCAGATCACGCGCCCCGCTCCCCGACGGTAATGCCAAAACGGCGGTTGCCGGGAATAGGTCCACTGAGCCCAGGGACAGACGGCGTCGACCCAGACCGCGTCTCCCGCGTGCCATGGATAATCGGCAAAGCGCGCCTCTGTTCCGTCGGGCAGGGGCTTGACCAGCTTGTTGGCGCAGTAAAAGACGGTTTCCGCCGCCGGATTGCCGCGCAGGATGGCGAAATAGGCGGCGATGACGTCCGCGTCCATTTCCTGCATGGACACGATATTGATCGCAAGCCCGATCGGTGCATGAACCAGGATGGCAGCGTTGTCGGCTTGTGCGGCGATGAAGCGGATCTCCGGATCGCCCAGCGCTTCGCGTACATCAAGCGCCGTTTCGACCAACGCGACCGTTTTTTCCGGCACGGCGCGGCGGATGTTGATGACGTCAAGTAGCAGAGACTTGGTCAGGTTGACGGCAATGACCTTGCGCGAAGGCGCCGCCAGCGCCAGCAAGGAGGACATTACTCCGAACCCATCGCCAATCACCATCGCTGCCGGTCCATCGCCGTCGAGCGACAGATGCTCGCGGATCAGGGCCAAGGACAGGACTTGGCGCAGGATATCGTACGTGAACAGCCGGTTCGTTCGGCGTGCGACGGTGCGGCCGAGGTCTAGGCATTCGCGAAAGTGGCGGTATTTGGCATAGCCCATCGCGACAAACGGTAGTTGCAGCGCGCGATGTGCGAAAATCCGGACCGGATCGGTTGCCGGCGCCGGCAGGCCGAGGACGGTTGAGCCGCGCAACGCACCTTCCCGGTCGACGACGAAATGATCCAGCGCCGCGCTCCAATAGGACGACGCGGCGCAATCCGTCCGGTTTTGGCGAGCATGCAGCGCCGCCAGGGCATCATTGTTCGTTCGCAAAACGGGAGGCCCGCCTAGTAATGGCCCCACAAGGGATCGGCTTCGATGACAGCCTCGACCCGGCCGATGTCCTCGGGGCTATCGACGGAAACATAAGGCCGGTGAGGAACCAGCGCGATACGCTGCCGGCGGCCGTGATCGCATATCCGGTTGGAATCGCAAGCTTCGGCGATTTCCAGGGGCGATTCGGGGATGGCGGTGAACCATTTCAAGAAATGCCAGCGGAACCCGAAGATGCCGCCTACCCGCTTCGCGCCCAAAGCCGGCGAAAACCGGCCCGGCTTGCAATAGGGCACCGGCGCGCGCGACGTGTACAGCACGTCACCCTTCATGTCGTGAACGATCTTGACGATATCCGGATTGAGAAAGATCCCTTCCTCGTGGATCGGCATGGCGAGCATGGTTCCTTCGATCGAGGCGTCCTTGCCGAAAAGTGCAATTACCGCATCGAGCATATCGGGGCCGAGCAGCGGCTCGTCGCCCTGCACGCAGACGACAATATCATCATCGGCAAGAGCGGGAGCAGCCCTGGGCGCGGCCTCGGCAACCCGATCGAGAGCACGGGTGTGACGGTCCGAGGTCATGATCACCGGCCAACCCCTCTGGTCGGCAAAATCCGCGATTTCTTTGTCGCAGGTTGCTAGCGCTAGTGCATCCCAGCGTGCGTACAGACGGGCCCGCAGATAACAGTGTTCGATCAAGGGGCGGCCGCAGATAGGGTACAGAGGCTTTCCGGGGAACCGGCTAGCGGCCATACGAGCGGGAACGATACCGACAACCTTCGTCATGTCAGTTCTTTATGGAATGGGCTGGCGATAAGTCAGCGGCATTTATGGAAAACCAGCGGGCGATCGCTTCGCCTGCAATGCGGTGGCCTCGCGCGTTCCAATGGCCGTCATGGGAAAAGTGAGTAGCTTCCAATCCTGCGCCCTGGATCGCGGAGAAAAGATCGAGCGTCGATATCCTACGCCAAGCGAGCGCCTCGGTAATGCCTAGCCGGAGATAGCGAAAATGACCAGATTGATCTCGCAGTTCGAAGCGGGCGGGGAATAGCACGACGACGAAAGGAATGCCTTTCGGTACCAGAGTGCGCAGCCGGTCGATCTCAATAGCTGTAGCGGCGATCATGGCGTCGGCCTTGGCTGGATCGTGACCATGCAGGATGATCCGTGAAGGATCCTCGATCAGGCCAACCCTCACTAGGATCGTATTGATGATCTCAATACGCTTCAGGGAAACAGAAACGACGTTGTAAAGAGCCGCATGCCGTGTCAGGAACGCTTTGACCGCCAATAATGAGAGTACCGTCGATTCTTCAGGTTGTGGCGCCATGGCAGTGGCAGCACAGTCGAGAAGCGCAACGCGATTTTCGATGGTCAGGCCGACAACGACGGCGGCGGGGCGAATTCCCTTCGGCATTCGGGCATAGAGCGCCTGCCAGCCGCATACGCTGGAGCCAGGCGTGGCGACATTGTAGGTTGGAAAACCCAGCTGGTCGGCAAGAACCTGGGTGTAAGATTCTTCCCGTGCAACGCCCCAGCCGAAGGAGAAGGAATCGCCCAGCACCCAGATGCGTCCATCGGCGGCGGCAACGGGCTCGTCATTACGTAGGCCGAAGGCGTTAATGCGGATACGGGTACGAAAGTCGCCGTTGTTCTGGGAAAACCAGCCATCGAAGCCAGGAGTGCCGATCGAAGTTATGCCGTAGCCCGGCACCTCGACAGACGTGAGAAAACGGGCTGAGGAAAAATTCCTCCATTCGGGCATTAATATGCGGATTGCACCTTCCAGAATAAGGATACTCACAACCGTAGCGGCGGCCGTTAACAACACATTCGGTAACAAGCGTCGAATCATTTTGTCGTCGAAATCGAATCGCTTAGCCCCCATCGTGCCTTCCAATTCGGATCGGCGCAATAAATGCGATAAACAAGCCGCATGGTCGCCAGTGCCTCGTCCGCTGAGCCATCGACAATGGGGCGATCGTGCATGATGGCTTCGGTGAAATCAGCGATCTCGTCGGCCCAGGAAGAGTCATGATCGTATCGGGTGATTTCTTCCTTGGGGTCGCCGGCGTCGTTGGGCGTAGCCCGAGCGACCGTTAATGTTTCGTCGCCGTAACTTTTCGACCCGGACAAAATACCGGAAAGGATCACGCTCCCCTTTTCCAGTGTCATTTCCAGCTCGAAACGGTGGCGCCATAGGGTCGCCGACGAATGCAGCATGGCGACGACCCCGGTGCGGGTGCGCATGAGGGCGTAGACATTATCCTCGACGTCGTGGTTCCAAAAGCCGTTCGAGACGAAACTGCGAATATCCTCGAAATTTTCACTGGTGAACAGACGCATCAAATCGACCATGTGAATGCCCTGGTCGAGAAGGATTCCGCCTCCGGCCTTGACGCGCATGGTGCGCCAGTGGGACGGCGAGCGAAAATCGATGATCGCCGACTTACCGTAAACGCCGCGCAGGTTGACGACGCGGCCGAGCGTACCCTCGCGTATAATCGCCAGCGCATCGCGGACCGAATCGTGATAGCGATGATTGAACCCGTATTTGAGTTTCAGATGCGGCCGCTCGCGCGCGCATTTCATGACGCGGGCGATGTCCGCCACATCACGGCCAGGTGGCTTTTCGCAAAATACGTGTAACCCCTTTCGCAGGCCCGCGACGGTGACGTCGGCCGCCAGATCGTTGGTCAAACAGACGAAAAGCACGTCGATGTCTTCGTTCAACACGTCGGAATAGTGCCGATAGCAACGGACGCCATCTTCCAGCGTTCCGTCGCTTTCGAATAACCGGTCGCACACGGCGACGGTACGCAAGTCAGGGCGCTTGTCGATGAAATGCCGACGGCGCTTGCCAACGACGCCGTATCCGGCGATGCCGACCTTCAGGGGTTCAGTCACGGCGTGGAGTCCGATAGAGGTTGGAAATCGAGTCATCGGCTCGGCCGAGCCTGGGCGATTCAGCGTCATCGTCGACATCGGCCCAGCCCCCGGATTCGTCGGAGCGGTAAAAAGCGTTGAGCAGCTTGAGCGTCCGCCATGCGTCGTCGCGGTCGACCGGATAGGGCGTACCGTCGCGGAAATACGCGACAATATCCCCGTACATTTGGGTATGGCCGTAGCCATAAACCGCGCCGTGTCCTTTGATGCCGACGAAGTCCTCGCTGGCGGTGGCGCAGGATGCGGGATCAGGCGTAAAAACCTGCAATTCGTTGACCGCGATTCCGCCGATCTGCGCCAAGCCTGACCCGCCGACGATGGACAACGACGCCTCGAAATCGTCGGGCCGTGCGGCGGTCGTGACCTCGACCGTGCCGATTGCACCGGAAGCGTACTCCATAATTGCGACTGCGGCGTCCTCGACCTCGATCTCGGCACCAAGGGTGCAGAGACGCGCCGCAACGCGCGAAACTTCTCCACCCAAATGGCGTAGCAGGTCAACATGATGGATTCCCTGGTTGGACAGGCAGCCGCCGTCGTGGGAAAAAGTGCCGCGCCACGGCGCTAGGTCGTAATAGCGTTGGGGACGGCACCAGCGCACGCGTACGGAAACGATGCGGATATCGCCCAACTCGCCCCGATCGAGTGCCTGCTTAACCCGCCGCACCGCTTTGTTATGGCGATTCTGGAAAACGGGGAACACCTGAAGTCCAAGCTGATCGGCGATGGCATACGCCGCGCTTAATTGCGACGGGCGCATGAACGTCGGTTTTTCCACGATCACGTGCTTGCCGTAACGCTCCAGAATTTCGAGGGAGTGTTCATAGTGCATTCCCGATGGAGTAATAATTGCAGCGACGTCAATTTCGGGGTGGGAAGCGAACATGGCGCGATAATCGATATATGCGGGAACGCCGGCCTCTTCGGCAAGCGCACGGGCCTTGGCTGCATCGAGATCAGACACCGCCGTCAGCCGCGCGCCTGGAACGGCGGCAATGGAACGGCAATGATGGCTGGCAATCCGGCCGCAGCCGATCAGGGCGATATGAATTGCGCGTTGGTCAGGCATGGGGGCGTTCGGCTGTCTTTCGCGGATCCTGGCCTTTCGTACTCGGATCATTGTCCAAAAGCGAGCGCCAAAGTGACCAGTCAACGGGGGCCAGGATATCGGTTTGAACGACCGGTCTGGGAGGTCGTACCGCGGCCAAGGCGGCGCGTAAGTCCCCGCATTCGGCCGACACGGCGGTCAGAGCCGCGGGCAGAACATCGATGGATACACGGTCCTCGCATAGTAAGCGCAAGGTCGGGATGCCAGCTAAAATCGCTTCCAGTCCCGAGGTTCCGGTTGCGTAGACGACGGCGGAAAGACCATTCTGGTGCGTTAAAGGTACATTGGTACGCCGAAGCATGTCCGATTCGGCAAAGGCGAACGGATACATGGGGTGCTCTTTCACCAGGACGCGCCGCCCGCTCGCGGCGATGTCGCGCGCGGCGTCGAGTTGTCGGGCCGCGATCACCGGGATCGCGGATAAGGGAACGAAGACCGGGCCTTTGGGGTCGAACAGGTTGCGGAATGCCGCCGGGAAGCGGAACGCTCCACCCACGATCAGGCGCGCGGGCGGAATTCCCCAAGCTCGCATCTCGTCGCGATAGGCCGGTCCGTTAGCGACGACCGTGTCGGGAATGCTGCCCAGACCGTCGGAATTGGAAAAAGTCGCATAGTTGATCTGGTGCGGGCCAATGACCGTGTGCTGATAGCCGACGGTTTGTGACCCAACAATGCGAGCTTGGCGGCAAAGCGCGCGCTCCCAGGCATGGTTTTCCCATGGCCAGGCGACTATACGCGGCTTCACGGCTGCCAACCAACGGCCTTGGCAATGGATTTGCCATCGGTTCATGGCCGGGCCACCGCCGCTGTTTTCCCGCGCGGCCGCGCGCCGGACCAGCCAGCCGTGCGGACTCCGCCGAAGCTCGTGGCGGGGTGCCCATGTTTCCGCGATCAAGCCTAAAGCGAAGATCGGATCGCCCCAGGCGTGTAAACTGACAGTGCGGCCATCGGCGCTCAATTGCCGCGCGCGCCATGCTGGGCAATCCGTGTGCAACACGCGTTGCACCGCTGGCATCTTGGTCATGAGCGCACCGAAATATGCATCGTGGCCGCTCGCGGTGCTGTTGGGATGACCATAGACGAGAACGACCGCCGCTCCCGGCCGGTACGTGCACCGCATGGGCCGTAGGCGCACCGCAGACCAGAAGAGACGGACGGCGAGTCGAACGCGCGCGGCGACCCCCCTCAGGCGCAATCGCCACTCGACCCTGGCCAACGGCGGAGCAGGACCCGCATGCACACCGGGAATCGCGGCTAGATGACGAAAGAGCCAGGGGTCATCGCATAGGACTAGGCAATCGGTGTTCGCGGCGGCTAGATCCTCCACCATGCGGCTCCATGCCAGCATTAAACCGAAGTCGGAACCGAACACGCCGCAGGTGGCGGCATGGGAGATGTCGGCCGTGGGGTCCTCGCCCATGGCGCGACCGAGGCGCCACCACAGATCGCTGATTTCGACGAACTTATCCTCCAATCGCCGCGCCGATCCGGGCAGCCGCCGTTCGCGCGGAAGATCGCTCTTCGCGCCGGCGACGGTCAACCAGCCAAGCCCGGCCGGGGCAAAGCTAGCGTGGCGGCTTTGTCGCAAGTACACGCTCACGGGATGACAGACAGGACAGGAAGAAATTGCAAATCGCCACTGTTGTGGCATGGTCTTGCGGCGCGGCGTCCGATCGGTGAAAGGTCTGGATCATGACAGCGGCAAACCGGGAATTCATACGAAGCGTTCTGTCCGCCGTCATTGAAACCGACCGCACCGGACTCTTGATCGACAATCGCGCCCGTGGTCTCACCGGCATTTCCGGATTGAAGACGGTTGGCTTGCTGCAGCGCCTGCAGCGGTTGTTCGCCGCCGATGCGGATGCATGCTACCTCGAGATCGGCGTCTTCCAAGGTTTGACCCTCATATCTGCGGCACTGGAAGCGCCTACAATGCCGTGCTTTGGCGTGGACAATTTTCGTATTCTCGATCCCGAGGGGAAAAACCTCTCGATCGTGCGGGAACGGATTGCGGCGTTCGCGGTGACGAATGCACGGCTTCTGAACATGGATTTCGAAGTTGCCCTGGAAAACCTCGAAGATCATCTCGGCGGGCGAAGGATCGCCGTCTATTTCGTCGATGGTCCGCACGATTATCGCAGCCAAATCGTATGTCTGCTGCTTGCCAAGAAGTTCCTGCACAAGAAGGCTGTGATCATCATCGATGACGCGAACTACGCCGACGTGCGCATGGCGACACGGGATTTTCTACTCGGGCATTCTGAGTTTCGGATGGTGTTCGAGGCTTATACTCCCGATCACCCCATGCATTTGGATGCCGTGACCAAAGCCCAGGCAGAGAGCGGATGGCTGAACGGAGTCAATGTTTTGGTGCGTGATGCCAACGGTCTTCTGCCGCCAATGCTGCCCGAGGTGCCCGCCGACAGGTCCCTGTATTTCAATGAATGGCTGACTCATCGCGCGCGTTTGGCGGAACTGGCGCCCGAGGCTCTGGCATTGGCGGATGCTGTCACGCGCAAGGATGAGGTCTCCGAGCGCACGGCGCGGGCGCGACTCGAGGCCGCGTATGCGATCGCGAGATCTCTTTTCGAGGAACGGCATTCGGACCGCAACGTCGTCAGCCGTGGCTTGACGGAAGGACGGATCAATCGGCTTAAAAGCGGAAGTAAATGAAATCATAGGAAACCCCCACGAACATGACCGCAAGGGCGGCGGCAATAGCCAGTGAGACAGTATGGATCCGCTGCAGCCAACTTCCGGTCGCTTCGGTCTCTGCCATACGTTCGACGCGGATTACGAAACAAACGCCAGCGGCGAGCGCAAGCAGGGCAAGGGCGGTTTCCGATACACCGTCCGCCCCACCGAACTTAGCGGTAGTGAAAAAAGCCCAAGCTCGATCAAAGTCAAACAAGAACAACGTCCAACCCAGAGAGACCAGGGCGAAGGTCAATAGTTTCTGCGCCAGCGTTGGCAGCGGATCCCAAACCGGACGTAGGGCCGCGTAACCGATGATCAAAAAAGCGTGATAAAGGCCCCAGGCGATGAAATTCCACCCCGCTCCATGCCATAAACCGCAAACGGCGAACACGATCAAGATATTGCGGACATAAGCACGATTGCCGCCCAGGCGGAAATAGAGATAATCGCGCAGCCACGACCCGAGCGTGATGTGCCAACGTCGCCAAAATTCTTTGGGGTTAAGGGATTCGTACGGACGGGCAAAATTATCGGGAAAGCGGAAGCCAAATAATCGCCCCAAACCGATGGCGATGAGCGAATAACCGTAAAAATCAAAATAGATCTGGAAACTGTAGGCACCGACGACGTACGCGGTCGCGCTCCAGCCGAGAGCGCCGATTTGCGCGATGATCGGTTGAATTTCGCGATGAAGGGGATCGGCGATCAATACCTTCATCACTAATCCCCAACCAACGTAAATGACGGCGGCCTTGATATCGGCAGGCCCGGCGCGGAAGCCGGGTAGGGCGGCAATCGGCTTCTCGACGTCGCTCCAACGAAGGATTGGCCCCGCCACCAAATGGGGAAAGAACGAGACGTAGAAGAAGAAATCTTGCAGCCGGGGCATCCGCCGGATCCGCCCGGACTTGAGATCGAGGACCAGGCAGATGATCTCGAAGGTGAAGAAAGAGATTCCCGCTGGCAGAATTAAACTACCCCAAATCGAAAAATTCTGATCCACCCAATCACGTCCGTTAGGAATATTATCTGCGATGAACGCGCGATACTTGAAGAACGCGAGCGTCAAGAGAGGCACCACGATGGCAAGCGCGATTCGCGTCCGCGGCAAGGGTGCATCGGGGTCGCGCAGAAGCAGCCAGACCAGCAAGACCTCGCCGATCAGCATCGCTGCGTGTAACGAGCCGGAATAGCCGTAAAAAACGAGTGACGCGACGACGAGCAGCTCGATACGCCAGGGCGCTAATATGGCCCAGCGGCTCAGAATCAACACCGCAGGCAGAAAGGCAAAAAGAAAAATGTAGCTATTGAACAGCATGGCGCGTGCGTCGCGGCGGTTGTTTCAAAAGACTATCGATCCAGGAGCCAAGCACCGGCGCTGGTGGATGATAATGGTCCATCCACAGGTTCGGCTCTTCGGGCTGGCCGATCAGCGGCGCGGCGTGGCATTCCAATCCATGGCGCGTGCATGCGGCGAAGAACATCTCACGCAATTGAGTGACACGCGGAATCGGGTGCGCCGCATATTCAGCATGAGACGCGGGCTCGACCGGAGATTCGTAAATAATGATTCGATGACGCGCTGCCAACACGGCTAAGCGCTTGACGTCGTGCACGAGTACGCCAGGCAGGACTTGGGGTTGGTCGTGGCGCGGCGCAATGGCGATTTTGCCGAACGTTCGCGCAGTCATGCCACCGCCGGAGCCATCCGGGTTGTAACCATCCCATAGCAGGCCGGGCCTCGGTCCAGGCGCCGCTAATGGCAGCCAGTCGGCCATGATCACGGCAAGATGCGCTTGCAGGACGCCAGGATTGAAAAATCGCACAAACAGCTCACCTTCCAGTTTGACCATCCGGGCCGTGAATCGGAGCTTTTCTCGAAGCGGGACATTTTCATCGACGAGAAGGGAAAAAACTTGCGCCGCGCTGTCGCGCCAGCGCAGTGACGCAGGCAGCATCGGCACCTGTTGTGTGAAGTGGTTAAAGTTCTCAACCATGATCACGACCACGGGAGCTAGCCTGTCCCTCTCGGCTAACGCCAGTGCGAGCGATACCGACGAACCAAACGACGAGCCCGGTACCGCAACATTAAAAAACCGACCGTATCTGTTGAGGTTCTCCTGGCTGAGAGCCAGGATCGAGCTGTTGCCGAATGCCATTACGTCATATACGGGGTTCGAGTTGATATGGTTGAGCTTGTAGGAAATCAAATGCGGGTTGAACAGTTGGTCGAGGCGGTAGCGCCGTTGTTCCTGCCTGGGGGCGAACGGATCAATTGGTGATATAATGGCCTGTCCGACGATTTGGACCAGGGCAAGGAACGCGAGCAGGGTGAAAAAGAAAAAGCGCAAGCTGATCATGATGGTGCGGCCGTGGGCCTGGTGGAAGCAGCGGCGGTTTTTTCGAGCCACAGTCCCAGGGACATAAGTGCGAACAGTCGGAAGCCGTGATCACGGCGGCGGCTTTCATGTTCGCGCCATAACATATCAACCGCTGACGGCTCGACCCACTCCCGCAGCGCTGGTGATTCGGTCGCGGCGCGAGCTAACTCCCGCATCGACCCGACCAGCCAGTGGGATACCGGGGCGTTGAATCCGGATTTGGGCCGACCAAGGACAACCGTGGGCAGCCGTTTGCCGAGATAGCGCCGGAAAAGCCACTTTCCTTGAAAGCCATTTAGTTTCCATTCTGGCGGCAACGCGGCCGCAAACTCAACTAGGCGGTGGTCGAGCAGTGGGGAACGCACTTCGAGGCCGTGTGCCATGCTCATCCGATCCGCCTTGACTAGGATATCGTCGACCAACCAGGTTTTAATGTCGACGTATTGCGCCCGGTCCAACCAATGGACGTCAGCCAGAGCCGCGAAGTGCGCGATGTGAAAGTGGAAGGGATCCGCCTCAATCGCCCGGTGGTGTTCAGGGTGGAACAGTCGGCTGCGTTCGCTACCGTCGAACAGTACGCGCCACGAACAATGCGCGCGGTCTGGTGGCAGGCCGATACCAGACAGGAACCGACTAAGCTTGTAGTCGAAGCTAACCTTGCCAAAGCTCGGACGAACCATGGCATCGACCCCTCGCTGCAAAAGGGAGGCGATTCCATTCGGAATAACGCGGCCGATACGCTGCAGACGGTCAGCGACATAGGTAACATAACCTGCGAATAACTCATCGCCGCCATCCCCACCCAGTGCGACAGTTACTGATTCGCGGGCGAAGGCGGAAAGATGGAAGAAAGGAATTATCGAAGTATCGGCGAAAGGCTCGTCGCAATATCCAATGGCTCGGACAAGCGAGTCAGGGGTGTCGACGTTGGAAGTCCGCACGGCATTGTTGACACCGAGAGCACGGGCAGTTTCGGCGGCACCTGCTGCCTCGGAAAAGGCTTTATGCTCGAAATCGATGGTGTAGGTCTTGATCTTGTCGCGGCCGCCAAGCCGACCCATAGACTCGACAACGGCGGCGGAATCGATACCACCCGAAAGAAACGCTCCCAATGGTACGTCGGCCGCCAAACGTAAGCGAACCGCATCATCGAACAGGGCACCCAACTTCTCGGCCGCTTCTTCGGGAGAACGATGGTGAGTTTTAATCCTAAAGGCGGCGGACAAATCCCAATAGCAGCGGGGCTTGAGGGATTCCCCCTCGCGGATGAGCGCAAAATGTGCGGGCGGCAGTTTGTCAATGCCGGCGAAGATGCAGCGCTCCGTCAGGGTGTAACCGAGCGTGGCGAAATGCCCGAGTGCGACCGGATCGAGTTGGGTCGCCGCGAGCGGATGGCGACATAGCGCCGAAAGTTCGGAAGCGAACAGAACAGCACCGTTACCGCATTGAATGTAAAGCGGCTTCTTGCCCAGCCGATCACGGGCGACCATCAATTCACGGCGAGCGGGATTCCAGAAGGCGAATGCGAACATGCCGATCAAGCGAGCGAGAAAGGCCTCACCATGGTGAACCAGTCCTTGCAGTAACACTTCGGTGTCTGATCGAGTGTGGAAGATGCAGCCCTTCGCCTCCAGCTCCCGGCGCAGTTCGCGGTAGTTGTAAATTTCACCGTTGAGAATGATCCAACAACCGCTGGCTTCGTCCTGCATCGGTTGGTCTGCGGCATGATCGACATCGATCACCGCCAGCCGCCGATGACCGAGCGTCGCCGGACCGGAGACGATAATTCTTTCCGCGTCTGGGCCGCGATGGGCCAACGCGCGTGTCATCGCGCCAACCGCCGCGCGGTCGTCGATGCCATCCCATCGAATGCTGCCAGCAATGCCGCACATGATGCTAGCGGACCTCGTGCCGAGTGACCCGGCGCATAAAAGGTGTTTGAAGGCTGGGAATTGTTTCGACTAACATCATAGGATGCCGGACGTACCGCACATCGTCGTCACGGGCGGGAACGGCTATATCGGTTCCCGCCTCGCCTTTCTTTTGCGCGCACGCGGCGCGCGAGTGACCGTTTTTAGTCGATCGGAAGGCGGATGGGCGCTTGGCCGATCCGTTCCCGTCGATGCGTTCAACGGCATAGATGCAATCGTTCACCTTGCCCACCAGTGGACCGGCCAAGGCCCAGTCGAAACGGACATCAACGTCGTCGGGACTCGCCAATTGTTGGATGCCGCGCGCCGGGCGGGCGTGCGCCGATTCGTGTTCGCATCTAGCGTCGCAGCGAGGCCCGACGCCCTCAATCGCTATGGCCGAATCAAGCATGCGATCGAAAGGACCCTCTCCGGACCGAATGAAATCACAGCACGGGTCGGTATGGTGTACGGCGGCCGTTCGGCGAGCCAGTGGGGCACGTTGCTGCGCTTGAGCCAGCTGCCGGTGTTGCCGATGTTGGAGCCGAAAAAGGCGGTGCAGCCGATCCATCTCGATGACCTGTGCGAGGGGCTGATACAGCTTGTGTTGCGGCCGTCCCTGACGCGAACCGTATACGGCTTGTGCGTTGCGCAACCGACAACATTGGATGCGGTTCTGAGGGTGATTGCTAGAATCAAGCACGGCTCGAACCTTTGGATTTTTCCGATTCCCGCGCGCCTCGCCCTTATGCTGGTCGATGTCATCGCTTGCATTCCCGGTCTACCACGCGTCGATCGGGAACGCATTCTCGGCATCATGGGGCTGCCGACCGTTGACAGCGCGGCGGATTTACGCGAACTCGGCATCGAGCCACGTTCTCTCGATGTCGGATTGGCGCTTGATGCACGCGAACGCCGTCGACGACTTTTGGTTGAAAGCCGAATTTTGCTGGCGGCGGTTGTTGGCGCGGCCCCACCAGGCGGATCTATGCGACGTTATGTGCACGCGATCGAACGGTTTGGCGATGGTCACGCGATTGATCTTCCATTCTTTGCCGCGTACGCGCCGACATGGCTGGCTGCATACGAACCGATCAGATGTTCCAGCAAACCCTTGGTGCGGCGACTTGCGCTCGCCGTTCGTGTCGCGACTGCAAGTCCGATCGGGGCTAAACATTGTTATTGCTACGCCGAAAGGGGGATACTCGCCGCTGTCCTGAGCTTGGGTCTGGTCGCTGTGCGCGAGGCGCTGTTATTGCCCCTGCGTCTTATGCTCGGCCGCATCCGATGAGTGAACCCGATATCATCATTGTCGGAACTGGGCCAGCCGGCGTTTCGGTCGCTTGGCCACTAGCCGAAGCCGGTTGGAGCGTACTGATGTTGGAGGGCGGTAAGCGCCATTCGTTCGCCCCCAAAAACAGTCGACCATCCCTGGCCGAGTTGCGCGGCGATATCGAAGGATGGCGGCATCTTCTCGGTACTGATTTACGGGGGCTGCGCGAAATGGACGCCGCTTCGCCCAGGGCGCGCCACGTGCCGCTGCCCGGCCTTGACGGCGAATATCTTACCCGTAATCGGCTGATACCTAACGGCTTTCGCGCGATCGGCGCGTTGGTTCCAGGTGGATTGTCGTTGGTCTGGGGTGCCGTCGTTCCCGCCTTCGACCGAACCGATATTGAGGGCTGGCCTATCGACCATGCGGCACTGCAGCCTTCGCTCGAGCGCGTCGCCGAACGGATCGGCATATCCGGCAGTAAAGACGATGACATGGCGACGACGCAGGGTGTCGACATTCCGTTGCAGCCGGCATTGCCTTTGTCGGCATGCGCTAAGAGTCTATTGCGGGGCTACGATGCGAGCGGTCGGCGAGAAGACTTCACTCTCGGTCGCGCACGCAACGCCGTCTTGACTTGCGACAAGGACGGTCGCCGAGCATGTGACCTTGGCAAGGGGTGTATGTGGGGATGTCCTCGGGACGCGGTCTATTCGAGCCGGAGTGATCTTGATCGGATGCTTGTACAGCACGACAACGTTCGGCTGGTGGATGAAGTTGTCGTCGAATCCCTTGCGCCGCGTGCTGCCGGTGGCTGGGAGGTATTCGGTTCCACCAGCGATGGCGGAATGGCGACGTTCGGCGCGGTCCATATCGTTCTTGCGGCGGGCGTGCTGCCCTCGACCCGTCTCGCTCTGGCTGCCACCAGCCGAATCGACGAAGATCGCAGGTTGTTGTCGACGCCAGCATTCGTGTTCGCGTTAGTGTTGCCCAGACGTCTCGGCCGTGCCCTCGAAACGACCGGCTTTGGGATGGCGCAGTTGGCGTTCCGCCTGCGTTTGTCACCGACACCGGGTGACGAAGCTTTCGGTATCCTCTATGACGCCGATTCCTTTCCAGCCGCCGATCTGGTTGAGAGAATGCCCTTTAGCCGCCGGGGGGCATTGGATGTGCTCGGGGTCGGCCTGCCGGCACTAATGGTTGGACTTGTCTATCTGCCGGGCGGATACTCGCGCAACCGCGCGCGCCTTGACCCATCGGGAACTCTGGTAATCGAAGGTGGTGTTGGCGACGGCCACGCCGCCACCGTCCGCGGCGTGGCGCGGCGGTTGGCTCGACATTTCCGGGCCTGCGGCGGTTGGATGGTGCCTGGCTCGGTCGGGTTTTTGCCGCCCGGCGCCGAAGTGCATTACGCCGGGACTTGGCCGATGGGCGAATCGACGACCGAAGACGGCGAAATATGCGAAGCTCCGGGCCTGTTCATCGCCGATGGCTCCGTGATACCATCCTTGCCTGCGAAGCATCATACGTTTTCGATGATGGCCAATGCCGACCGGATTGGACGTAATCTGGCATCAAAGCTTCGTCGGGACCGCGCAAATCGCTAGCGGAGCGCTGCCGGTGGTTCCGCGTCTGGAATCGCAAGACACATGGCGAAAGTTCTTCTGATCAATCCGTCCTACCGGCCGAGTTACGGCGGGGCCAAGGCTTCGATCGTAAACCCGGTCATGCCGACACTTGGGCTTGCGACTATCGCGGCCATGGCTCGCGACCGAGGGCATAAGGTTGAGATTTATGACCTGTCGTTTCAACCTTATGACTTCATGCGAGTACGTGACCGCATCAAGACGACGTCACCGGATATTGTTGGCATCACGGCGACGACACCGCTGATGAATCAGCTTCGCGACATGAGCGTATTGATCAAGGACATTTCCTCCCAAATCATGGTCGTCGGTGGCGGTCCGCATCCCTCGGCGCTGCCCGAAGAAACTTTGGGCGAATCCTTACTCGACGCCATTTGCATTGGCGAATCCGACTATTCGTTCGCGGATATTTGCGACGGTCGACCTTTTTCTACGATCAGGGGAATCTGGTATCGCGACGAAGGGGGTGTCGTATCCACTGGTATGCGCGCGCCGATCGAAAACCTGGACGAACTGCCGATGCCGGCATGGGACCTTTATGCTCTGCGCGATTACGAAGGGATGTCCCGCTTGCTTTGCCGTCGCCCGCCCTTGGCGATGGCCGAATTTTCACGCGGATGCGTTTTCAAGTGCGATTTTTGCGCGTCGAAGATCACCATGGCGCAGGGTTACCGCAAAAAAAGTCCCGAACGTTGCGCGGAGGAAGTGGAGCGGCTTCATCGCCTGGGATTCCGGGAATTCATGTTGGCCGACGATATTTTCACGTCCGACCAGGAGTGGGCGATTGCGGTTTGCGAGGCGATCTCCCGCCGCGCGCCTCGGGGTATCGACATGGCATGGTCGTGCACGAATGGCATTCGGGTCGAAAGTGCCAATGACCGCCTATTTCGGACCATGCGCGCCGCTGGGTGCTATCGGGTGTCGTTCGGCTTTGAAACCGGGAACGACCAGGTCCTGAAAAAATTTGGGAAAGGCGGACGAGCCACTATCGAGCAGGGCAAGACCGCCGTGCGCCTTGCCCGCGCCGCGAATATCGACACGTCCGGTTTTTTTCTGCTCGGACTTTCGCCTGACACTGAAGACAGCATGATGGATACGATCCGCTATGCCGCCGAGCTTCCGCTCGACTTGATCAAATTCGGCGTCACCATTGGGTTTCCAGGCACCAGCATGTTCGCCGATTACGCGGAAAAGGGGTTGATCCGGTCCTACGATTGGGACGATTACTTCATCTATACCGACAAACCGCTGTTCGCGCATCCGAACCTCGATTACGACACCATCATGCGGATGATGGACATCGCCTATAAGAAAGCGATTCTCTTCAATCCGGGATTTATCGGCCGGCGATTCCTGCGCGGAATCCGCACCGGCGAGTTTTTCTGGGACGCTTATTACGCCCTCAAGTTCTTTCTGATGCCGGCGATCGGTGAGCAACTCAAGACACCCTATTACGCCCGCGACCGTTGGCCAACGTGGGATTATGCCACTCGTCCGCCGCGACCCTCACGCTGGCAGATCGTGCGCAAACCGGCCCTGGAAAAGGTCGCCTGAACCGTCAATCCCGGTTGTCAGGCCGGATTCCCATCTGGCGAATGAGGTCGGCCAGCATGCCGATCGCGAACAACAGCGCCGCGGAGATCAGGCATTGGATAGCGAGGGTCGAGGCGAAGCCAAAACCGAAGAGTCCGAGCAGCAACAAGACGCCCGCGCCGACAACAAGCGCGAAGACCAGAACAAGAAATATCTTGAGCGGATTATAGAACAAGATCGCCTGCGTGATGTATTGCAGGGTCCTGAGCGAATCCCGGAACAATCGCACCTTGGTGCTGCCGATCCGTTGGTTATAGGGAATCGGCACATACTCGACGTATTTCCGGCGCAGCATGTAAGCCAACGTCGCCGACGTCGTGAAGCTGAAAGCGTCCGACAGGTGATCGAAGAACTGCATGATGGTTCTGCGCGAAAAAACGCGCAGACCCGAATTGACGTCGGGAATAGCGCGACCGGCTGTGAACTCGACCAGCGTTTGCAAGACGCGGCGGAGTGGGGCTTTCAACCACGATTCGCGGTAAAACTTTCCGGTTCGGCTTCCGACCACCATGTCGAAACCCTTTCGATATTGCTCCAGCAAATCGGGAATCGATTCGGCGGGATAAGTCCCGTCGGCATCGGTAATGACGATGGTGTCGTTGTTCGCGGCGAGGATGCCGATTTTGAGCGAATGCCCGTAGCCGATATTCTGGGGCTTGCGGATAACGCGCGCGCCCGCACGCTCGGCTTCTGCGGCCGTGCGATCGGACGAGCCGTCGTCGACAACTATGACTTCCGCGTTTCTGGCGTCGATTTTGGCCAGGACGGACCGCACGCTCTCCACGGTCGCGTGAACGGCGCGTTCTTCGTTGAAGGCGGGGATGACGACGGAAATCATCGGCGGTCCCTTGGGTTGCGACAGCTCATTATGCGCCGGGCGCCCCGCTAGAGCCAAGGGCCACGGCCGAAGCCGATCAGGACGTGGCCGTCGAAGCGGCGTCGTGGCAAGTCGCCAGGGAACAGTGAGTCGAGTTCCTGCCGGACCAGGACGCCCATGTCGCGTCGGGAAAGGAATGAAACGATTTCCGAATCGACCGTGACGGGCATCTTTTCTTTCAGCGAAACGACGGTTCCGATATGTACTCCACCTATGCTCTGACCGGCGTTGAGGCGGCGCATGACTTCCTCCATCACGATTTGGCGCCGGTGAGCTTCCCGCCATAGGTTTGCGTCGCCGTAGCCGTGAATGACCAACCCCTGGAAAGACGATTTATGGGCGGCGATCAAGGACTGCGGATGGCTCACCCATCGGTTCCGGGAGCGAAACTCGTGTAGTACCGGATGTGCGCGCGCGCGATTTTCATAGACCACGAACAACGGAAAATCCGGAAGCGGTGCCAAGGCTTTCCACGCGCGCCAATCTTCTTCCGCGGCGAAGACCATCGTGCTCCAACTGCCGCTATGGCGAAAAGCGACGGGGTCGGCCCATTGCGGGCTCGGATAGGTGATTCCCAACCGGAACAAAACGAAGAGGGTCAGCAAAATCGGCACGACGACGTCGACCGTTACCGCCTCGGGCAGTTTGGGAAACGGCCATTTTCGGCGTTCCCGTAGCCACACTGATGCCACCGCTGCCATGGCGAACGCGGCGGCCAAAGCGAAATGCAACGGATAGGGTCTAAGCGCGATCAAGGCGGCGATGCCAAGAATCTTCTCGTGCGCGATCAGTCGCTCGCTACGCAGGATCAGAATCGTACCTTGGGTCAAGACAAGCCAGCCGAAGAATTTGGTCGCCTGGGGAATCGAAACCATGACCAGGTAGGGAACCGGCACGCGCTCATGGAGGCCCAGCGGGTAAACGAGCATCAACAGCCAACCGACTGCGGTGGGAACGAGCGTGGCCCAGGCCAGAGCCCGTGCCGTTGGGTCGGCGAAGTGGCGCGCGATCGGGATTTGGGCCAGGAGCGCCGCCGGTAGAAGGATATTGGTCAGAAACGGCTGATCGGTGAAGACGCCATCGCCCTTTTCGCCGCGAATGGCGGCATCGAGAATGAACGCGGCATCGGCCGGCGACATGTCTCCGGCCGTTTCGAAGATCTTGAAGCCGATATAGAAAAAGGGAAGAAAACCCCACGCCAGCGCCCGGCGCGGAAGGGAACGGTCGAAGTAAATCCACAGCAGGAGGATGGGTGCGATCAGGACGTTGCCTTTGGGCGCGACGGCGATGCAGGCGGTCGCCAGCATGGCGGCAAGTGCCGGTCGGCGGGCGAGCATGGCGAACATAGCGGCCATGCCGAACGCATGGCCGATCCCCGACGGGGTCGGCGTGACATGGATGATCGGCGTTCCGCGCGCGCCCTCGACCAGCTTGGTATAGAAAAACCCGCTGACCAAAACGGAGGTCATGGCCAGCGTCAGCCGACCATCGGCCATGGTCCGGTGCACAACGGCGACCGCCGCCGCGAGCAGGACGGCATTGACAACGACATGCAGCGTGAGGCCGACGATGTCGTGTTCGATTTTCAGCCCGGTCCAGCCGATGACCGAATAAAAGACCGAGGCTTTGAGGTAAACCGAGTTGGCGAGAAAAATATCGTTGGGAAAAGCGGCTATATCGCGCGCCTTCGCCAACATCGGAAGATAGTAATGATAAGGCGGGCTATAGCCGAAATAGGTCGCGGCCACGAGCATAGCCATGGCGGCTGCCGCGAGAACGACGGCAGGGCGGGAGGAAATAGGCGAGTGGCTCATCGAATGGCGATCATTTAGCCGGAGAAATTCTCGTCGGGGTCGAAGCTGGCGGCGACCGACCAAGATTGGCGGCGATAGAAATGCAACGAAATTTTCTTGAAGCCAGCAGCGCGAAGCCACGCCTCTAGTTCGTTCCGGGAATAGTATTCGACGATTCGGGTGGTCAGGAAATCGTGGTACATCTGAAGACGATCGACGCGATTGTTGAACGCCGAGTCATACAGAAAGTCCATGAAGTATTCGCCGTAGTATAATTTACCCTTGATGCCGAAAAGGCGATCCAGCGGCCTGTAGACGGCGTTGGTCAGCACCCAGAATAGAAAATCGACGACCGACGCGACCATCCAGCGTCCTTTGTCGCCGATGCTGGCGCACGCCGTCCGCGCCGTCGCTATTAGCCGCGCCAGCAACCGGTTCCCTTCCTTGGCGTAGACCCAAAGGATCGTGATTCCTCGGGCGGGATCGAGCGCCCGCGCGATATTGCCCAGTACCCGTCGCGGGGCCCCGGTATGGTGAAGCACGCCATGGCAGAGAAAGATATCGAACGCCCCGACCTTCAACGGAGGATTCAAAAGATTGGCGCGCACGATGGTTACCCGGTCCCGATACGGCGCCAAATATTCGCGGGCGGCATACACCCCGTCGCTGGCGTCGACGAGAACCACGTGACGCGCGCCATAGTCGAGCATCAACTTGCTCAGGCGCCCGAATCCGCCGCCGCCGTCAACGATCACTTTGTCGCGGAAAAGTTCTTTCCGCACCGGCTGGATGGACGGCAGGAAAAATTCGGTGAGCGCCCCCATTCGTTTGAAAACAGCATTCCAGCGTCGTCCGAAGGCGGAAATCGTTTTTTTTATGTCGTAATCTCCGGACACCACGGCTTCGAACACATAGATGCCGTTTTCAAAACGTATGATTGTGCCGCAACCGCCGCACGACAAGTTGCCGCTGGCGCGATTTTCATCCAGATCGCCGCCGCAGCGCGGGCACACGAACAAGTCCGTGGGACCGATTGGTGCCTGGAGGGTGGAGCGGACCGACGTTTGATTCATGAATGGCTCTGAAAGGCGGCGGTGATAAAGAAGGTTCTTAAAACGTCATTCGTGTTTAGCACGACGGCCGGGAAAGGACTGCTCTCCGTAATTGGTAGTCCACATTGATGGTATGGGCTAGCGGCAATCGAATTCTGCGTGTGGACGCAACCAGTTGATATAGCTGCATTATCTGTCGAGTAGGCTTCTGTTGCCGGCATCTTCGCCAACCACACGAATCGGACCGGACCATCGGGTTCTTAACATTAAGACTTTCCATATTTAACATGGCAGCTTAAATCATTCGCCGTGTTCGGAAGCGTTTTGACCGGAGACAGCATAGATGACATCTCTCGCGACTGAAAATTTCGCCGCCGAAGTGCGCCGTCTACGCGCGAATCCCGCCACCGGTCGCATCGACCTTTCCGGGCGGAATTTCGCCGGCCAGCGGCTCGAGAAATTAGACCTCGGCGCGTGCAACCTTAGCGGCTGCGATTTCAGCGATACGACGATCATCGATTGCGATTTTTCCGGCTCCAACCTGGCTGGGTCCCTGTTCCAGCGCGCGCGGGTCGGCGGCTCAAAATTCCGGTCCGTCGAAATGAGCGGTGCGGATCTGGAAGGGGCAGATTTCGGTGGCGCCGATTTCACCGACGCCAATCTGTCCGGGGCGGATTTGCGCAAGACCAACTTGAAGGACGCGATTCTTGAAGGCGCTAAGCTTGGCGGCGCCGACTTCCTGCTCACCATCATGCCGGATGGCTCGGTGTACGAACCGCAGACACACGGGGGCACGCTTGTCCGGAGCGCCGGTGCGGGACGACATCTCAAAATCCTGCTGACCATGCCGACATGGACCGATGATTTGGGCGGGTTTTCCAAGATCGGCCGGATCCGCAACCCGCAGATTCCGCTGGGACTGCTGTACTTGGCGACAATCGCGGAAAACCACGGCCATCACGTAACGTTCATCGACTGCGATGTCGAGGGCGTGACGATCGACGAACTGACGCGCCGAACCGTCGCCAGCGGGTTCGACCTGGTCGGCCTGTCGGCGACCTCGCCGATTTTCCACAAGGCGGTCACGGCGGCGGATCGCATTAAGGCTGCACTCGGCGCGAAGGTCAAAATCATCGTCGGCGGCGATCACGTTAACATCTTCGGGACTAACGTCTTCTTCGACTGCTTCGATTTTCTCGCCATCGGCGAGGCGGAGGAAACCTGGCCGGAATTTCTAGAGGCCTTTGCCTCAGGCGCAACCGACTATTCGGGGATCGACGGCATAGCTTGGCGTCGCGACGGTCAAGTCGTGCGCAACAAACCTCGACGCATTTTCCCGGATCTCGACAAGCTGCCGCTGCCTGCGGTCCATCTTTCCCGAATGAAACAGTACCGGATGTCCTTCGCGCTGTGGAAAAATCGCAACATCGGCAAGTACGTTTCGATCATGATGTCGCGCGGCTGCCCCTTCAAGTGCTCGTTCTGCAGCGAAAGCTCCGATGTCAAATACGACGGCGAAGTGGCCAAGATGCGGTACCGTTCGGCGGAAAACATCGCCGACGAAATGGAGGCCCATTACCGGAACTATGGGATCAAGCACTTCTTTTTCATGGATTCAAACATCACCCTGAAGAAGAAGCACACCGTCGATCTCTGCAACGAAATTATCAAGCGCAAGCTGCCGATCACCTTCGAGGGTTGGACGCGTGCCAATCTCATCAACGACGAGATGATGGCGCTCTTGAGACGGGCGGGGTTGGTGCGCCTGAGCTGTGGCGTGGAAAGCGGCGATCCCGAGGTCCTGAAGATCATCAAGAAGGACGTGCCGCAGGAGGCAACGCGGGAATTCTTCCGCCTGTGCGAGAAGCACGGGGTCGAGGCCATGTGTTCGGCAATGCTCGGCTCGCCCGGCGAAACCAAGGCGTCGGTCCGGCGCACGATCCAGTTCCTGGACAGCATTCCCGAACTTCTGTTCACGAACTTCTCCATTGCCAACCCCTATCCCGGCACCGAAATGCTGAAGTGGGCGCGGGAAGGCAAATACGGCCTGCGACTGCGCTACGACGAGTTATCGAAGTACACCCGCTACGACGACAGTCCGATCGAGGTCAACGATCTGACCGCCAAAGATCTCGTCCGCTACCAGGCGCTGGGCCTAATCAAGATCCACCTACGGCCACGCCGGTTCATCGCCGCGATCCGGATGCTGGGCTTCGCGCCCTTGGTCCCCATCTTCATCAAGATGGTGCTGAAGGTGGTTCGCGGCGGGCGGGAAATGCTTTGGGCCTTCCTGTCTACGTCCCGCCCAGGCAAGGAATACGTCGCGCCTGCTCCGGCTAAGCTGTCCTGACGCGATTCATGTGACCGTTATTGCTAACGTCATAACCAGTCGCCGCCAGTGAGCGGGATCATCTGGCCGGTGATGAATTGTGCCCAGCCCGACAGCAGATAGACCATCAGGGCGGCTGCTTCCTCCGGTTCGCCGCCGCGTTTCAGCGGCACCAGCTTGGCGCGGGCCTTCAGGTCGTCTCGGGTTTTCGCGTGCCAGCGCTGGTGAAATCCGCTTTTGATGAACCCGAAACGAACCCCGTTGACCAAGATGTCATGCGGCGCGCCCTCCCTTGCCAACCCCTGCACCAGGCATTCGGTACCGCGCTTGGCCGTTGCGTAGGGCAGGGACAGCGCGCTGCCGCCGTGCAAGGCCGATTCGGTGCCGTTGAGGATGATACGCCCGCCTGTACCCTGCGCAATCATGTGCTTTATCGCGGCCCGCGCCAGGTAAAACGGCTGATGAAGGTTCACGGCCATGTCGCGCTCAAAATGTGCCGCGGGAACGTCCCTCCAATGACCCGAAAAATGGACCGCGCCCAAAAGTGCGACTAGGGCATCTATCCCGCCAGCCTTGGAACAAAATTCATCGACGACGGCGACGCAATCGGTTTCAGTTTCAAAGGCACGGCGGATTGGAATGACGCGCTTGCCCCTGGCGGCCGCCGTCCTGGTCGCGCCGTGCGCACCGATCACGCACTTCGATCCGTCCAGCAACATCGCCGTCAGCGCGCGCCCCAAGCCACCCGAAGCGCCAACGATCAAGATGCGCATGCCCGGATCGACTTTCGGAATCCAATCAGGAAACGATGGTTTGGTCACGCGTAGCATTCTTTCAATACGGCAACGGAGCGGCGAATATCGGACATGGGGTCGGATTCGTTCAGCATTCGTTGTTCAATTGTGATGAATCCGTCATATCCGATATGGCGCAGAAAATCCCCCATTTTCCGCTGGTCGACCGGCCCCTGATCGAGTCGTCCAAGCCCCGGCTGATTGGCATGAAAGTGGATTAGGTACTTTTGGGCGGCGACGAATGTGGCAAGATCGTCTTCGTCGTTTTCGTGCAGCGCCTTGGCATCCAACTGCACGGCGAAGGCGGGGTGATCAACGGCGTTCGCTATTTCGATAGCCTCGAAAGCGGAGTTGATAAAATCGCTATCCCTGGGGCCGAGCGGCTCAAAACACAGGCGCGTGCCGTGGCCTTCGATCCGGGGGCAAAGCTCGGTCAAGAAGCGGATCGATTCGGCGATAGCATCCTTATGGGCGACGGTGCCTCGACGCCGGCCTCCACCCCAGATCAGCGTCCGCCCGCCCAAATCACGGCAGAGCGCCGACAGATCGACGAGAAAATCAAGCGTCGCCGCGCGGGCCTCGGGCTTAAATAATCCCAGATCGGGACGCTCGAAGAATAACGAGTGCAATCCGACGATCGTCATCCCGGCGCCTTCGACTGCACGGCGATAGACCGCCGCCTGGGCGCCACCGACGCTGGGGCCAACACCGGGCCAGACCCGGCTTGGTGCAACTTCGATGCCGGCGACGCCCAGGGCCGCCACTGCTGGGAATAGCGCGGCATGATCACGGGGCGGCAAGGCGATGTTGGAGAGGGCTAGGGTCGGCACCATGCTCTACTCGACCACGGACATTCCGAAAAGCCGGCGGATCGGCCGCTCATAGCGAGGGGTCGGCATTGCGCGGGAATGGACCAGTTCATAAGCCCGGCCGTAATTGCGCCGCCGCGAAGGGATCAGCAGCGATATCTGCCAGTAAATCCGGCCAATCACCGAGCGCCGGCGGCGGAACACGGCGTTCGGGGCGCGAAAGTCTCCGGCAAACACGGCGTTGAGGCCGCGAATTTCACCGGCCCAACGGTGCAAGGAGTAGACAACCACGGAAACGGCGTTGTCGAGCGGCGAGGGAATCTCGGCGCGGTATCCGAATGCCGGTAAGGTGTCCGCGAGGTGCCGGACAACCTCGGCGACCCGGCGGCGAGGATAGCGGCGGTATTTGGCGATTTCGCCGTTGGCGAACGGGCTGGCGTCGAGATCCGTTTCGGTCAAGCCGCTGACGCGGGCGAGAATGTCCAAGGCGCCTCTGTCGCCGCGGCACAAATCCTCGTAGCGTACCATAGCGGTATTTGGTCTGCGTGCGTAATCGCGCGCTAGGCGTATGAACGCCTTGGTGCTTTCATAGAGCGCGACCTCGGGCGTATGCGTGCCAGTGCGCTCGAACACGCTCAAGAAAACGTCAACCGGATGGCGCAGAAGAATAAGCGTGTCCAAGCAGTAGCCGGCGGCGACGACCGCCCGCTCGAACAGTCCTCGTGCCTCGTCGCGCATGGCGAGATTCCATATCGGATCTCGCCCGTCGGCAAGCGGTCCCGGCGTGGGAGAGATCAACTCGTAATTATGGATGGAGGCAAGTCTCGGGCCGGCTTGGTTCAGCATCTGTCCGAATAACGCGACCGCGCCGGATTCGCTCAAGGAGTCGTTTCCCCAGTCGACACCGAAGCGCCGGTAGAAGCCTTTGACGGCGTCCAGTGCACCGAGGCCAGGGAATAGGTCCGAGCGTGCAATCGCGGCGGGATCATAACGCGCTTGGATATAAGTGACCCAGAACTCGACCAATCGGTGATCGAAAAACCGAACCGGGGCGCGTTTGTACAAATCAATTAGAAGATGCGTGCCGCAGCCACCGGTCGACAGCACGAACGTCAAGGTCTTGTCCACGTGGTTCACGCCGCAAGACGCTCGGAAATAAAGGCGACGAGACGTTGGGTGGCCGATCTTGGCGCCAGAGCGACAGTGTCCACGGTGAGATCGGCGTCTCCGGGCGGCTCATAGGGCGTCTCGGGAGAGTAACCGATCATGTCCGAGATTTCGCCCGCCAACGCACGGCGATAGAGTCCTTTTGGATCGCGACCTATGACCGTTTCGATGTCGGCGCGGACGTGGATCAAGAAAAAGCCAGGCGACAGGATCGACCGCGCTGCTGCGCGCCCTTCGACGTAAGGGGAAATGATCGGAACCAGCACAATGTCAGCCTTGGTCCGGTGCCGGGCGCAATGGCGCGCAACCCGGGTGTTGTTCTCGATCACGTCGGTCCGGCCGAAACCGAGGTTGGCGCTCAGAATCGGTCGCAGTCCGTCGCCGTCCAGCAGCATGACCGAGCGACCCCGGGCCTCAAGCGCCTCCCGCGTCGTTTGGGCGAGCGTCGTCTTGCCGGCGCCGGAAAGGCCGGTGAACCAGAAAACCAGGCCCTTGTTCATGACCGGACGATGCCGCGCCCCGCCGCGTGTTCAGCGCGGAGCATCTCGAGTACGGACGGGTGCAGCGCCCAGGGCGGAACCGGCTGGCCAGCGGCGATGGCCTGACGCAAGTCGGTGCTGCGAAGGATCTTGCTGTCCGGCGATTCGCGCCAGCTGAGGTAGCGCCCCGAGACTTCATGGTAACCGACCGGATCGAAAAAGACTGGCTCGATGCCGATGTCGCCCAGTGAGTCGAACAGGCGGCGATTGCCGTCAGCGCCGTAGAACTCGTCGAGACGGGCATAGTTGTGGCCAACGATGAAGTGGCTGCAGCCCATGTTCTTGCGGCACAGGGCGTCGAACACCGTCTCGCGCGGGCCAGCGTGCCGGCGATGGCTCGAGAAGGCGCCGAGGACAGCGCGCCCCTTGGGGTAGAGATCGAGCGCGAGCAAGATCTTGTAGGCCTCGATGATGACACCCGGTTGGAAGTCCCCGGGCTCGGCCGCGCCGATCGCCGGGCTGAGGAAAAGACCGTCGGCATGGGTGCGCTCCAGCGCCTCCAAGTGAATCCACTCGTGGGCACGATGGGGTACGTTGCGACCATGGAAGCCGACGATGCGCGTCCAGCCTTTTTGCATGAAGACGAATCGGCACTGTTGGGGGGTAAGCTCGTAGGCACTGAAGGCCGACGGCAGGCGTTCGATTAGAGTGACCTTGCCGGCGACGAACACATCGGGTCCAGCCAAAATTCGTGCTGCTCCCGGGTGAGCGGTAGAATCGGTTCCGAACCAGCGGGCGGCCAAGTCGCGGGCATCGAACGAAAACACCTCGGCGACGTCGAGAAGGGCGCGAACTGTTCCGCTCGGATCGGCGAGGGCCAAGCGTTGGCCGGCGGCGGGCTTGGGGATGCCGGCCGGCAACGGCATCAAGATGGGCATGGTCCAGACCTCGCCGCCGGGAAGGCGGCAATCGGCGAGGACGGATTTTAGGGTTTCCCGGTCCATGAATCCCTCGAGCGGCGAGAAAACACCGAGTGCGAGCTGCTCGGCGTCCTGCAGCACGGCGTACGGAACCGGGACGACGGGAAGGGCGCGCGCGGCGGCGCGCTCGTCCTCGGTCGCCTCGGCGACGCGTAAGCTGCCGCCGTGGGGCTCAGCCAGCAGCGAGAAAGCCTCGCTCGACGGCGCGGCGAGGCTGCCGCTCTCGAATTCGCGCACCAGCTTGCGGATCATGGCGGCGCAGTCGATTGGATATTTGCCGATCGCGGTTTCGGCCGCCAGGACCAGGCCGTCGGCGCCGTCATCCAGGGTGTTGAAGATGTCGTTGACCTCGGCGCGGGTCGGAATCGGCGCGGCGACCATTGTTTCCAGCAGATTGGTGGCGACGTAGACCTTGCGGCCAACCTGTTTCGCGGTGCGGATGATGTATTTTTGCGCGGAAGGGATGCGCTCGATCGGGATTTCGCGTGATAAATCGCCGCGGTCGATCAGGATAGCATCGGACCGCTCGGCGATGGAGGCGAGATGATCGAGACCGTTGCGGCATTCGATCTTGGAGATGACGAAAACGCCCTCGCCTGCCAGCGCCCGGGTCTCGTCGACGTCGCCGGGCCGGTTGGCGAAGGACAGGGCGACGTGGCGGATGCCGAGTTTGCGACCGATGGCGATGGCGGCGCGGTCCTTGTCTGTCAAGGCCGGCATGGTGAGGGAGCGGTAGACCGTGACCGCCTTGTTGGAGCCGACGGTGCCGCCGTTGACGACGCGCACTGTGACGCCTTTCTCGCTACCACCGACCACCTGGGTCAGGACGGCGTTGAAGTCGATGCTGATGAAATCGCCGGGTCGAAGTTCGGCAAGGATGTAGGGTGGGTAAAGTCCGATGTTGCGTTCGTCACCGGGGACCGGCACGGGATGCACCGTCACCAGGGTATTCTCGCGCAGGATGACGGTGCCGTCGGCAAGCCCGGTGGTGCGGACCTGGGCCCCCTCGGTGTCGAGGCAGACCGGGACGCGGGAATGTTCCTGGATGAAGCGGACTACCCGTTCGACGTCCTCGAGCCGGGTGTGAGACAAATTGACGCGGAACAGCGAGACGCCAAGATGTTCGAGGCGGGAAATGACCCGCGCGTTCATTGAGGCCGGGCCGAGGGTGCAAAGAAGTTCGATAGTCATGACGAAATTGTGCCGTTGGTGTTGAGGTGCCGGTCGGCGTACAGCGGCCGGCCCTGCGCCAGTTGATAACGAAACCAGACGCCGGCGATCAGCGAAGTCGCGATCGCGAGCGCGATCAAGGTCGAATAGAAGACCAGATTGACGATACCATATTCGAGAGCCACCGTTGCTAACACGATGCCCGGTCCGCCGCGGGTATTCATCGCCATGCCGAGGTTAAGGGCAGTGGCATTATCGCATCCGGCGGCGCGTGCGCTGACGAAGGTCGCGGTCAGCTGGCAGACGGTGCAAAACAGAATGAACCCCAGGGCGAACAACGGCTCGAACCCACCGATTAAGTCAATCTTGAAACCAACCATGGCGAAGTAGAACGGAATGAAGAAGGCCAAGGAGAAATCCGAGATGCGGGTCTTGACTTCCTCGACTTCGGGGTCGCCGGTCATGCCGAACACGATCCCGGCCAAAAGTGCGCCGAACACGACGTTGACTTCGAGTACGCTCGCCAGCGCCGCGAGCAGGAAGCAGATGATCAGGACCCAGCCGATCGGCGAGGCCTTGCGTACGATGTTGTAGCGGGTGCGGGTCAGTCGGTAGAGGAGCCACGGCCCGACCAGGGCGGCCGCACCGAAAAACAGGACCGTCTTGAGCACGATCATGGCGATCGAGGCGATATCGGGCTGGCCGAGGGCGACCAAGCCGGTAGCCACCGCCAACACCGCCCAGAGAAGGATGTCATGCCCGATGGCCGCTGACAGGACGATCTTGGCGAAGCGCCCCTCGGCGATACCGAGATCGATGAAAATCCGCGAAATCACCGGAATCGACGTCACCGCGACAGCGATCGCCACCACTAGGGACAGGGCAAGCGGATTGGCGGCCGGCCCGGTGTAGCGGGAGAAATCGACGCTCGCCGTTAGACCCCAGCCGGCGAGAAATGGTAAGATTGTAGTGCCTGCAATCAGCGTTAGGATAACGCGGCGGTCCGAGTGCTCGATTCTTTTTTCGATGCTGAAGCCCGAGGTGAACATCAAAAGAATCAGGCCGATCCAGTAGAAGGCCGCCAACGACACCGGCGTACCGGCGAAGTCCTCGAATAGCCAGGCGAAAAGTCCGGGAAACAGAGTTCCCAGCACCGACTTGCCTACCGCCAAGCCGCCCGCGATCTCGCCGACCACGCGCGGCAGGCCGAGGCGCTGGAAGACATAGCCGCCGAAATGTCCGGCGCCGAGCAGGACGACGACCGCGAGCAAGAACTGGCGCAGCTCGAAATCGCTCATCGGCCGGCGGCGGACGCCTCGCGGGCGCGGTTCAGGTCGGGATGGCGCCGGGCCATGTCAGTGAAGGCGCCGTCGTCGGCGATTCGGCCATCCGCCAGCATGACGATCCGGTCGCAGCTGGCGAGCGTGGTCAGGCGATGGGCGACGATAATCAGGGTACGCCCGCCCTTGAGGGAATCGATGGCGGCGACGATCTCGCGCTCGGTCTCGGCATCGAGCGCCGAGGTTGCCTCGTCGAACAGCAGGATCGGCGGATCGCGGTAAAGGGCCCGCGCGATGCCGATGCGCTGGCGTTGGCCGCCGGACAGTCGCGCTCCGTCCTCGCCGACGCGGGTTTCGATCCCCTCGGGCAAGCCGGCGGCGAAGGCATCGAGCCGGGCCAGACGCAACGCGCGTTCCACCCGCGTCGGATCGATTTCTTCGTCGGGCACGCCGAAGGCGACATTGCGGCGGATGGTGTCATCGAGCAGGTAAATTGATTGTGGCACATAGCCGATATTGGCGCGCCAGGCCCGGATCGCAGCAAAGGCGTCCGCGCCGTCCACCAAGAGACGGCCTCGGTCGGGCCTGAGCAGGCCGAGCAGGAGATCGACCAAGGTCGATTTGCCCGCCCCCGATGGGCCGACAACGCCGACTGCCTCGCCCTTACGGATTGTCAGGGAAAGATCGGTTAGCGCGGGGGCACGGTCGTCAGCGTAACGGAATGCGACGCCGTCGAGCCGGATGTCGTGGGCGAACGGCAGAGGCGCGGTCGGGCCGGGATCGCCGCCGCTCGGGCCGTCCGCCGGATGCCGTCCCAGTTCGTCGTGCAGCGTCGTTACCTCGGCGCCGAACTGGTGCATCTCGGCGATCAGGCCCAGCACCCGATTGACCGAGGGGATGATCCGCATCGCGCCCAGGCCGGCGACGCCGAGCGCGCCGAAGGCCTCGCCGGCCTGGGCGCGGTCAGCGTAGAGGAAAACGATCGCCCCGGTTCCGGCGACGACGATCAGCGTCTCGACCAGGGCGCGGGGCACGAGCTGACTGACCTGGCGCCAGGTGCGGACCCGGACGAGTTCGCGGGTCTCGGCCGCGAAGCGGGATTCGAAATAGGGGGCGCAGTCGAAGGCCTTGATGTCCTTGAGCGCGGCGATGCCCTGGACTGTCCAGCGCAGCAAGCCGGCATTGGCGGCGTTGGCCGCCTCGCCCCAGCGCCGGAAATAGGGTCCGGCGGCGAAGTGGAACGCGCCCGCCAGGACCAGGAACAGAAAAACCCCGGCCAGCGCCAGTCCGGGGACCAAAACGGCGACGGTGACGGCAGCGGCGGCGATCAACAATCCCTCCAGCGCCAGCGTCATCAGCGATCGCAAAGTGTCGAACACGGCGGTGCTGGCGGTGGCGATGTTGCGCAGTGGCACCGCCGAATGATCGGCCAGCTGCGCGGCGTAGGGACGCTCCAAGTAATGGCGGTAGAGCCGGTTCTGGAAGGCGGCCAGCTTCGTCAGGGTGAAGCGGCTGACGGCGTACTGGATCGCGAGCAGGGTGGCGTTCTTGCCGACGAAAACCAGGGCGAAAACCGCGCCGGCAGTCGCGGCCAAGGCGAATCCCTCGGCGCCGACAACGCGCCGAGCCGCCTCGGCCCAGGCCGGGCCCTCGCCGGCGGTGAAAATCAGCTGGACCAGCGGAAAAATCAGGGCGATGGACAACATCTCCAGCAGCGCCGAAAGCGCCATCAGGACCAGCAGTCCGGCGCCCTGGACGCGCGTGCGCGCGTCCAGAAACGAAAAAACCTTTTGGATAACCGGAATCACGAAGCGGAAAAGCCGTACGGAAGAATCAGCCCATCGACAGCATGGCGATTTCGTCGGCCGAAAGCCGCTTGGGGCTCAGGCGGAAGGCGTCCTTGGGGTTGGTCCGGCAGCCGGTGCCGCCTTCGACCAGGAAGGTCTTTCGCGAATCCTGGGTCTCGCCGAAGAAATTCTTGCGATAGATCTCGGCGTAGCGCTCGCGGATGGCGAGGCCCTCGGCGTCCGACCCCTCGGCGCGGCGCAAGGCGGGCCACTCGCTCTTGGGGAAGTAGCAGTACAGCGGCATGACTGCGGCCAGCCCGTCGATGTCGTCGGCGCTCAGGAACGGCGCCGGCATGGTCAAAATCGAGCGGGCAGTGGTGTGGCGGGTGATGGTCTGGGGGTCGAGCCAGCCGTTCTTGACCGCGACGTCGCGCAGCACGGTGCCGTGATAGGGCGTGAAGATGCTGACCGTCAGCGCGTCGTAGCCGTGCACCGAGCGCACCAGATCAACCGTGTCCATGACCAGTTCGCGGGTTTCGCCCGGCATGCCGACGATCAGGTTGAGGCTGAAGGCGATGCCGGAATCGGCGATCATCGCGAAGCGGTCGATCATCTCGGCGTTGGTGATCTTGCGCCGGAGCACGCGCTGGCGGTATTCCTCGTTGCCGCATTCGATGCCGAACGAGATGCGGTAGCAGCCGACTTCCTTGAGCCGCGCCAGGGCTTTGGCGTCGCAGTTTTCCGCCCGGGTGTTGAACCAGAATGGCAGGCGGAATTCCTCGTACATATCGCAGAAATCAAAAATCTCTTGGCGCGGCCGTGCCAGGAAGGAATCGTCAACGAAGTAGAAGAAGGTCGGCTTGTAGGCGGCGTAATGCTCGGTCAGTTCCGCCCGCAAGACGTCCATGCGCTTGCGGCGCAGGAAGTTGCCGAGTTCGTTGTCCTTGGAAAAGACCCGCTGCGCCGGCGAATTGCAGTAGGTGCAGGAGTAAGGACAGCCGCGATAGGTCTCGACCGGAATCATCTTAAACACTCGCCCGCCCATCGGCCGGTAAAAACGGCTTTCCTCGAACAGGCTGAAATCGGGTCGGTAGCGGTTGATGTCGGCCAGCGGCTGCACCGGATTCTTGCGGATGGTGCCGTCGGGGAGCCGCGACCAAGTGCCGGCGATAGTGTCGATCGCCTTGCCTTGGCGAACGGCCTCGGCGACGTCCACCACGGTCCGCTCGCCCTCGCCGAGCGCAATCATCTTGATCTCGGGGAAGTCGAAGCAGCGCTCCTTAGCGTTGGTCGGGAAAACGCCGCCGAAGACGTGGGGAATATTCAGATCCTGGACTCGCCGCAGCAGAGCGAGCGCCTGGAGGAAGGCGTCCTCGACCACCGAGAAGATCATCAAGTCGGGCCTGAACGACTCGACCTTGCGGCGGAAGTCCCCGAACATGTCGTGCTTGATCGTGATGCCAAGGTCCTCGGTGACGCTGAATTCCCGCACGTTCAGCATCTTGACCCGGTTCTCCGAGCTCGAGTCCTCCTCCTGGTCGAGGTAATGAGTGGTCTCGAACAGCTCGACCTGGTAGCCCTCCTCGCGCAGCACGCGGGTGAACAGCGCGATCGCCAGCGCCGGGATCAGCATCAAGGGCAAGTTCGGATAGACGATCAGGACGCGGAAGTCCGATCGGGCCTTCGCTCCGGGAAGATCGTTGTTCACTGCCTGGGTCATCGCGTCAACGCTCTCGTTCGTTGCCGATTTTCAAAGGGCGTGCCGTCCGCGCACGAAGAAATAGTTGTGTGCCAAGCCGTCGCGGATGTTCGCCAGGTTCCGGTAGCGCTCGCCGTCCAGTTTTTCGAACCCGTGGGCGAGAAGAAGATCGGCGACTTGGCGGTCGGCCTCGCGGAAGTCGGGATTGAGCTCGATGGCGACACTTTTCAGCCGCGGATCGTCCAGCAGCCCGCGCATTCCCTCTAGCACGACCGGATCGTTGCCGTCGACGTCGATCTTAACATGATTGGGAAAAGGGACATCGAAAGTATGGACAAAATCGTCGAGGCGATAGCCGATCACGCTCTGGCGAAAATCGGGGATGAAGGCGCTGTAATCGGATCCGGCGACGGCGATGGAGAAACCGTGGCCGGCCTTGCCGGGCATGAACGCCGACAAGTTCAACATCGACAGCGCGGTGCGGTCGTGCAGGGCGAGATTGAGCGCGATCACCCGATCGGCCAGCCCATTCATATAGATGTTGCGGTTGAGGATCGCGTAGTTTTCCGACGAGGGCTCGAAGGCCACCACCGCTGCCTTCTTGCGGGTTGCGGCGTAAAGGGTGAACACGCCGATGTTGGCGCCCACGTCGTAAAAGGAGTCACCCTCGGAAACGCAATCGTCGATCCAGGCGATGGTGTCGGGCTCCTTGGTAAATAGGGTCAGCGCGCGATAAAGCGGGATCTCGTGGCTGGCATCGAAGCGCAGACCGCCGACCTCAATGGTCGTGTCCATTTCGCGCCGAACGAAATGGACCAGCTTCAAGAATCGCGTCGGGCCGAGCAGGGCGTGCAGCAACCAAGCCAAGCCATGCGCCAATCGCGCGGCCAGCCAAAGCGCAGCCCGGTATGGTGGGCGCAAGATGTTCTTGACGACGGGGTGGAGCTTCATGGCGTTCGCTTTCAAGCCAAGTCGGAAAGCGGTTGGGCGGACTCGCGGGCGGGAAGACCTAGGCCCTCGCGGACGGCATCGAATATTGTGCACCCGGACAGATCGATCAGGTCGGCATAGAGCGCGCGCCGGTAGGGTTGGGTGCCGTTCTCGATTCCGGCGATGCGCTGGGCGGCCTCGGCGGCGCTCTTGACCGCCAGGCCCTCGAATTCGCGCAGCAGGGATGTTTTTTGCATCGGCGCCACGTCGGCGAAGAAGGAATAGAGGCCGAATTGAAGGGCCTCGACCACCACCGTCGAGGGGTCGGAGAAGGAATAGCGCGCCCGCTCGAATAGCTCGAACATCGGCGCGCGCACAGGCCGGACATTGGCCAGCCCCTCGGCGCAGGCGGCGGTGAAGCGCTGGCCGGCCTCGGTATCGACGAAAGTGCTCTTGACCTGGAGCAAGATGTCGCGGTCGGGAAAATGCCGGGCAAGGTCGCGGACAAAGGCGACCATCTCCGAATCCCAAATCAGCGCGGCGGCGAAGACGACGATGTTGCGCGGGCGCTCGATCACGCGGCGCTTGTATTGCGCGCGGCTGGCACCGAACGTACCGACCGGAACGACCTCCATGTCCGCCGCCCAGGTTTTACGCATGTAGCGGTCGTAAAGCGCGCGGCCGAAAACGTAATACCGGTCGAAGCCGATGTAGCGCCACATGGGAAAGACGGCCGAATAGGCGGGATAGCCATGATTGATGCCGTGGGATTGGCCGCCGATGCGGCGGATTTCTTCGCGTCGGATCAGGTGCTCGACGTTGTAATCGTCCCGACCCCAGAAGAAACGCGGGCGAAAACGGTGAAAAAACGCGCGCAATACCGAGCGGCGATAGGGCAAGGCGGCAAGCAGATAGAAGTGCGACGGTTCGACCCGACGGAACCGGCGCCAGATGGTGGCAGCTTCGGCGATGAGCGCCGGCAACAGCTTTGCCGCCGCAGCCAGGGTCAGGCGGCCATCGCCGGGTGCGGCGATACGGTATTTTGCACGCAACTCCGCCGGTACCTGGTAAGAACGGTTGCGCAACGCCAGCAGCAGGGGTCCGCCATCCTCGACTTCGCGGTAGAGTTCGGTTTCCCGTTCGTCCTCGATGTAGTCGGCAGCGAAGAAGAAGGATTCGGTTTCGACTCGCGCCCGTACGCGCGACAGAGTCCAGACGATGGCGTAAAGCGCAAACGCAAGCGAAAACAGGGCATTGATTGGCTCACGCGGAATCCGGCTAGCTGGCGCGGCATCAAACCGCCGTCCCCAATAGGCTTCGAGCATGTCCTTGGTGTCGCGCGGCAGGCCAATGACACGGGCGTCGGGGCGGGCACGCAGGACAGCCTCGACCATCAACAGGCTGTGGTGCTTCCAGCGCACATGATTGCAGGTGACCTGTTTATAGGCCATGGCCAGCGCCGGCGCCTCGCGCTCGGCCTTGGCGAAGCGATAATAGCGGTCGTGCCAAGGTTCGATCGTTCCGAAAACGTCATAGAGCAGGACGCGGGTCGGATAGTCGGCGAGCGGCTTCATCTCGGGGCACAACTCGACGACGGGCCGCAGATATCCCCGCCGCTGGGCCCAGGTGGCGAATCGGTCGAGCCAGCCGTGCAGCGGCGGCAGAACCGGTTCGACGGCGAGAAGATGGCTGATGCGGCCGGTCAGGCCGCGCCAGAGAATCGCCGGCATGGCGGCTTCGTTCAGCAGATAAACGTAAGTACGTGCGTCGCTCATCGATCCGCGACATTCAGCAGGACTTTCAGGACTTTGCCGCTTTTTGACTTGTCCCAGGCGTCGCGAAAGTTCTCAAGCGGTAGGGCGCAGCGGAAATAGGGGTCCAGGTCGATCTCGGGCAGCAGGCGGATCGCCGCCTCGAAATCAGCGGCGGTGCTACCGACCGAGCCGATCACGGTCTTGTCGAACGCGGCGATGGTTTCGAACGAGAAAGGCTGCTTACCGTAGGGCAGCCCGAGCAGCAGGATCGCAGCATTCGCCGGCGACTGGTGCAGGATCGAATCGAGCGACTGCGGATCGCCGGTGATCTCGACGATCAAGGGGAACCGGGCGATGGCCTCGGGCGCGGTCGTGGTCTTGATCCCGGTGCCGGCGAAAAAGTCGAGCCGCCGCGGGTCGCGGTCGTAGGCGGTCACGTCGTGCCCGCGATGCTTGAGGATCTTGGCACAGAGATGGCCGAGCGGGCCGGCGCCGGCGACGCCGACGGGCTTCCTCGCGCCGCCGTCGGGGCCGGCGACGGCGGAAAGCCGGCGCAGGGCCTTCAAGATCACGGCCGCCGGCTCGGCCAGCGCAGCGCGACGCAGGTCCATATCCTCCGGGACGCGATGGACGAACCGGGACGGCGCGATGACGTACTCGGCGTAGGCGCCGTTCAGGCCCATGACGCCCAGCTCTTTGCGCTCGGCGCAGCCGATAGCGTTGTCGGCGCGGCATTCGGCGCAGGCGCCGCATCCCTGGATGCACTCGACGACGACCGGATCGTGCTCTCTGAAGTCGGTGACGTTGCGGCCGACGGCGGCAACGCGGCCCGAGAACTCGTGGCCGGGCACGATGGGATATTGGGCCATGCCGCTGGCGTAGTAGCCGAGCGTGCCGTTGCGGATTTCGTGATCGGTAGCGCAGATAGCGACGTGCGCGACGTGGATCAGGACATCGCCTGGCTTCAGCTCGGGCAGTTCGACGCTCTCCAGTGCCGCCTGGCCCGGCCCCTTGATGACCACCGCCTTGACCGCGCGGTTGAATAGGACCGCCTCGTAGGAGGCCCGGGTTTCCAACGGATGGGATTCGAAAAATCCGCGCATCACGCCCGCGTTCTTGTGCAAGCGATAGGCGAGAATTTCGGCGAGCCGCGCCGGCTTCGACAGCCGCCGTGCGGCCGGATTGGCATCGGCCGTCAGGGCGCGGATGCAATCGACGGCCGCGCGGCCGGCTTCGCGGATCAGTTCCATCGGAATGTGACGGCGGCCGCGGATGCTCATGCGCCGCCAAGCGACCGCCTCGCGGTAGAAGCGACGGCGGATCTGCGGCCAGGTTTCCTCGTGGATGTGGTAAAGCGCGGCTTCGGGAACGTAGCGGACGATCAGCCCCTTTTTCATCCAGTGTCGGGCCCATTCGATGTCCTCGAGGCCGGGCAGCGCCTCGTCGAAGGGATGCTCCAGCCATAAGTCGCGGCGGACGGCGGAATTGGCGTTGTTGACGGCGAAGCGGGACGGATGCTCGTCGCGCGGCTCGGGTCCGAAGGTCCGCTCCATGTCCTCGGCCTCGCAGAACTTGGAGCTTTCAACGCTCACTTGCCGACCATAGGTCATGGCGACGTTGGAATCGACCAGCGGCGCGACTAGTCGGCCGAGCCAGTGTTCGTCGCACGGGACGGTGTGGGCCGATGCCATGACAATGTACCGGCCGCGCGCGGCGCGAATGCCGGCGTTGAGCGAATAGCCGAAGGTGAAGTCGTGGCTGGAAATCCGCAGCAGGCGGTCGGCCCGGGCGGCGGCGATGGCGCGGGTGTCGTCGAACGAGCCGGAATCGACGACGATGGTCTCGAAGTTCCGATACGCTTGGCGCGCGAGCGCGTCGAACAGGGCGGGGAGGTGCTTCTGCTCGTTGAACGCGCGAATGATGACCGACGTTTCCGGCGCTTCGGCTTGCGGGACAAGGCGGTCGTTCATGGCAGCCCGACGGCGAAATCAGCAGTGCGGGGCGCGCCCGGCCTTCAGGCCCGCCAGCAGTTGATCGAGCGTGCTCAGGTGAATCCGTTCCCACGCCTTGGGACTGGAATTGCTGTTGTGCGGGGCGAGCATGACGTTGTCCATGCCGCGCAGCGGGCTGTCGGCCGGCAGCGGCTCGTCCTCGAACACGTCCAGCGCCGCGCCGGCGATGGTTCTCGATTGCAGCGCGCGGACCAGGGCCTTTTCGTCGACCACCGGCCCGCGCGCGAGGTTGAGCAGCACGGCGGTCGGCTTCATCCTTTGGAACTGGGTGTCGCTCATCAAGTGATGCGAGGTCGGATTGAGGTCGCAGTGGGCGCAGACGAAGTCGGCGCGCGCCAGCAGTTCGTCCAGGGACACCATGTTCACACCCAGCGCCTTGACATGGCCGGGATGGATATCGCGGATGTCGGTGCCGAGCAGCTCGGCGCCGAAGGCTCGCGCCCGGCGCAGGGTGCCGCTGCCGGTCGCGCCGACGCCGATGACGCCGACGGTGCTTTCGTTCAGGGCGCGGCCGGGGATCTTGTCCCAGACGCCGCTTTTCATCTGCCGGTCCATCCACGGCAGGCGGCGGGCGAAGCAGAGGATGTAGCCCAGCGTCGAGTCGCCGACCGGCTCGGTGAAGGCGTCGAGCGTGCGGCAGACGCGGATGCCGCGCGCCTCGGCCGCCGCCTTGTCGATGGAATCGATGCCGGTCCCCCATTTCGAGATTACCTTGAGCTTGGGCGCGGCGTCCATGACCCGGGCGGTGAAGCGGTCGTCGCCGCAGGCGACGCCGTCGATATCGCCGACCAGCGGCAAGAGGTCGGCCTCCTCCATCCGTTCGTTGATGTTGGCGACCACCGGCTCGATGCCGTTCTCGGCGAACCAGGGGCGAAAGCGGTCGACGACCGGCAGCAGGTAGGGAGCAGTGACCAGGACTTTCCAGGGCATCGGGGCTTCCTTATGGCGGGGACAAACGATCAGCGGACATAGCGGGCGACCAGCGGGTCGTCGCGCAGCAGGGCCTCAACCTTGACCCGCTCGTCGGGCACGTCGACGGAATGGCTGTCGAAGGCGGTTTCGACCATGCGCACCGGCAGGCCATGCTCGAGGAAACGCAGCATGTCGATCGATTCAACGATTTCCAGGGGTGTCGGCGCGAGGCGGGTGTATTGGGCTAGCGCGTCGCGGCGGAACGGGATGACGCACACCTGCTTGTAGGCGGCAATCGCCGCGAAAGAACCCTTGGGCCGGGTCGGGATCGGCTGGCGGGACATGAACAGCGCATCGTTCTTCCCGTCCATCACCACCTTGATGGTGTTGGGGTTGAGAAACTCGGCCTCGGTCGCGATCCGCTTGGTCAGGTTGACGCAGCGCACGTCCCCCTCCTTGGCGAACGGCGCGATCGCGGCGGCGATCATTTCAGGATAGATCATCGGCTCGTCGCCCTGCAGCAACACGATCACGTCGGCATCCGACCGGGCGGCTGCCTCGGCGACGCGGTCGGAGGCGCGTTCGTGGCGGTCCGAGGTCATGGCGACCGGCGCGCCGAAGCCCTCGGCCGCGGCGCGAATCTCGTCGTCGCAGGTGGCGACGATCACCTCGGCCAGTCCCGCGCACAGCCGGGCGCGGCGATAGACGTGCTCGATCATCGGCCGACCGAGCAAAGGCGCGAGCGGCTTGCCGGGATAGCGGGACGAACCCATGCGGGCGGGAATGACGGCGATGGCTTTCATGGCGGATTCCGGGATGGAAACGTCAGTCGTTAACGATCAAGACGGCGCGCACCGGGGGCACCGTCGGCGCCCGCGAGCTTCAGCGGCAGGCAATAAAGATCGTAGTTGCCGGGTGCGGCCCGACGCAGATCCAGGCCTTCGACCGCGACGACGCCGGCGCCGGGCAGGAGTTTGTGGGTGCGGTGCCCGGGCTCGCGGAAGCGTTCGACGGAGAGATAGTCGATGCCGACCAGTCGAATGCCGCGATCGACGATCCACTGGGCGGCATCGGGCGTCAGCGCCACGTAATCCTCGCGGAACGCATAGCCGGGGTCGTTCCACAGTGTCGAGTTGCGGGTCTTGAGCAGCAGGCGAACGGTGCCGGCGGGCAAGGCCAGGGTATCCAGCATGGCGGCATCGATGGCGTCGGCGTCGGGAAAATGGACGACCCGCGCCGGACCGATCAGGACATCAAGCGCCAATTCGTCGACGCTGATGCGGCCCTTGATGAAATGGCGGGGCGCGTCGAGGTGCGTGCCGGTATGAACCCCGCCCTCGATGCGGCTGACGGTGCAGGAATCGCCCCGGTCCATGTCGCGCAGCAGGGAGGCGGTCAGTTTCGGCTCGCCCGGCCACGACGGCATTTGGGCAGAAACGGCGAGGGTGATGTCGATGATCCGTCTCACGGCGCGGCCTCCGCCAGCAACTTCCGCTCCCAAGTGATCGCCGAGGAAACGATTTTGCCGAGATCGTCGTGCTTGGGCGTCCAGCCGAGGACCCGGCCGATCCGCGTCGCATCCGCCACCAGTAGCGGCGGATCGCCCGGCCGGCGCGGGGCGACGGACAGTGGCAGCGCCCGGCCGAGGACCTCCCCGACCTTGTCCAGGACCTGGCGCACCGAATAGCCGTGGCCGTAGCCGCAATTCAAGGTCACGCTTTCGCCGCCGCCTTCCAGGTGTCTCAGCGCGGCCAGGTGCGCGTCGGCCAGATCGGAAACGTGGATGTAATCGCGCACGCAGGTGCCGTCGGGGGTATCGTAATCGTCGCCGTAGATGCTCATGCCCCCGCGCGCGCCGACGGCGAGCTGGGCCGCGATCTTGACCAGGTGCGAGGCGACGGGCTGGCATTCGCCGCTGCGCCCCTTCGGGTCGGCGCCGGCGACGTTGAAATAACGCAGCGCGGCGACGCGCAGGCCGTGGGCCCGGATCGCGTCCTCGAGCGCCCATTCGGTAATCAGCTTGGTCCGGCCGTAGGGGTTGATCGGCCGGGTCGGCGCCGTTTCGTCGACCGGACAGCGCTCGGGCATGCCGTAGACCGCGGCGCTGGAGGAAAAGACGAACGATTCGACTCCCGCCTCGACGCAGGCCTCGATCAACGCTTGGCTGGCGGCGACGTTGTTGCGGTAGTAGCGAAGCGGCTCGCGGGTCGATTCGGAAACGATGATCGAACCGGCAAAGTGCATGACTGCGCGGCAGCCATGCTCGGCCATGACGCGGCGCACGAGCGCGCCGTCGCCGACGTCGCCCCGGACAAAGGGAACGTCGTCCGGCACCAAATCGCGCCGCCCGGTCGAGAGGTCGTCGAGGACGACGACCGCGCGGCCGGCGTCGCGCAAGGCGAGCACGACGTGGCTGCCGATGTAGCCCGCGCCGCCGGTGACGAGAATGGGATTCACGCGTTGGCGCGCCTTTGCAGCAGAGCCTCGGCCGCGGCCAGATCAGCCTCGGTGTCCACGTCGATGGACCGTTCCGCCGGCATGACGTAGGGCACCGCGTTCGCGGGATAGAGCGTTCGGTCGCGCCGGAAAGCCGCGACGTCGATTATGAATATCGCGCCGTTGGGCATGTAGGCGGGTTCGGGAACCTGGTCGGGGGCGAAAGCCCGCCGCAGGCATCCCGCGCCGTTCTTGGTCATCAGCCAGGCCAGCGGCTTGGCCGGAACATGGACGGAAACGCAGGCCGGAGCCTCGGCTGCGACGCAAGTCTCAAGGGCGGCGTCGATATCCTCGGTCCGGCACAAGGGCGAGGTCGGCTGCAGCAAAACGGCCAGGGCGAAATCCCCGCCGACGGAATCGAGGGCGTGGATCAGGACATCCTCGCTGGTCGCGGTGTCGCTTGACAGCTCGGCCGGGCGTAGGAACGGGACCTCGACGCCAAGCCCGCGCGCCGCGTCGGCGATCCGCGGATCGTCGGTCGAAACGATCAGGCGGTCGATATATTTCGAGCCGCGTGCGGCGGCGACGGTCCAGGCGATCATTGGTCGGCCGGCCACGGGCAGAAGGTTTTTTCCAGGCAGCCGCTTCGAGCCGCCGCGGGCGGGGATGACGCCAAGAACGGTGCGGCCGTCGATCATTTTCCGTCGAGAAAGCCGCGCAGGATGCGTAATCCGACCGGCCCGCTTTTCTCGGGATGAAACTGGCAGCCGGCGAGATTGTCGCGCCGCGCCGCCGCCAGCAGGCGGATTCCTTCGTAGTCGCACTCCGCCAGCGTGTCGGCCCGCTCGGCCGGCTCGACCGCGAACGAGTGGACGAAATAGACGCTGTCGCCGGGCGCGATCTCGTTCATGAGCGGATCGTCCCAGCGGTTGGCCCCGTTCGCCGGTTGCAAGGCGTTCCAACCGATGTGCGGAACCTTGCGCCGGCGGCCGTCGCCGTCGGTTGTGGGAATGGCCCGAACCCAGCCGGGCAGCAGGCCGAGGCCGCGGGTCGTTCCGAATTCGTCACTGCCGTCGAACATCATCTGCATGCCGATGCAGATGCCGAGAAAAGGCTTGCCGGCGGCGGCGAAGCGGCGCACCGCGTCGGTCAGTCCCTTGTCCTCCAGCCCCGTCATGCAGGCGGCGAAGGCGCCGACGCCCGGCAGCACCAGCCGCGCGGCGCCGGCGACGGCGGCGGGGGTGTCGGC